>X409_Impala__coassemble_402_pt1 | contig 25884 bp, 21 predicted proteins | sample X409_Impala__metabat2_low_PE_002 | metagenome-assembled genome bin X409_Impala
AAATAAAGTAGTGGCAGTATTTTTGGCGGAGCCGGTCAGCGATATTCTGGCTGCTTTGGTTACAACCGTGACGTTTTTGATTACGTTTCGTAAGTTGTTACGTGAAAAAAGTGAAGAAATGGTTTCAGAAGTGTAAAATAATGAAAAAACTTCCGTTAATCGGTCTGATAAACGGAAGTTTTTTATTTTGTATTTATTCTTCTTTATTTTCGTCTGTTGCTTTTTCTTCCTCTTCGGAAGCAGGAACGGGAAGTTTCATCAACACTTCCTCAATACGATTCTGATTTACGGTTCGAACGGTAAGAACGGTTCCGTCCTCTAACTCTACGGTTTCGCCTTCTTCCGGCAATTTATCCAGTCTTTCAATAATCAGTCCGCCGATGGAATCATAGTCTTCGCTGCTGAAATTGGTATCAATGGAATTATTGATGTCATCCAGTTTCATACCGCCGGGTACGATGTAAGTATTGTCACCCAAATCGTTGATTAAGGTTTCTTCATCTTCGTCGTATTCATCACGGATTTCACCAACGATTTCTTCCAAGAGGTCTTCTAAGGTAATCATACCTTCGGTAGAGCCGTACTCGTTTAATACAAGAGCGATGTTGGAAGAACTTTTGCGCATTTCCATCATCAAATCCGAAGTTTTTTTGTATTCGTATGTATAATACGCATCGCGGATGATATCTTTGATGGCAAATTTGTCGGGATTCTCAACAAACAAAAAGTCCTTAATGTTAATAATACCGATGATGTTATCGGTGGAGTCGTGATATACCGGAAGTCGTGTATACATATTTTCCCGGAATACTTCCGTAATTTCTTTATAGGTAGCGGTATCTTCCACGGATACCATATCGATACGGGGAATCATAATGTCTTTGGCAAGGGAATCACCGAAATCGAATACATTATAAATCATTTCACGTTCTTCTTCTTCAATGACGCCGTCTTCATGGCTGACGTCCACATAACTTCTGAGTTCGCTTTCTGTCATGGCATTGTTTTTCTTGCTGGGATCAATGCGGAACAGTTTTAAAATGCCTACGGCTATTTTGTCTACAATAAAGATAACCGGAGTTAATATTGTCATCAAAAATTTAATAATGGGAGCAAACGTCAAAACAATTTTGTCAGCGTTGAGATTTGCCCAGGTTTTCGGAACAATCTCACCACCCAATAAAACAACAATGGTAAGAATACCGGTTGCAAGACCGGTCATCAGGCTTGCCTGAAGTCCCAAGGGTTCGCTTAATGCAATTGCAATTGTGGTGCTAATGGAAGATGCGGATAAGTTCACGACGTTGTTACCGATTAAGATTGCGCTTAATAACTTACTGTAACTGTCAAGAATCTTAAGCACCAGAGCGGCTTTTTTATTTCCTTCTTCTGCAAGGCTGCGCATTTTAATACGGTTTGCGGTAGAAAATGCTGTCTCTGCGGAAGAGAAAAAAGCCGATAGAATTACAAGAATTACTAAAACTACAATTTGAAAAATGATTGCCGGGCTGATTGTTGCCGGCGCTGCTGTTAAAATCAGACTGTCTGGGTCCAAAATTTGTTACTCCTTTTCTGTTATTAAAATATTTAGTCCGTACAGTATATGCTACGAACCATTAGAATGAAATATACAAAATATCTTATATTCTGTCAAGTTCCCAACTCTAAAATTAATGTGAAAAAATAAAAATTTACCGCATTTTTACCGTGGAATTTCGCGTAAAACTAATAAGCATATTCAAAAAAACACCTGCATATTTTGAAACAGAAGACAAATTTTTCAGACAAAGAGGAGTGAAGTGTGATGAGGAAAAAAAGTACTGCTGAATTTTTAAAGCATGAATTGCCGTTGTGGCTTTTTACATTAACCGGTGCGTATGTGATTACGGGTTTACTGCTTTTTTTACTGGCATTCCTGGTTTATCAGTTTCAGTTTGGTGAGACGGTGGTTGATATTGCAATTATTTTGGTATACATATTGGCAAATTTTGCGGCGGGTATTTTTATCGGAAAGAAAAAGAAGGTAAAAAGGTATCTGGCAGGTCTGGGCATCGGTGTCGGGTACTTTATTTTGCTGGTAGCGGTAAGTTTGATTTGCAATCACGGATTGCAGGATTTTGCGGGTAATTTTTTTACCACACTGGCAATTTGTGCCGGAGCGGGAACCATAGGCGGTATGTTGAGTTAAAATCATAACATCTTATGTTGACGAATATGTCTGAGTGGAAGTAAAATATAGAATCAGAAGAGGCCGTTAAATTGTTTGCGGCAGACAGTAGAGTAGTACGAATGAGGAGAAGAGGGAACTTCTATGGAACAGATGACGAACGACGGGTATTATGATGCAATCCGGGCCAAAATACCGGAATTGGATTATCAAATGGGGCTTACCACCTGTGTCGGAGATAAGGATTTTTATTTGGAATTACTGAATGATTTCACGGAATTGCCGATTAAGGATGAATTGGATCGTTTTTTGAAGGCGGCGGATTCCAAGAATTATTGTATTTGTGTGCATGGTTTCAAAAACAATGCGTATTCCGTCGGAGCGAAAGCCATTGGGGATTTGGCTTATGAACTTGAAAAAATAACAAAGGAAGGTACTTTTGAACAAGTGTTGCAGGTGCAGACGCATATGTTTGAATTGTATGACAGTGTTTGCAGAAGATTTCACGAGACAGAGGTGCTGCCTTAAGGTTTTGACTTCCGGAATATTGAACAATCAGGGGTGTTTTTAAGAAAAGAAGAGGAAGGTACAAATGATTTACTTTTATCTGATTACGACTCTTTTGTCAGTAATCAATTTGATTATGTTGGTCTACACGTATGAAAATAAAAAAGCCAATTACTATTTTATGCTTTCCATGCTGATTATGTGCGTGTCAAACTGCGGTTATCTGGCAATGGCATTGTCTGCTAATTTACAGGAAGCGGTTCTGGCAAACAAAATCGGTTATCTGGGCGGATGTTTTATACCGTTAATTACGTTGTTTTTGATTTGTACAATTTGTAATTACCGCATACCAAACCTGATTCGGTATGTATTATACGGATATAGTTTTGGTGTATATTTTATGGTACTGACAATCGGATACTGTGATTTATATTATAAAGATTTGTCCTTGGGAAAATTGGGAGATGCGACCATTTTGGTGCATAATTACGGTATCGGACATTGGTTTTTCTATGTCATTTTGTATGGTTACCTTGCAGCGGAAATTTATATTTTGGCGAATCAGTTTTTAAAGAAAAAGGCGGTTTCCAAAAATAAATTATGGACTTTGTCGCTGATGGTTATTTTAAATATCGTTATTTTCATCATCGGAAGAATGATTCAGCCGGATATGGAAATTATGTCTGCTTTATACGTGGTGGACGGCTGGATTTTCCTGTATTTACAGAAAAAAAGTATGATGTATAACTTAGAAGACAGCATTGCCAGCACCATACAGACCCAGGAAGTATACGGCTATATTATGTTTGACAATGAATTGCGGTATATGGGTTGCAATAAGGTTGCAAGGAATGTTTTCCCGGAAATCGCAGACTGTAGGGTAGATTACAGGATTGATAAAAATGATGCAGTAAAAGACCTTTCGGAATGGTTGCTTGCTTACGTGCAAAACGGTGCGGACAAGCATCAGTACCATAAGGAAGAGGAATACTTTGAAATTAAAGTCAGCCGGGTGTGGTATCGGAATAAGGCCCGCGGATATGTTATCGAGATAAAAGAAGAAACAGACCGTTTGAAATATATGAGTCTTTTATCCAATTATAACACGGAATTGTTACAAAAGGTAAATGAACAAACGGAAGAGTTGCGTGAACAACAGAAGCGCACGAAAGCATTGTTTTTACAAACAGTGACAGCGCTGAGTGAAGCGGTGGATGCCAAGGACCGGTATACCAGCGGACATTCCAAACGTGTGGCGGAATATGCCCGCATGATAGCGGCACGTTTGGGAAAAAGCAAAGATGAACAGGATGAAATTTATCGTGCGGGACTGCTTCATGATGTGGGGAAAATACGAATTCCCGTGGAAATCATTAACAAAGCGGGAAAACTGACGGACGAGGAGTATAATATTATAAAAGTGCATCCGGTGACCGGATATCATATATTAAGCGGTATTTCCGGCAGTGAGCAGATTGCGCTTGCGGCAAAATACCATCATGAACGCTATGACGGAAAGGGGTATCCAAACGGGCTTTCCGGAGATAAAATTCCGGAAGTGGCAAGAATTCTCGGAGTAGCAGATTCTTACGATGCAATGACCAGTAACAGAAGTTACCGCAGCGGTTTGCCGCAGGATGTGGTAAGGGAAGAACTGGTGAAGGGGCGCGGAACCCAATTTGATCCGGAAATTGCAGATATTATGTTGGAGCTGATGGAAGAAGATACGGAATATCGTATGCGTCAGACGGATTCGTTACAACGCAGAATTTTAATTGTAGATGATGACCTTATGAATCATAAATTACTGCGTCATATTATGGCGGATGAACCCCAATATGAAATTGTTGCGGTACAGGGCGGCAGTGAAGCGTTAAAAGTATTAAACAAAGAACACTTCGATTTGATTTTCCTGGATGTTATGATGCCGGATATGGACGGATTGGAAACATTGCGCCATATTCGTAAAATTTACAGTATGCCGGTTGTTCTTATGACCGGGAATAAGACATTGGATGCTTCAGCGGATTTTGCGGAACTGGGCTGTAACGATTACATTACCAAACCGTTTTTGCCGTTATTGATCAAAGAAGTAGTGCATAATATGACGGAAAGAACCAAAATCAATCAATAACTTTGTAAAAATGAAAAAAAGGCTTTTACAATTAAAAAAGATATGCTATACTTGACCGAGAGCAGAAATTTTCGAAGGAGGCTTAACGATGAAACATATTAAGACTTTAAATACCAGAGATTATAAGAAATCTTTAAAAAAGGGCGGATGCGGTGAATGCCAGACATCATGCCAGTCAGCATGTAAGACATCTTGCACTGTTGGTAACCAGAGCTGTGAACAGGCAAAATAAGATTGGTTGAAAGATTAGGGGGCAGCGTTTTAAGACGCTGCCTTTGTTATGATAATAAGAAACATGGAAAGACAGGATGGTACAATGCCAGGTTGATCCTGCGGAGGAGTAGAACGTGATACATCAATATAAAAATAACGGCTATCATATTGTTTTGGATGTAAACAGCGGTTGTGTCCATGCGGTAGATGAATTGGTTTATGATTTATTGCCGTTTTTTGAGAAAGAAGAGAAAGAAAAGCGTATTGACCCGGAATATATGTATAATGTCGTTTGTTCGGCGAAACAGACGTTTTATACCGAAAATGAAAGCGGAGAGCGTATTCAGGCTGCTGAGGTTGATTTCAAAGAAGCAATTGAAGAAATTATTGCCCTGATAAGTGAGGATATGTTGTTTGCGGAGGATATCTACGAGCCTTATATCGATACGTTCAAGAATCGTCAGCCGGTAGTGAAAGCGTTATGTTTACACATAGCCCACGATTGCAATCTGGGATGTAAATATTGCTTTGCGGAAGAAGGCGAATATCATGGACGAAGAGCGCTTATGAGTTTTGAAATCGGGAAAAAGGCTTTGGATTTCCTGGTAAAAGAGTCCGGCAGCAGAAGAAATCTGGAAGTTGATTTCTTTGGCGGTGAACCGCTTATGAATTGGGACGTGGTGAAACAACTGGTGGAATACGGCAGAAGTATTGAAGAAGCCAATAATAAGAAATTCCGTTTTACCCTTACAACCAATGGTATGCTTTTGAATGATGAAATTCTGGAATTTGCCAACAAAGAAATGGGAAATCTTGTCTTAAGTATTGACGGGCGCCGGGAAATCAATGATTTTATGCGACCGACCAGAAACGGAAAAGGTTCTTCCTACGATATTATTGTTCCGAAATTTAAGAAAGCAGCAGAAAGCCGTAATCAGATGAATTATTACGTGAGAGGTACTTATACGCATTATAATACGGATTTTTGTGAAGATGTTTTACATCTGGCTGATTTGGGATTTGAACAGATTTCCGTAGAGCCTGTTGTGGCACCGGACAGTGAACCCTATGCATTGAAAGAGGAAGATTTGCCGGTATTGTTTGAAAATTATGATAAATTGGCTAAAGAAATGCTTAAGCGGAGGGCAGAAGGAAGACCATTCAACTTTTTCCATTTTATGATTGACTTATCCGGCGGCCCCTGTGTGGCGAAACGATTATCGGGATGCGGTTCCGGATGCGAATATCTGGCGGTGACTCCCTGGGGGGATTTTTATCCCTGTCATCAGTTTGTCGGAGAAGAAGAATTCCTGATGGGAAATGTGGACGAAGGAATCAAGAGAAATGATATCCGGGAAATGTTTTCGGATTGTAACGTATATGCGAAAGAAAAATGCAAAAACTGTTATGCAAAGTTTTATTGCAGCGGAGGATGTGCCGCAAATTCATATCACTTCCACGGTCATATCAATGATGCGTATGATATCGGTTGTGAGTTGCAGAAAAAACGTATTGAGTGTGCCATTATGATGGAGGTTGCCAAGAATACCGAATGTGAAAAGGGTACGGAAACGGAGTAGGAATATGAATAAGACAGGTAAAATTATAAGTTTTTTCGTGATTATACTGGTTACAATCGCCATGGGCTATATTTCTCTTGTGGGAATCGGCGAGGATAAAAAAGGTTCTCTGTATGACATTAAGCAGGGGCTTGATTTGGCCGGCGGTGTGAGTATCACATATGAAGTTGTCGGAGAGGAAGAACCGACGGTAGAGGAAATCAATGATACGGTTTTTAAACTTCAGCAGAAGGTAGATACTTACAGTACGGAAGCGCAGGTGTATCCGGAAGGAACGGATCGAATTAATATTGAAATTCCCGGAGTGAACAATGCCAATGAAATATTGGAAGAATTAGGCAAACCGGGCAGTTTGGTATTTCTGTCCGAAACCGATGCGGAAGGTAATTTAAATTATGAACCTGCAATGACCCCGGAAGGGTATCTTGTATATCATGACGAAACCTGGAATACCTTTGTTTTTGTGGCAGATAATATCGCGGTAGAGTACGATACGGAAACCAATTCCTTTGTATTGGACGAGAACGGAAATGCCGTAACTTATGAGTTGGCAGAGGATGCCAAAATAGATGTACAGTACAAGTTAAATAAGCCGTTTGAAGAATTACTGGCAGACGGTTCGGTTATTTTAACAGGGGAAGAAGTACAGAGTGCCAAGGCGGCACAGCAACAGAACCAGTTGGGGAATATGGAGTATGTGGTTTCGTTGAGTTTTAATGCGACAGGTACCCAAAAATTTGCACAAGCTACCGAGAAAGCATATACGAAGGGAGAAACCATTGCCATTTATTATGATGATAAATTTATCAGTGTACCTACCGTAGGTGTCATTATCCGGGACGGACAGGCGGTGATTAACGGTATGACCAACGCAGATGAAGCAGAACGGTTGGCGTCCAACATCCGTAACGGTGCGTTGAAACTGGAACTTCAGGAGTTACGTTCCAATGTGGTAGGTGCGCAGTTGGGTTCCGAAGCAATCACAACCTGTCTGCAGGCTGCGGTAATCGGATTTATTCTGGTGGGCGTATTTATGATAGCAGTTTACTTTATGCCCGGTGCGACCAGTGTGTTGGCTCTTGTATTATATGTATTTTTGATGATTATAACGTTGTCTCTTTTTAACGAGGTCATCACATTAACATTGCCGGGTATTGCAGGTATTATTCTTTCCATCGGTATGGCGGTGGATGCCAACGTTATTATCTTTGCGCGTATCCGTGAAGAACTTGCTACGGGAAAGACTGTACAGAGTGCCGTGGATATCGGTTTTAAGAAGGCAACTTCTTCTATCGTAGATGGTAATGTAACAACATTAATCGCAGCGATAGTATTAATTATTGCCGGAACGGGAACCGTAAAAGGATTTGCGTGGACCCTGGCAATCGGTATTGTTTTATCTATGTTTACCGCTATGGTGATTACGAGATTTTTGTTAAACGGTATCATAGCGTTAGGTTTGGATAATATTAAGTTGTTCGGTATCGGAAAAGAGCGTAAAACCATTGATTTCTTATCGAAAGGAAAAGTGTTCCTTGCAATTTCGGCTTTGTGTATTCTGATTGGCGGCGTGTTTATGGGTATTCACGGTGCAAACAGCGGTTCCGCTTTGAATTTGAGTCTTGAATTTATGGGCGGTACTTCCACCAGCCTGGTATTGGCAGAAGATATGAGCATTGAAGAAATTGATGCTGAAATAGTGCCCGGCATTGAAAAAATCACCGGCGACGGTAATGTGCAGGTACAGAAGGTAGAAGGCGGTAACGAAATCATTATTAAGACAAGAGAGTTAAACGAAGAAGAACGACAGGAATTAGATTCTTTGTTTACGGAGGGATACGGCGTGGACGCGAATACCATTCAAAGCCAGACCATTGGGGCTACCATTTCCGGCGAGATGCGATCAGAATCTTTGATTGCGGTATCCATTGCTATTGTGTGTATGTTGATTTATATTTGGTTGCGGTTCAGTGACTGGCGTTTTGGTGTGTCTTCCGTGGCGGCCCTTTTGCACGATGTTTTGGTGGTGCTGGCCTTTTATGCAGTATCAAGGGTCAGTGTCGGCAGTACTTTTATCGCGTGTATGTTAACGATTGTGGGTTATTCCATTAATGCGACCATTGTAATTTTTGACCGAATCCGTGAGAATTACAAGGATGCAAAGATAAAAGCGGACGAGGCTTACTTAAAGAAACGTCAGCGCGATAAATCACAATCTGAAATTGATTTGAAAGAAATTGTAAACAGAAGTATTACACAGACATTGTCAAGAAGTTTATTTACGTCAATGACTACATTTATTATGGTTGCGGCGTTGTATATCCTGGGAGTTACTTCTATTAAGGAATTTGCGCTTCCGTTGATGATTGGTATTGTATGCGGTGCATATTCTTCCGTATGTCTTGCGGGAAGTTTGTGGTATTTCCTTCGAAATAAGTTCCCGGTAAGAGAAGGGGAAGAGGATGAAGATTACGTATAAAATTTTATTATAATGCTTCAAGATTTTTAGTGTTATAAAAGTAAAATTATGCGGTGTTTTATCAAAAAAATGATATACTATACAGAGAAAAGTCCGAAAGGGCTTTTTTCTCTTAAAGGAAGAAGGTAAAAACGAATGGCAGAGTGGTTATTGGTTAGACAGGGAGCGGATTACGAGGCTCTTTCCAAAGAATATCATATAGATCCTGTAATTCTTCGTATTATGAGAAACCGGGGAATTACGGAACGGGAGCAGATTCTGGAATATTTGAGCAATGATATGGCTGTTTGTGACCGGACAGACGGATATGTTGATATGGACAAGGCAATTGACTATTTGCTGTCTTTGCAAAATACCGGACATAAAATTCGAATTATCGGTGATTATGATGCGGATGGTGTGTGTAGCACGGCCATTTTATATAAAGGTTTAAAAGCACTGGGATTGCAGCCTGACTATGCGATTCCCCACCGCATGCTGGATGGCTATGGTATTAATGTAAGTCTGGTGGAACGTGCATATGCGGACGGAATCCAAACTATTCTTACCTGTGATAACGGAATTGCTGCTTTTGAGGCTTTGGAACGGGCAGCAGAATTGGGAATGCAGGTTATTGTGACAGACCATCACGAAGTGCGTAAGGAAACCGTGGCAGAACGTGAACAGGAAAAATTACCGCCTGCTTATGCAATCATTAATCCCAAACGTGACGGTAATGATTTGGATTTTACGGATATTTGCGGTGCGTATGTGGCATATAAAATGATTGTTCGTCTTCTCACACGGGCCAATCTTTTATCCGAAAATGAAACCCTGCAAGAGGAATTAAGGGTATTGGCTGCTGTGGCTACGGTGGGAGATGTTATGCCGTTAATCAAAGAGAACCGTATGTTGGTAAAATTTGGTTTGGAGCATATCAAACAATGTAAAAACACGGGGTTAAAAGCGTTGCTCGAAGCGAATCAATTGAATGATAAACCGATTAAGGCTTATACACTCGGTTTTGTATTGGATCCCTGCATCAATGCCATGGGACGTTTGGAATCGGCAGAACAGTCTTTGGAACTTTTACTGTGTGATGAGTATGATACTGCAATCAAAATAGCCGGACAACTGGTAGAGACCAATAATGCGCGGAAAGCATTGACGGATGCCGGAGTCAAACAGGCAATTGATTTGGTAAGTAAGGAATATGCTGAGGATGATATTATTGTGGTGTATCTTAAAGATTGCCATGAAAGCATCGCCGGAATCATTGCAGGCCGGGTGAGAGAGGCTTTTTATAAGCCTGTATGGATTTTTACCGATGCGGCGGAAGGGATAAAAGGGTCAGGACGTTCCATTGCGGCATATGATATGAATAAAGGATTGTGCCGGTGTGAGGATTTGCTGACGCATTTCGGAGGACATAAACTGGCTGCGGGGGCATCGTTGCCGAAAGAGAATCTTGAAGCATTGCGCCGCAGATTGAATGAAGATGCAAATCTGACCAAAGAGGATTTGACGGAAGTCATCCGCATCGATGTGGATATGCCGTTTGATTATGCCGATGAAAACTTCGTGCAGGAATTAAATCTTTTGGAGCCTTACGGAAAAGACAATGAAAAACCGATTTTTGCCCAGGGGAATGTTACATTCTTAAGAGGAAGAATTTTTGGGGCACGGAATAATGTTGCGTCTTTTCGTGTAAAAGACAGCCGCGGAGCGTTTTATGATTTGAAATATTTTGGGGATATTCCGACCTTCAATCGTTTTATTGATGAAAAATACGGAGAAGGAAGCGCGGAATGTTTATATCGGGGAAACGGCAATTATCCAATGTCGGTTATTTACAGTCCGGATTTGAATACATACAACGGCAGAACCCAAGTACAGTTGGTTATGAAGAATTACCGCTAAATCCATAGATTTTATACCTGAAATATGATATAATAATATGATATTTTGATTTGAATGGCAGAGAGAAAAAATTCCCGGAGGCTTAGTATGGCAAAATTATCTTATTTATTGGAGAAACTTGCATATGAATGTGTGCGTGGTGATTTGGAACGGGAGATTACCGCTGTGTGTTATGATTCCCGTAAGGTAACGCCGGGGGCAATGTTTATTTGTATAGAAGGTGCCAATTTTGACGGGCATTCCGTGGCGGCACAAATGGTAGAAAAGGGGGCCGGTTGCCTGGTGGTATCCAAGGATGTTACTGTGCCGGAAGGCAGTGATGTGACGGTGATTAAGGTCGAAGACACCCGTTATGCCATGGCTTTTATTTCAGCGGCTTATTTTCATCATCCGGCAGAAAAGATGAAGGTAATCGGTATTACGGGTACCAAAGGAAAAACCACAACCACGTATATGGTGAAATCCATTTTGGAAAATGCAGGTATGAAAGTCGGTCTGGTGGGAACCATTGAAACCATTATCGGCAATGAGAGAATTCCTGCGTTGAACACAACACCGGAGTCCTATATTTTGCAGGAGTATTTTTCGAAGATGGCAGATGCGGGATGCGATGCCGTGGTGATGGAAGTTTCTTCTCAGGGGCTTATGATGCACAGAACCCAAGGTTTTATTTTTGATTTGGGTATTTTTACGAATCTGGAACCGGACCATATCGGACCGAATGAACACGGCAGTTTTGAAGAATATATGGCATGCAAGGGGCTTTTATTTAAACAGTGTAAAGTCGGTATTGTAAACGCTGACGATAAGCATGTAAAAGAGTTGCTGACGGGTCATACCTGTGAAGTTGAGACTTACGGTTTTGGCGAAGGTGCTGATTTACGTGCTGAAAAGGTAGAATTGTATCGTGAAAAAGGTGAACTCGGTGTGAAATTTACGGTAACGGGCAAACTGAATTCACAAGTTAAGGTTCCCAGTCCCGGACGGTTCAGCGTATACAATGCACTGACTGCAATTGCCATTTGCAGACATTTTGCCGTAAAAGAAGAGAGAATGAAAGAGGCTTTGTTAAAAGCCCATGTAAAGGGAAGAATTGAAATGATTCCCATTTCGCCGGAGTATTCCCTGATGATAGATTATGCACATAATGCAATGGCGTTGGAGAGTCTTTTAACCACTTTAAAAGAGTATAATCCAAAACGTCTGGTGTGCCTGTTCGGATGCGGCGGAAACCGCTCTAAATTAAGACGGTTCGAAATGGGGGAAGTAAGCGGCAGACTCGCGGATTTAACCATTATTACCTCTGACAATCCCCGCTTTGAAAAGCCCGAAGACATTATTGCCGATATCCGTACCGGAATCGGAAAGACTGCGGGAGAGTACGTGGAAATCGTAAACCGTAAGGAAGCCATTGCTTATGCAATCCGCAATGCCAAACCCGGAGATATCATCGTACTTGCCGGAAAAGGGCATGAAGATTATCAGGAGATAGAAGGTAAGAAATACCCGATGGACGAAAGAGTGTTGATTCGGGAAATATTGGAAGAAAATAAGTAATAAGCGCAGGAGAAGGGAGGAACAGGATATGTCATATGCAGAAATTATTGTAGATATATCCCATGAAAATGTTGACCGCCCTTTTACCTATCGTATTCCGGAAGAATTACAACCTTTGATTGCATTGGGGAGTAAAGTGGAAATTCCCTTTGGCAAAGGAAACCGTATTATTACGGGATATGTTGTAGGATTTACAGAGCAAACCGATTACGAAGAATTGCGTATTAAAGATATTATTTCTTTGTGTGATAAAAGTGTTTCTCCGGAAGAAAAATTAATCGGTATTGCTTCTTTTATCCGGGAAAAGTATGGCGCTACCATGATTACCGCACTCAAAACGGTTTTACCGGTAAAAAAAGCGACAAAGGCACAGGAACAAAAATCTGTTGTGGCATTAAAAGAAGAGGGAGACTTGAAACAGGCAGCGTTGATTGCAAAAAGCAAAAGCCAACGGGCCAAAGCAAGACTGTTGTTTGCTTTGTGTGAAAATCCCCGCATTGATTATGCTTTGGTAACCGGGAAATTAAATGTAAGTGCGCAAACAGTTTTATCCTTACAGAAGCAGGGAATGCTGGAAATAGAGACACAAAGAAAGTATCGCAATCCGGTCGGTTTCCGTGAACTGACACCTCAAAAATTGCAATTAAGCAAAGACCAGCAGTTTATTGTGGATGAAATTGAAAAGGATTACCGGGACGGAATCCCCGGCAATTATTTGATTCACGGCATTACGGGCAGCGGTAAGACGGAAGTTTATATGGAGTTGATTGCCAGGCGTCTGGAGCAGGGGCAGCAGGCGATTTTCCTGATTCCGGAAATCTCACTGACGTATCAGAATGTGGTACGGTTTTATCGCAGATTCGGAGACAAGGTTTCCATTATGCATTCGAGATTGTCAGCCGGCGAACGTTTTGACCAGTTTGAGAGAGCGCGAAAGGGCGAAGTCAGTATTATGATTGGTCCCCGTTCGGCCCTGTTCACCCCCTTTTCAAATACAGGCATTATTATTATAGATGAGGAACATGAAGGCACTTACAAGAGTGAGACCATGCCGAAGTACCATGCCAGGGAAGTGGCGGAAGAAATGGCGAAAAGAGCCGGCGCGGCTCTGGTTCTTGGGTCGGCCACTCCTTCATTGGAAAGTTATAGAAAAGCCGGGAGCGGAGAATATCGTTTATTTACGTTAAAAGAACGTCTGACCGGAGGGAGTCTTGCCAATGTCAACGTGGTAGATTTGCGGGAGGAACTGAAGGCCGGAAATAAAAGCATTTTCAGCAGAAGGTTAAAAGAACTGATGGAGGACAGGCTGGAAAAAGGCGAGCAGATGATGCTGTTTTTAAACCGCCGCGGGTATTCGGGTTTTGTATCCTGCCGTGATTGCGGTGAAGTAATCAAATGTCCACATTGCGATGTGTCGCTTTCGGAGCATAACAGAGGCCAGCGCCTGGTTTGCCATTATTGCGGTTATGAGCAGGCAGCCGTGAAAACGTGTCCTTCCTGCGGCTCCAATAAGGTGGCAGGTTTTAAGGCAGGTACGCAGCAGATTGAGGAAGCCTTGCACAAGCAGTTTCCTATGGCGGTGGTTTTGCGTATGGATGCGGACACTACCAAACACAAAGAGGATTACGAGACTATTTTATCCAAATTCGCCAATCGCGAAGCGGATATTTTACTGGGAACCCAGATGATTGTAAAAGGTCATGATTTTCCGGGCGTCACCCTGATGGGGATTTTAGCAGCGGATTTATCCTTGTCGGACAATGATTTTCGTTCGGCGGAGCGGACCTTTCAATTGCTGACGCAGGCTGCGGGAAGAGCAGGCAGGGATAAGTTACCGGGGGAAGTGGTGATTCAGACCTATCAGCCGGAACATTATGCAATTGTAAGGGCAGCAGAACAGAATTATGAAGCCTTTTATGAAGAGGAATCGTTATACAGGGAATTTATGCTGTATCCGCCGGCCGCCAATATGATGGCAGTACAGTTGTCAGGCGCGAATGAACGGGCTGTGGAACAGTTGGGACAGCGTCTTGCTTCCGAAGTAAAGGAAATGCGGTTTGATACCAATCCGGCGCAAATCGGCCCTGCAAAGGCCAATTTAAGTAAAAAGAATGATTTGTACCGTCAGGTCATTTATTATAAACATAAGGATTATGGAGAACTGGTCCGCATAAAAGACCGAATGGAAGAATGCATCCGTTTGTGGGATGTCAAAAAAGAAAACGTACAGTTTGATTTTAATCCGATGAATACATTTTAAGTTGTCCGCAAGGACAGATAGGAGGAAACAATGGCAATCAGAAAAGTCAGAGTAATGGGAGATGAAGTGTTAAATCAGGTATGTAAGGAGGTTAAGGAAGTAACCCCCCGTACCATGATGTTGATTGAAGATATGTTGGACACCATGTATGAAACAAACGGTGTAGGATTAGCGGCACCCCAGGTAGGTGTATTAAAAAGAATCGTAGTCATTGATGTTTCGGAAAACGGGGATGAGCCTATTCTGATGATTAACCCTAAAATCCTGGAAACTTCCGGAGAACAGACCGGTAGTGAAGGCTGTCTGTCCGTACCCGGAAAGGCCGGAAACGTAACAAGACCCAATTATGTAAAAGCCCTGGCTTATGATGAAAATATGGAGCCTTTCGAAATTGAAGGAACGGAATTGCTTGCAAGAGCGATTTGTCATGAACTGGATCATTTGGAAGGTAAATTGTATGTGGATTTGGTGGAAGGACCTCTTCAGGATGTGGATTCTGAGGAATAAAGGTTGTTTTACGACAGAATAAAAGTGTAAGTGACCGGAAATGAAGCTGCAGTGAGGTGCGAATATGAAAGTTGTATATATGGGAACTCCCGATTTTGCAGTGGGAGCATTGGAAAGTATAATAGAAGCAGGGCATGAAGTAGTACTTGTTGTTACGCAACCCGATAAGCCCAAGGGACGCGGCAAGGAAATGCAGATGACACCGGTAAAAAGGTGTGCACTGGAGCATAACATACCGGTTTTTCAGCCTGTCAAAATCAAAGAAACTGAAGCTGTTGCATATTTAAAAACATTTGAGGCTGATATTTTTGTTGTGGCAGCGTTCGGACAGATTCTATCTTCCGAAATTTTGCATATGCCAAAGTTCGGTTGTGTAAATATTCATGCCTCCCTGTTACCTATGTATCGCGGCGCGGCACCGATTCAGGCGGTAATTATCAATAAAGAAAAAGAAACCGGTGTTACCATTATGCAGATGGACGAAGGTCTGGATACCGGTGATATGCTGATGAAAGAAATCATTACCATCGAAAAGGACGAGACAGGAGAAACTCTGCACGATAAATTAAGTGAACTTGGTGCCAAAATGATTGTCAAGGCCTTGATTGCCATTGAAAACGGCACGATTACAGCCACTCCCCAAGGAGACGGTAAAACCTGTTATGCGTCTATGCTGAAAAAAGAAATGGGCTGCATCGATTGGGAGAAATCTGCGGATGATATTGAGCATCTGGTAAGAGGGTTATATCCCTGGCCTGGTACTTATACCTTTTTAAACGGAAAAATGATAAAAATCTGTACCGTTGCATTCAGTGACGAAAAAGCAGTGGGAGAACCCGGTGAAATTTGTGCAGTAACGAAAGATTATTTTGTGGTAAATACAGGGGATGGGACTCTGGAAGTCAGGGAACTCCAGCCTGAGGGCAAAAAGCGAATGACCGTACACGACTTTTTGCTGGGGAATAAGTTAGAGCCCGGTGTTCGATTGGGGGCAAAATATGGCAAATGAGAAAGATGACCTTCTTTTAAGACAACTGGTAATGGAGATATTGCTGGAAGTGAACAACAGCGGAGAATACATTAACGTTGTTCTAAAAGGCGTGTTGGACAAATACAATTATTTGGACGGTAAAAAGAAGGCTTTTATCAAAAAAATGGCTTCCGGTTGTATGGAGCGTAAAATAGAACTGGATTACATTATTGATTGCTTTTCCAAAACCAAGACGGGTAAGATGAAACCGGTCATCCGTTTGATTATGGAGATGGGTGTGTATCAAATCCTTTATATGGATAACGTGTATGACACAACAGCCTGTAATCTTGCGGTGAGCCTGGCAAAGAAAAAAGGATTTCATGGCTTGTCCGGTTTTGTAAACGGTGTATTGCGTAGTATTTGCCGTGAGAAGAACAATATTGTATATCCGGATAAAACAGCGGATTATGTGAAATATGCATCCGTACGGTTTTCCATGCCGGAATGGATTATAGAATTGTGGTTGGAGCAGTATGGAACAGATATTACGGAGCAGATGCTTGAGGCTTCTTTGCAGGAAAACGTTGTAACGGTTCGGGTAGATGAAACGTTAGAGGAAGAAAAGAAGAAACAATTGATCCGGAACTGGAAGGATGCCGGAGTGACGGTATCCGCCCATACATATCTGCCGTATGCCTATGCTTTGACGGGTGGTTACGGTATACAGGATCTGTACGGATACAAGGAAGGTCTTTTTACCGTGCAGGATGTTAGTTCTATGTTGGTGGCAGAGTGTGCAGGTGCAAAAAAAGATATGACTGTTATTGATGTCTGTGCCGCTCCGGGCGGTAAGACTATGCATATTGCCACGAAGTTACAGGGAAGCGGCAAGGTATATTCCTGTGATGTGAATGAATATAAAACGGATAAAATTCGTGAAAATATTGCCCGCATGGGTCTTGAAAATATTGAGGTTATGGTGGCGGATGCTACCAAGACACAGGAACGGTTTGTGGAGACGGCGGGTGTTGTTCTGGCAGATGTTCCCTGTTCGGGGCTTGGCGTTTTGGGTAAAAAAGCCGATATCAAATATCGGTTAACCAAAGAACAAACAGAGGAAATTGTTTTACTGCAACGACAGATTCTTTCCAATGTTTGTAACTATGTGAAACGCGGCGGCACCTTGCTTTACAGTACGTGTACCGTAAATAAAGAGGAGAACAACGCCAACGTAAAATGGATGACGGAGAATCTTCCGCTGGAAGTTGTTACCTTAAAAGACGAATTACCGGAGCAGTTGAGAGAAGCCGTAGGAGAAGACGGAACGTTACAATTATTCCGGGGAATCCACGAATGCGACGGATTTTATATTGCGAAGTTAAAGAAATTATAGTGATAGACAGAGAGTGAAACATGACAGATATTAAATCCCTGACGCTACAGGAATTGAAAACCGAATTAACCGCAATGGGAGAGAAAGCCTTTCGTGCAGGGCAAATGTATGAATGGATGCATAAAAAACTGGCCAAAGATTTTGATGAAATGACCAATTTATCCAATCAGTTACGTGAAAACTGTAAAGAGCGCTTTGCTTATGTTACATTAAATGCAGTACAGGTGCAGGAATCCAAGATTGACGGCACCAAGAAGTTTCTGTTTGAACTGCCGGACGGGAATCTGGTGGAAAGTGTATGGATGAAGTATCATCACGGCAATTCCGTGTGTATTTCTTCTCAGGTAGGGTGTAAAATGGGTTGTCGGTTCTGTGCGTCTACTTTGGATGGATGGGAGAGAAATCTGACCGCTTCCGAAATGCTGGAACAAATTTATGCAATCACCAGACTGACAGGAGAACGTGTATCCAATGTGGTGGTTATGGGAACCGGTGAACCTATGGATAATTACGATAATCTGGTGCGTTTTATTAACCTTTTAACCAATGAAGACGGTTTGAATATCAGTCAAAGGAATATCACGGTATCGACCTGCGGTATCGTACCCGGAATCCGCAAACTTGCAGAGGAAGGATTGCAAATAACCCTGGCATTATCCCTGCATGCACCCAATGATGAGAAACGTAAGGAATTGATGCCGATTGCCAATAAATATTCACTCGGGGAAGTATTGGAGGCCTGTGATTATTATTTTACCAAAACCGGCCGCCGTATCAGTTTTGAATATGCTTTGGTGGGTGGTGTCAATGATAATGAAGCTGAGGCGCAGGAACTGATTTCACTTTTGCAGGGACGAAATTGTCATGTGAACTTAATTCCGGTCAATCCCATAAAAGAAAGAGATTATGTATCTACAAACCGCCAAAATACGGAGCGGTTTAAAAATAAACTTGAAAAAAGTAAAATTCAATGTACAATAAGAAGGGAAATGGGCAGAGATATAGACGGTGCCTGTGGACAGCTCCGAAGACGTCACGTTCATAAGGAGCAATAGGAGGATACTTAAGGTGATAAGGGCTTTTTCCATAACGGACATAGGAAGGAAAAGACAACTGAATCAGGATTTTGTTTTTACATCCGAATTGCCTTTGGGATGCCTGCCGAATCTTTTTGTGGTGGCCGACGGAATGGGCGGCCATAAAGCAGGAGATTTTGCTTCGAAGTATACGGTGGAAACCATTATTGAAGAAGTGGGTAAGGCGAGAAACAAAGAGCCGGTTGAAATTTTGCAGGCGGCCATCCAGAAAGCAAACCAGAGAGTGCGACGTAAAGCGACGGAAGATGAGAATATGGTTGGTATGGGGACTACGGTAGTGGCTTCTACCTATAAAGACGGTATTCTTTATGTTGCCAACGTAGGGGACAGCAGACTGTATGTGGTAAATGACGAAATCAACCAGATTACAAGAGACCATTCTTATGTGGAAGAAATGGTGCGTATGGGTAATCTTGACAGGGTGTCGGCAAGAAATCATCCGGACAAAAATATTATTACCCGTGCGGTAGGGGCGATGGACACCGTTAATGTAGATTTCTTTGAGGTTGAACTCCGGAAGGGCGATATTGTGTTAATGTGTTCTGACGGATTGACCAATATGATAGAGGATGAAGAAATCTTAGAGATTTTAAAAAGAGAAAAAAGTCTGGAACAAAAGGCAGAGGAACTGATAAAGACAGCCAATCATAACGGCGGTAAAGATAATATAGCTGTTGTGTTAATGGAACAGATATAGTTGCGAGGTAAGATATGATTAAAATGGGTATGATGATAGGAGACCGCTATGAGATTTTAGAATCCATAGGAACCGGTGGAATGTCAGATGTATATAAAGCAAAATGTCATAAATTAAATCGTTTTGTAGCGGTCAAAGTGTTGAAGCAGGAGTTTAGCGAAAGCGCGGAATTTGTATCCAAATTCCGTACCGAAGCACAGGCGGCTGCCGGTTTAATGCACCCTAATATTGTAAATGTATATGATGTAGGGGAAGAGAACGGCATCAATTACATTGTTATGGAACTTGTGGAAGGAATCACATTAAAGCGCTATATTGAAAAGAAAGCGCGTCTTTCCGTAAAAGAAGCGGTAAGTATTGCGATTCAGATTTCCATGGGTATTGATGCGGCACATAATAACAATATTATTCATCGTGATATTAAGCCCCAGAATATTATTATCAGCAAAGAAGGAAAGGTAAAAGTAACAGACTTTGGTATTGCCAAAGCCGCCACCAGCAATACCATTACTTCTAATGTTATGGGTAGTGTTCACTATACTTCGCCGGAGCAGGCAAGAGGCGGTTTCAGCGATGAAAAGAGTGATATTTATTCTTTGGGTATTACCATGTTTGAAATGCTGACCGGTCGTGTTCCTTTTAACGGGGATACAACGGTAGCAATTGCCATCAAGCATATTCAGGAGGAAATGCCTTCACCCCGTAATTATGTTCCGGAGATTCCCATCAGCGTAGAGCAGATTGTTTTAAAATGTACGCAGAAGAGTCCGGATCGTCGTTATCAGAAAGTGCCGGAATTGATTGAAGATTTGAAGAAGTCTTTAATTAGTCCCGATGAAGATTTTGTTAAATTGTCTGCGGTAGAAAAAAGCGCGGTAACGAAGGCAATGTCCGATAAAGAAAGAGCGGAAATAAAGCGTAGTGCCGTTGTGAAACCGGAGGTGGTAACAGCAGCATCAGCAGGCGGTATTGCATTGCAGAGCAAGGAGAATAAGGAGGAGCGCAAGGCTCCCGCTGCAAAACCTGCGACAAAACCTGCAGCGCAGCCTGTGGCAGCAAACAAGAAACCTGTTATTACAGGAGAACGTCCGGTACGTACCCGTAAGGAAGAAGAACTGGCAGCAAGAAAGAAACCGGTCAATAAGCCGAAGAAACCTCAGGTTGAAGTATATGAAGAGGATGAGGATGAAGATTCGCCCATTGAGAAATTAAAAACCATACTGATTATTATCGGTGCAGTTCTCATTGGTTGTGTGATTTTGTATTTTGCAGGATTGGCAGCAGGTATTTTTGAGAACGGTAACGGTGCTTCGCAGAGTGAGAAGGTTAATGTACCTAATATCATCGGAGATACTTTGGACGAGGCTCAAATTGCTTTGGATATGGTAAAGTTAGAGTATGAGATTGAGTATGCGCCTTCGGAAGGTACTGCCGAAAATACGGTTATATCCGTGACGCCTACAGCAAATACCGAGGTGGAAGAAGGATCAAAAGTTCTTTTGACCGTCTGTATGAACGGGGAAGGTGTAAAAATCCCCAACGTATTAAACAAATCAGAAGCCGAAGCAACTGCTATTTTGGAAAAAGAAGGGTTTGTTGTAGAAAAATTTGAAGAGCATCATGATGAAGTTGTAAAAGGTAATATTATTTCCCAGACACCGGAAGCGGGCAGTTTGTTAAGCCGTGACGGAACGGTTACCATTGTAATCAGCAGCGGTCAGTTGAAAACGGACGTATCCATGCCCGGGCTGATTGGTATGACGGAAGAGAGAGCAAAGCAGACCTTAAGTGAATTGGGACTGGTATGTACTTCCGTAAGCGAAGAATACAGTGATACTGTGGAACCCGGTAAAGTATGTTACCAGAGTTATACGGAAGGTGCGACCATAGATGAAGGTACGGAAGTCAGCATCAAACTCAGTTTGGGACCGGAACCCAGATATTATGATTGTAATGTTACGGTTGCAGCGCCTCCCCGTTTTACCGGCGGAACCGCTACTGTTATTTTGAGCGCGCCTGACGGAAGTGAACTTTGGAATACTACGGTATCATCCTTCCCGGTTCAGATTAACTTAAGCCGTATTTATGCAGTGCCGAAAGGTACGTTATCCATTACTTATACCGTATATGTGCAGGAAGAAGTTTATGATGAAGCAGGAAATATGACAATTCAGAATGTACCCGCACAGGATACCTATACACAAGAGATTGCTTTTGAATAGTGGTAGAGAGAATGGAAGAAATTAAGCGAGGAAGAATAATAAAAGGAATCGCCGGTTTTTATTATGTGCATGTACCTCACGACGGGGTGTATGAATGCAAGGCAAAGGGGATTTTCCGTAAAGACGGAAAAAAACCTCTGGTAGGCGATGTTGTGGAATTAAAGTGCTTGGATGTTGACAAAATGCTTGGCAACATTACGGCACTTTTGCCGCGTAAAAGTGAACTAATCCGACCGTCCGTTGCAAACATCGATCAGGCTCTGATTGTATTTGCAATCACGAGACCGACTCCGAATTTTAACCTGCTGGATCGTTTTTTAATTATGATGCAGAGTCAGGGGCTGAGTTGTACTATTTGTTTTAATAAAAGTGATATAGCGGATGAGAGGGAAATTGAAGAAATCAGACAAGCCTACGAGGCTTGCGGCAACCGGGTTTTATTTGTCAGCGCGAGAGAAGATATCGGGCTGGACGAAGTACGGAACGTGATTTCGGGGAAAACCACGGCGGTAGCAGGTCCCAGCGGTGTCGGAAAATCTTCTTTGATTAATAAACTGTGTGGTTGTGAAATGATGCAGACCGGTGAAATCAGTGAAAAAATCGGTCGCGGAAAACATACCACAAGACATACGGAGTTATTTGCGGCAGAGCAGATTGGTGACGAAACATATTTGATGGATACGCCCGGTTTTAGTTCACTTATGGTTTTTTTGGAAGATAAGTCAGAATTGAGCCGATATTATCCTGAATTTGATGATTATGAAGTAAACTGCAAATTTCAGGGGTGCTCCCATATCAGCGAGCCGGTATGCGGCATCAAAGATGCGTTGCATGACGGAAAAATCAGTATGCTTCGATATGAGAATTATAAAATTCTTTATGAAGAGTTAAAGGCTCAAAAGAAGTATTAGTTTTATAGAACAGAAGAAAGTGACGGAAAAAATAATGAAAGAAAGAATTCTTGCGCCTTCGATTTTGTCGGCAGATTTTACAAAACTGGGAGAAGAGATTAAACGTGTGGAAGAAGCCGGTGCCAAATATTTACATTTTGATGTGATGGATGGTATGTTTGTGCCCTCTATTTCTTTTGGTATGCCGGTGTTGAAATCCATTCGTAAAGCATCTGACATTGTATATGATGTACATTTGATGATTGTGGAGCCGGAGCGTTATGTGGAGTATTTTAAAAATTCCGGTGCGGATTTGATTACGGTTCATATTGAAACATTAAAGGATCCTGAAGCAGTTTTGAAGCAAATCAGGGAGTTGGGGGTTAAAGTCGGACTTGCATTGAATCCGGAGACGGAAGTTGAGAAAATGTATCCGTATCTTCCTTTGATTGATATGGCATTGGTTATGACCGTGCATCCCGGTTTTGGCGGACAGAAGTACATTCATGACTGTACTTCTAAAATTGCGGCATTGGCGGCAAAAAGAGATGAACTCGGATTGGATTATGATATTGAGGTAGATGGCGGAATCGGCGAGAGTACTATTGACGAAGCCATGGAAGCCGGTGCTAATATTTTAGTGGCGGGCTCCAGTGTATATGGTGGAGATGCTTATGAGAATGCCAAGAAACTTCTGGCGAAATTTTAAAACAGGAAGACTGTAAGAAAGAGATTTCTTCTTTTATTGTGTAACAAATTATGATATAATTTTTTTTAGAATATACTCGTACGGATGAGTATTTTTGAAAGAGGATATGACAATGAAATTTTTAGCGAAGTATCGTGAAATTATAATTTATCTGATTGTGGGCGTATTAACCACGATTGTTTCCTGGGGAGCATGCTTCGTGGCGAAACTTTTTTTGGATCCGACCCAGGGAGTGCAGAATTTTATCATCAATACCATCGGATGGGTAGCAGGTGTCACATTTGCTTATCCTTTGAATCGTAAGTGGGTTTTTAACAGCAAAAATAAGCAGATTGTAAAGGAATTTCTTGGGTTTGCAAGTTCCAGACTCTCTACTTGGGTGCTGGACATCCTGATTATGTGGTTCTTTGTGAATATTGTGCCGCTTAATTCTTTGATTATTAAAGTTTGCGGCTGGGTGAATGTTAACGTATCCGGTATGGATATGGATTCTGTCAATTACTGGGTGGTTAAAATTTGTATTTCTGCAGTTTTGGTTACAATCTTAAATTATGTATTCAGTAAGTTGTTTATTTTCAAAAAACCGAAAAAGGCAACTGAACAGGAATAATTAAAATCAAAGGAGGAAAACAAGGTATGGCAAAACAAAATGGGGCACAGTCGGTAGAAACTGTAAAGGGAAGACAGATTATTGTATCGGCAGGAAAGGGAAAAACGAATGCGGAGGAATTGAAGTGGCTTACCGAAACGGTATTGGAAGAAGCAAAGGCTTGGAGATACCGTGGTTGGGCATATGTTGCGGATTGCTCCGAGATGGCGCCTGTATCGCCGGATGAAGGCGGAATTCTTGTTGAAATGACCAAGAAGTTTGTAGATGCAGGATGTAAAGCATTTGGATTTGCGGAAGGTAAGTCCATTATGTTAAAAGTCCAGGCAAAGAAGAATACAGAACGTTCGCAGACCGGTATTCCCGAAGGACATTTCGAAACGGTGGAAGAAGCGATCGCATGGATTAAAGAAGAAGTTAATATTTAAAAGTGAGATAGGAAAGCGGGCAGGTTTTAATACCTGTCCGTTTTTGCAGGGAGTAGAGGGTATGTTTATATTATAAAAGAGAATAAGTTGAAAAAAAAATCTGATTATGATAACATATTAAATTGTGTTGGGATGTTTTATGGATGTGTCCCATACATAAACTGATGTGAGACAACATACCCCGGATAAAGCGGGCGAGGAGGAAATAAAAAAATGAAATTAGGTATCGTAGGACTTCCCAACGTAGGTAAAAGTACATTATTCAATTCGTTGACAAAAGCAGGTGCGGAATCGGCTAATTATCCCTTTTGTACCATTGACCCCAATGTGGGTATTGTATCCGTTCCCGATGAACGCATCAAAAAATTAGGTGAATTATACAATACCAAGAAGGTAACACCTGCAGTCATTGAATTCGTTGATATTGCCGGCCTTGTAAAAGGTGCATCCAAGGGAGAAGGCTTGGGAAACCAGTTCTTAAGTAATATCCGTGAAGTGGATGCGATTGTGCATGTGGTACGTTGCTTTGAGGACAGCAATGTGGTTCACGTAGACGGAAGTGTATCTCCCGTAAGAGATATTGAAACCATTAACTTGGAATTGATTTTCTCCGATATTGAAATTCTGGAGCGTAGAATTGCAAAGACAAGTAAGGGTGCAAGAAATGATAAAACTCTGGCAAAAGAACTGGCATTGCTGGAAAGAATCAAGGCATTCTTGGAAGAAGGAAAACTTGCTAAATCTTTTGAAACAGAAGACGATGACGAGGCAGATTGGTTAAAATCATATAACCTTTTAACTGCTAAGCCTGTAATTTATGCGGCTAACGTGGCAGAAGATGATTTGGGCAATGACGGTGCGGACAATGCACACGTGCAGGCAGTGCGTGCGTTTGCTACAGAGGATGGCAGTGAAGTGTTTGTGATTTGTGCTCAGATTGAACAGGAAATCGCAGAACTGGATGATGAAGAAAAAACTATGTTTTTGGAAGACTTAGGTTTATCCGAATCCGGCCTTGAGAAGTTGATTGCAGCAAGTTATCGTATTCTCGGCTTGATCAGTTTCCTGACCGCAGGCGAGGATGAGTGCCGCGCATGGACCATTAAGGTAGGTACCAAGGCTCCTCAGGCAGCCGGAAAGATTCATACAGACTTTGAGAGAGGCTTCATTAAGGCAGAAGTAGTTTCTTATGAGAATCTTATGGAACAGGGCTCCATTGCGGCAGCAAAGGAAAAAGGTCTCGTTGGTCTGGAAGGTAAAGAATATGTGGTAAAAGACGGCGACGTTATTCTTTTCAGATTTAATGTGTAAATTTTAATTGTGGTAAAAGAATTACAACCGTTATTTTGCATAAAAATAAAAGTAAAATTGCATTACGGAAACATTACAACTTTATTACAATTGTTACAGAAACCATTACGAAAGTATGACATTTTCACCCGAATTTGTCATACTTTTTTAATATTATAGGTTACTTTCAGATACTCATATTTCATAAGGGTTACTCTCTTCACATTAGTTTATTAGTTTATCATTCTTACTTCATTACGATATATGGTCCATTT
>X409_Impala__coassemble_404_pt1 | contig 25313 bp, 18 predicted proteins | sample X409_Impala__metabat2_low_PE_002 | metagenome-assembled genome bin X409_Impala
CACAGCACAGCACAGCACAGCACAGCACAGCACAGCACAGCACAGCACAGCACAGCACAGGCTGACTTTTTGGCGGCTTATTCAATAACGGTTTTTGAATGAGATACATCTATGGGTGCAAGTATGCCCAGAGGTGTTTTTTTAATTGTAAAACGGAAAATAGGATTTCGTTGAGATGGTACAACTGACGCAAATTATAACAGCCAATACGGCGGCATTTTTTCTTTTGTTAATCATTAAATTGCATATGAGCAGGCTGGTTGTTGGTCGGGGATTATTGGATACACGACTTTTAAGAATTATGATAAATCTGACGATGTTTCAGTGTGTTTTGGATACGTTGGTGTTCTGGATTGACGGTCAGACCTTTGTCGGAGCAAGAATGCTGAATTATGTCGGTAATATGGTATACTATATAATGAACGGGTTTATTGCATATTTCTGGCCTTTATTTACAGAATATAAACTGACGAATAATTATCAGAAGGTAAAAAAATTAGCCGGCATTCTTGCCATACCTCTGTGTTTGAGTGCTGCTTTGGTAGTGAGTTCGCCTTTTACGGGGATTGTTTTTACGGTGAGTGAAGATAACATATATGCCAGAAGTGATGTATTCTTTGTGATACCTACGCTGTTGATTTTTTTCTATGTCATATGGGGAACCGTAAATGTATATTTGAAGCGCACGAAATCGGGGCAGTATATGCTGTTTCCTGCAATTTATTTTATTACGCCTATTGTGCTCGCCATGATTACGCAGGTATTTTATTATGGCATTTCATTGGTATTTATCGGTATCGCTATTGGTCTTACCGGTGTTTATATCAGTACGCAGAGCGAATCGGTTTATATCGATCCGTTGTGCGGTGTTTACAACAGAAGATATTACAATGATTTTATTCGTGCATTCTGTAATTCGGATAAGTCGGAAGAGACCGTGACCGGTGTTCTGATTGACATGGATGAGTTCAAAATGATTAATGACTCCTTCGGTCATCATGTGGGTGATGAGGCATTGACGGTGTTTGGCGGGGTGCTTCGTGAGCAAATACAGAATGCAGGGTTTGCGATACGCTATGGTGGAGATGAGTTCATTCTGCTTACAAAGAAAGGTGAAGAAACCGCATTAAATGCAGTAAAACGAATTGCAGAGCAAGTCAAAGAAATCAATCAGAGTGGAAGATATCCTTTTACGTTGAAGTTTTCTTATGGAGTGTCTAATATGCGACCGGGAAGTGAACCGGAATTGTTTTTGCGCACGATGGACAGTCAGATGTATGATATGAAGAGTGAACATAGGAACAACTAAATTGAAAATACAGTCGCGAAGGTAAATATAAATAAGCGAAATGAGCGTTACCACAGGGAAACAAAGAATGAATGAGTGTACTTGTATCGGGGAATTTATTTGAAAGGAATTGCAACATTAAATGTCAAAACAAAGGATTAAAACGATAATCATATGCCTGATTTGCGGCATTGTGGCTTTTGTGGCTACATATATGGGAGTTCTGGAGTCTGTAGACCGAAGAGCGGGAGACGTTCTGTATCACCATGCCGGCAATGTAAACGGAAATATCAAAATTATCAAAATTGATGATAAAACCATGAACCAGATGGGAGATTTCTCTACATGGAATCGTGACGTATATGCGGATTTGGTAGAAACCTTGTGCGTATCTGATGATGTACGTCCTGCGGTAATCGGTTTTGACGTTTTGTTCAGCAGTAACAAGGATGCAAAGTCTGATCAGCGTTTTGCCGATGCCTGTGCCAAATATGATAATGTGGTTACCGGTTTCAGTTATGTGTTTGCCAGTGAACTGGTAACCAACGAAGACGGAAGTTTATCGCTGGACCATATGTCCGTGCAGGAAAAAGTGATTCCTTATCAAGCACTTCGTGAGGTGACGGATCAGGGTTTTGTGAATGCGTTAATGGATGCCAAGGACAGTACAATTCGTAATGCCTTTGTGTATTTTGACGAAACAGACGGTACCCGTACACTTAGTTTTAATGCAGCAGTTTATGAGAAATATATGGAGAGTATCGGAAGAACACCGACCTATCCTACGGATGAAAACGGTATGACCTTCCGTTATTCCGGAGAACCCGGAGATTACGAGAGCGTATCTTTGATAGATGTATTGGATGGTACCGTGCCGCCGGAGGCTTTTGACGGTTGTATTGTTCTTGTGGGTGCGTATGCGGCAGGTATGCTGGATGCGTATTTCGTGCCTGTGGAGCGTTCAGCACAGATGTACGGAGTTGAGATTCATGCCAACGTCATTCAGGCATATATGGATGGCAAGGATTTGGTTGAGATTCCGGTGTGGGTGGATGCCATTGTGGCAGCGGTGATTGCCATGGCTTTGGCGTTGATTTGTGAGAAATTAAGCGTAATCAAAGTGGTTCTTGTTTGTATCGGAACGGCATTGCTTAAGTTGCTGGCAGGCGGAATTCTGTTTGCTACCGGTTATACCGGCAATGTCATTGTGGTTCCGGCGCTTGCGATTATGATTGCAGTGTTTTACATTGCAAGCCATTATTATAAAGCAAGTGCGGCGAAAAGAAGCATTGAGAAGGCGTTTAGTAAATATGTTGCTCCGCAGGTTGTGGATGAAATCAATAAAGGTGGCGAATATGAGTTAAAATTAGGCGGTGAAAATCGTAATGTTGCGGTTCTTTTTGTGGATATTCGTGGCTTTACACCTTTGTCAGAGAGTTTGGAGCCGGAGCAGGTTGTGGATATTTTAAACGGATATCTTGCGCTGACAACAGAAAGTATTTTCCGCCACGGCGGTACGTTAGATAAGTTTATCGGTGATGCTACCATGGCAGTATTTAATGCACCTTTTGATACGGAGGATTACATATATAAGGCTGTTTTGACCGCATGGGACATTGTACAGGGCGGTAACCGTATTGAGAAGGAGTATCTGGCAAGATACGGGAAGCACGTAGGCTTTGGTGTCGGCATTAATTGCGGTCCTGCGGTTGTGGGTAACATCGGCTGTGATTTCCGAATGGACTATACCGTTATTGGTGATACCGTAAATACGGCGGCGCGTCTGGAAGCGAATGCTCCCAGAGGAACGGTATATATCAGCGAATATGTCTATGAGCATGTTAAAAACCGCATTACGGTGGAAGAAGTTGGGGAAATTCCTTTGAAAGGTAAGTCAAAGGGTGTGTTTGTATATTCCATTACCGGAGTCAATGGATATGTGAGTCCGGAAGAAGGGTAAAATCGGCAAGAAACTATAGGGAACTGATTAGGGGAATCCGGGAGGATTGACTATGAATTGGAAGAGAAAGAAGGACAGAAAAAGCATTATACTGATTGCGGTAACGGCGTTGGTAATGATTGTGACAACGGCTGTTTACTTGGTATGCTTTACGGGAGAGAACCAAGGCTATCGAACCATTAGCGTGGTGGAATTTCAGGGGACCGTCAGCGTGGTAAAAGATGGTATTGAATATAGTGCGTATCCGGGTATGGTGTTACAGGAAGGGCATGAGATTGTAACGGCAGCAAACAGTTACGTGCGCCTTGTTCTGGATGATGATAAATATGTAAAATTAGAGCCCGGCAGTAAAATGATTTTTGATACACTGGGTATGCTTGGCAGCAATAAAACGAAACTTAAGTTAGAGCGTGGTTCCATGACCAGTGAAATCGTAAAACCGCTGGACAGTGATGCTGAGTATGTGGTGGTTGCACCGAATGCGGTTTTATCCGTGCGCGGTACTTTTTTTCGTGTAGATTTGGGTGTGAGTAAAGACGGTAAAATCAATGCGAACGTTATGACCTATGGTGGTTCCGTGGCATCCCAACGTATTATGCCCACCGGTGAAGTGGTTGAAGAGGAAGTTTTGATTGATGCGGGTTATAAGACCAGCATCAATATGGATACGACTGATACGGTTTATGTGGTGGAAACGGTGGAGGGCGCTGTGGATACTACAGGTGATGGGCAGATTAACCTTGCGCCGATTGTAAAAACCGATATCCCTGATGATGACATGGTAGATATCTATTTTGCATCCGAAAACGGTCATGAATTGTTTGTGACTGCGGAAGAAGTCAAAGAAGACATTGAGGTGAGAGGCATCGATTTGACAGCACAGACTTCTGTCTATGAAAAGGCAGAGGTAATTCTTGCTGAGCAGAAAAAGGAAAATGCGAATAACAAGTTAAGTATGACGGATGTATCTGTTTTTGCAGATGATAATGTGCCTCTTGCAAGAGTGGAAGAAACTTCGGAAGCGGAATCTACTGTGACATCGGAGACTATAAGTCAGACGAGTACATCCGAGACTTCTTCTGAAACACAGAATTCTGCGGTTGCACAAGGGATGCTTACGGATGGAGTGGGCGAAGAGACAGTAGAAGAGCATATACATACCAGTGTTATGGGCGGTACGAATGCGGCGCATCGTGTATGTAGCGAGTGTGGGGAAATATTAAGTACAGTTCACAGTTTTAGTCAAAAAGAGACGATTGCGGCCGGATGTGAGACAGAAGGGGAAAAGACTTATACCTGTCTGTGTGGCTATAGTTATACGGAAACCATTGAGGCATTGGGACATACAGAAGTAAGCAGTGGTGTAGCAGATGCACACAGCCATTGTACGGTATGTAATGTGGTGCTTAGTGGTAGCAGTGCGCATTCTTATACAGAAGAAATTACAGAGGAAGCAGGCTGTACTACGGACGGCGAGAAGAAGTATAGTTGCAGTTGCGGTTATACATATACGGAAGTAATTGTGGCAACCGGACATCATGAAACGTCGGCCGGCTCCTGTAGGACGGTATGCAGCAGTTGTAATGCAACCTTAAGTACATCTCATAATTATACCGGAAGTGTAACAACGGAAGCAACCTGCACGGAAGCAGGAACCAAAACATATACCTGTAGTTGCGGCAGCAGTTATACAGAAGAAATTGCGGCACTTGGACACGCGGAAGTAATCGGAGGAACGATAGACTGTCATAGCAAGTGTGAGACTTGTGGAGAAGTCCTTGGTGCGGAACATACATACACGGATACAAGAGAAGAAGCAACCTGTACAGAGGCAGGCTTGATTACCCATACCTGTGAATGCGGATATGTATATACGGAAGATATTCCTGCAACAGGCCATACAGAGATCACAGGTGGCACGGAAACCTGTCACAGCAAGTGTAGTGTATGCCAGGCAACGATAACAGATGGAAACGGACATGAATTTGCGGTAAGTGCAACACCGGTAAGTTGTACAACTGCGGGAATGACAACATACACCTGTGCTTGCGGTTATGAGTATACGGAAGAAATTGCGGCAACAGGCCATACAGAGGTTAATGGTGGAACAGAAGCCTGTCATAGCAAGTGTGAGACTTGTGGAGAAGTCCTTGGTACGGAACATACATATACGGATACAAGAGAAGAAGCAACCTGTACAGAGACAGGCTTAATAACGCATACCTGCGAATGCGGATATGTATATACAGAGGATATTGCGGCAACAGGGCATAAGGAAGTCGTTGGTGGTACGGCAGACTGCCATAGCAAGTGTGAGACTTGTGGAGAAGTCCTTGGTGCGGAACATACATACACGGATACAAGAGAAGAAGCAACCTGTACAGAGGCAGGCTTCATTACGCATACTTGTGATTGTGGCTATGTATATACGGAAGAAATTGCAGTGCTTGGTCATGATTATGCAAGTGAATTTACGGTAGATGTGGTAGCGACCTGTGAGACAGCGGGTAGCAAGTCAAAGCACTGCTCAAGATGCGAGTCCACAACGGAAGTAACGGAAATTCCTGCAACAGGACACAGTTGCGGAGAATGGACGGAAGTGACGGCGGCAACCTGTGAAACGGCGGGAAGCCAGTCACGTGAATGTAGTGTGTGCGGTAATGTAGAAACGGAAGAAATTGCGGCGTTAGGACACGATTATGCAACGGAATTTACGATAGATGTGGAAGCAACCTGTGAGACAGCAGGTAGCAAGTCAAAGCACTGTTCAAGATGTGATTCTACAACGGAAGTAACGGAAATTCCTGCGGCGCATGACGAACTTGGGGAAGGTATTACAACATGTCCTTTGTGTAATGAGCAAGTACTTGCATTGATCGATGTAAACTTCCCGGATGCAGCATTCTTAGCATATGTAAAAGATAACTTTAATACAGTAACTACAGATGATATAACTCTGATAGGAGAGGAAGTGGCTGCGATTACCACTTGTACGTCAATTGATGTGGCAGGTACCTCAAGTGCAGACGGCGGAATCAGTGATTTGACCGGTATTGAGTACTTTACGGCATTAACTACGCTGAATTGTTCCTATAATAGCGGACTCACATCAATTCCTACAGCTGATTTGCCGAATTTAACAACGTTAAATATTTACAACTGTACATCAATCAGTACACTCGATTTATCGTCATGTACTAAGCTTACAAGCCTGACAGCAGAGAATTGTTCGGCATTGAAGGAAATTGATGCTTCAAGTTGTCCTGAACTTACATTCTTAGATGCAGATGGCAGTGGTGTTGAAATTGTGAATGTGAACGGATGTACCAAGATTGCTACTCTTAGTAACTTACAGTTGTATCCTACTGATTCGTTAAAAGAATTATATGCACAGGGAGTTCCGGCAATCAGTGGAGACGGTTTGGGATTCTGTGACCGTGCTACTTTGGAAGTAATTGATTTTAGCGGTTGTACGGATATGACCTTCTTGAATTTAAACAATTGTCCTGCATTAAAAGATGTGAATTTGAGCGGATGTACTAATCTGGCAACATTGCAGCTGGATGGAAGTGAAGCAATTATAAACCTGGATATCAGTGGTACACAATTAACGAGTCTTGATGTGTCAGGATGTACTGATTTAACAACGCTTAATGTAAGCGGATGTAGTACGATTACAGAGTTGAACGTAAGCAATACAAAGCTTACAAGCCTTGATGTATCATCGCTTACTGAACTTGTAACACTGAATGTAAGCAACTGTGCACAATTGACGGAACTGGATACGAGTGCTTGTACAAAGCTTGTAACTTTAACCATCAGCGGTTCCGGCCTTGAAAGTGTGGATTTGGTTGCTAACACGAAACTTACTACGTTAACGGCACAGAATTGTGCATCGCTTACAAGTATCGACGCAACACAAAGCGGCACGAATCAGAATGCGCTGGTAACTGTGGATATTTCCGGTTCGACAGCATTGGAAAGTCTGCGATTAAGATATTGTAATAAAGTAACTGCAATTAACCTTTCAGGTAACGCTAATCTGAAGGTGTTAGATTTGGGATATACTAATATAGCGTCGTTGGATATTACAGCCAATACGGCGTTAGAAGAACTGAAAGTAAGTACGTCAGCACTGACTTCATTGACGTTGGCAGACTCCGGATACCCGAACTGTACTACTTTTAATACTGCGATTAATCAACTTACTTCGGTGGATATGACGAAATTCCCGAATGTGAAGTACCTGAATATTAATGGTAATATAAGTACCATTGATTTGTCAGGATGTACTTATTTGGAGGAATTCTACATCGGACCCGGTACTGCGTTAACGACCTTGGATTTAAGTAATCATGAGCATTTAACAACTGTTACACTTCATGGACAGAAGGGACTTACCAGTATTGATTTAAGCGGCTGTACGTCACTTACAACATTAAATAATAGGGATTTTACCGGTGCAACGGCGACTACAGAACTGAATCTATCAGGCTGTACTTCGTTGGCGACTTTGGAACTTCCGTATTACACCAGCCTTACAACTCTGGATTTATCAGATTGTCCGGCATTGACCGGTTTAAATGTGAGCAATAGTACAGACCTGCTGGAATTAGATATCAGTGGTTGTAGTGCGTTAACTTCACTGGATGTCAGCACCTGTACTGCCCTTACGACGCTTATGGCAGATAATAGCGGTCTGACGGCACTTGATGTTACTGCATGTACTAATATTACTACTATTTCTGTGCATACATGTACTGCTCTGACATCAATTAATGCAAGCGGCTGTACCAAACTTACGGGAATACAACATGCATATTGTTCAAGCCTGACTACGGTAGATATCAGTGGTTGTACTTCCTTTAAGGAAGTATCAATTAATTTTTTAACGGCAATTGATACTTACAATTTGAGCGGATGTACATCGTTAACCTATTTCAAAGCCGAAACAGGCGGCTCTACATTGAAGACATTGAATTTATCAGGTTGTACGAGTCTTACTGAGTTAATATTGACGTCGGCTACGGAACTTACTGATTTGAATGTGGAAAAATGTACCGCATTGACATCATTAGATATCAGTACGCTGGTTAATTTGGAAGTGTTTATTGCATCCCGTTCAGGGATAAAGACGTTATCGGGAGATTCAACTTGCTTAGATTTTTCAAATAATACGAAATTAGTGGAAATATATGTGAATCATTTAACTACTTTTAGCACGATTGATTTGACGCAGAATACAGCATTACAGACATTCACATATGCTAATATGCCAATGACTTCAATTGATTTGTCAAAATGTGTAGCATTGCAGAATTTCCAAATATCCGGTGCAAGCGTTACCTCATTGGATTTTACGAATTGTCCGGAACTATATCGTATCATTCTTGAAGATTCAAGCGCTTTGACGGAACTTAATGTTAGTGGTTGTACAAAACTTTATGATGTTGACCTGCTTAATTCTGATAATGTTACTACAGTAAATATATCAAACGCAGGTAGTGCAGTTTCAGTAGGATCTTATCTGGAAGGACAGTATCTTGTATTTACAGTTACAAGCGGTTCGAGCACTGCAACAAACATACAGTCGGCATCCGGTTGGGATAGTGCGGTTATGAGCATTGTCAACAGTAGGTCATAGTAAATATATATTAGCAATAGATTATATTGTTATGACAAGCACTCAAAGGTTACCTTAACGTAGCCTTTGGGTGTTTTTTATCCGAAGAAGTGTGAGGTGTAAATGTTGTATGAGTGCTTTTAGGTGTCGAAATTTGTCGATGTGTTGTACTTGCTTTTTTATAAAATGTCCGATACACTTTTTATATAATGTTTTGTTCCTCTGTTGTAGGGGACATGTCTGATATAAATCTAAAGCAAATCAGTCTATTGTCTTAAACACTATTTGTTGCTATAATCATATTGTCAGAATTTTAAATTTGTTTTCAACACCATATGATTTGCAACGGAGGAATTCTTATGCGTGAAGATACGATTGCTCAATTAAAAAAGATAGCCGAACCAAAACTTTTTAAGGCGGATGATTATGTATGCTATGAAGGTCAGCCCGGAAGTGAGATGTATATTATTTTGAAAGGTTCCGTCGGAATTTTTCTTACCAGTCCCATCGGTACATTGAATCAGGTCGCAACGATTAAAGAAGGCGGTTTCTTTGGTGAAATGGCAATTTTTGACAACCTTCCTCGCAGTGCTTCCTGTATTGCATTGGAAGATGCTATTTGTGTTGCGGTAAATCAGGATAATCTGCAAGAGTTTCTTGCTGCGTGTCCGGATATTGCGAAGCAGATGCTGGAAAATTTAAGCGGCAGAATCCGTAAGTTAGACAATGAATTATACAAAAATAATCGGTTTGTGAAAAACCGACATGTGCCTAAATTTGAGATACCTGTGGAGTACGCATATAGTCATGTGGTAAAACCACCATATCAGAATGAGCGTTTTTTGGCAGAGTATAGTCAGGCTTGTCCGATTTGCGGGAAAGCAATTAAAGTGACGGATATAAAGCGAAACACTCTTGAAGTGCGCAATGTCAGTTTGGACTGCCGGTTTCAGTATGTGATGTGCGAACCGTTGTGGTATGAGATAGTATCTTGCCCACATTGTCATTACACCAATCATTATTTGAAGTTTTTTAGTGTAAATAATTTTGAGCATGAAGTGGTATCAGGCATATTAAGTAAAGAACAGCGACCGGTTGTGAATCAGAATTTCGATTCAAGAAGTGAATTTGATACACTGGTTCTTCGATATTTGCAGGCAATTCATATTAATGAACATATTAATCCGGGAGCCAATGCGTTGCTTGGAGGTATGTGGAGAAATCTGTATTGGTTGAGCAAGGATGCGGAAGACGAAACGTTTGCGGCTTATTGCGCAAGAAAGGCAGCGGACAAATTAAAGGCAGCCATTGAAGGCAATGAAATTCCCAATGTCAATGATAAAGCAACCATTGCTATGGTGCTGGCAAGTCTTATGGCATACTGTGGAGGCTCTACGGAGATTCCGGAGTATATTCGAATCGGCACGCAATCTACGGATAAGAGAATTAAGACCAATGCACAGATTTTACAGGAACGTTTGTATAAAATGCATAAGAAGTAGAGTTGAGATATCTAACCTTGATATACTGGCTAGATGTCTAAAAAAACCGACGGTAACATTACCGCCGGAAATTTTCAATTCTTTTTTTGTCACCAAAACTGAAAGGAACCTTTGAATGGTCGCTCAACTGTACATAGTGACGTTCAATCTTTTCAATATGGTTATAATTGACCACATATTTTTTGCCGAGAAGAAGAAAGGAATCAAAGGGCTGTAAAACCGGAATTAACTCCTGAAGGGTACCTAACTGCATGATGACGCGCCCGTCTTTTAAAACAATTTTGGTACGGTATCCGTCCGGGTAAGCATAGATGAAATCTTCTTCATAAATATAATATGTATTTAAGTCGTCGCGCACTTCAATGGTGGGCGCGGCTTTTTTATTTTGGGCATCCACGGCATCGACTATTCTGGTCAATTCTTCCGGCTTGTAGGGTTTGTCAATGTAAAAGACATCCACAGGCGGTTTGGCGTAATCTTCGTACCGTATGGAAGAGGTACAAAGTACAATAGGAGCAACCACTCCGATTTCGCGTAATAAAACAGCAGTTTCCATGCCAAAAGGCGGCAACTGTGTCATATCAATAAAAAACAAGTCGTAAATCATGGGCGACTTGGTCAAAGCATCTACATTACCATAGGAATCAATATAAAGAATTCCTGATGTATTTTTTCGGCGGTCCGACTCACGTTGCAAAAGTCGCTCTAAGTGCTTACGGTCCGCAATATTGTCATCACAAATTGCTATGTGCATACGTTATCCTCAGTTTTTCCTTTTTTATCGAAATAATATAAAATGAATCATCCCCTAATCATTTTATACCGGTATTATAAAAGTTTGATATCCAGGGGTAAAATAAAAAGCAATGCAATCAAAATAATCTGTGCAATCAAAATAGCAGGCATACCCCAGGTAAAAGAGCGGTGCTGTGTTTTATGACGGAAAGTATACATTCCGGCAATGGAGCCGATGCTTCCGCCTACGGCCGCAAGAATAAAAAGAGTGGCTTCCGGAATTCTCCATGCTCTTTTCTTTGCTTTTCTTTTATCAATTCCCATCATAATAAATGAGACGATATTAATAATTACCACATAAGAAATGAGCCAGTAGATTGTTTCCATAAAGCCACCCTGTAAATTCTAAAACAAAAACATTCAGTTACATGATTTGTATCTTTCGTATTGAAATCAACATATCCTTATTTCTTTAATTCGCCAACTTCCTGCATCTTCAATGCACGAACCTTGCATGAGAGACCGAAGAGATTAATAAATCCTTCTGCGTCATGGTGGTCGTACATATCACCGGTTGTGAATGAAGCAATGCTTTCGTTGTAAAGAGTATAAGGAGAGGTTGTGCCTGCCTTAATGATGTTACCCTTGTACAATTTGAATTTAACTTCGCCGGTTACATACTGCTGTGTAGATTCAATGAATGCCTGAAGTGCTTCACGAATCGGTGTAAACCATTTTCCTTCATATACGATATCTGCGAACTTGTTTCCAAGGTCTTTCTTCAAAGTATATGTATCTCTGTCAAGAATGAGTTCTTCCAACTGCTGATGTGCTTCGTAAAGAATGGTTCCGCCCGGTGTTTCGTATACACCACGGGACTTCATACCTACAACACGGTTTTCTACGATATCAACAATACCGATACCGTGCTTTCCGCCCAATTTGTTTAATTCGCGGATGATGTCTGAAACCTTCATAGCCTTGCCGTTGATTGCGGTAGGAACACCCTTTTCAAAAGAAAGTGTTACGTATTCGCCTTCTTCGGGAGCTTTCTCGGGAGTTGTGCCGAGAACTAAAAGGTGATCAAAGTTGGGTTCGTTCGCGGGATCTTCCAATTCAAGACCTTCGTGGCTGATGTGCCAGATGTTACGGTCACGGCTGTAACTGCTGTCAGCAGAGAAGGGAAGGTGGATGCCGTGTGCTTCACAGTATTCGATTTCTGATTCACGGGAATCCATTGTCCACTTATCGTTACGCCATGCAGCGATAATCTTTAAATCGGGAGCAAGTGCTTTGATACCGAGTTCGAAACGAATCTGGTCGTTACCCTTACCGGTTGCGCCGTGGCAGATAGCGGTAGCGCCTTCTTTACGTGCGATTTCAACCAGTCTCTTAGCGATAACGGGTCTTGCCATAGATGTACCGAGAAGGTACTTATTTTCATAAACTGCGTGTGCCTGTACACAAGGAACGATGTATTCGTCACAGAATTCATCGATGACGTCTTCGATGTAGAGTTTCTCTGCACCGCTTAACTTTGCACGTTCCTCAAGTCCGTCAAGTTCGCTTTCCTGACCGCAGTCGATACATACGCAAATAACTTCGTAGTCAAAATTCTCTTTTAACCAGGGAATAATGGCTGTGGTATCCAGACCACCGGAATATGCCAAAACAACTTTTTCTTTCATTTTTTTATCCTCCTGAAAATTGTAATTCGCATTTAACAAACTTAATATACAACACTATTTTACGAAAAGCAAGGCTATTTTTAAAAAAGATTGCATAAAAATGCATAAAATAATGCATAAAATGCAAATTTATGCATAATATGCAAAAGAAATGAATATTTTTCGAAAAAATGCTAGACTTTTTTGAAAATAGTGTTATGATATCAATGATATATTCGGAAAACATACTTTATTTATAAGTGTATGGAATGCATTTTTATGCATCCTTTGATATCGGAGGATAAATGGAAGATAAGAATAAGGTTATCATTCGGGTTATGACACCGGAGGATTATGATCAGATAAAAGAATTATGGTTAAGCATCAAAGGATTTGTAATCCGAAGCGTGGACGATTCCCGCGAAGGCGTTGAGGCCTTTTTACGACGAAATCCCACAACCAGTGCAGTGGCGGAGGTAAACGGCGAAATCGTAGGCGGAATTCTTTGCGGACATGACGGCCGACGCGGATGTATGTATCATGTGTGTGTAAGAGAGGATTATCGTATGCAGGGTATCGGTAAGCAGATGGTAGTGTTCTGTATGGATGCATTGCGACGGGAGAAAATCAACAAGGTTTCTCTGATTGCTTTTACGAGGAATGATATCGGTAACCGTTTCTGGAACCAAATCGGTTGGACCAAAAGAGAAGATTTAAATTATTATGATTTTACTTTAAATAAAGAAAATATCGAGAAGTTCAATCAATAACAGTGAAATAAAAAATACATAAATAATGAAGAATTTGCCTATGCGGCATTTCGGAACGGAGGAATATATGGAAATGATAAAAGGCGGTGTAACCGCGGCAAAAGGATTTGAGGCAGCAGGCGTGGAAGCCGGCATTAAATATAAGAACAGAAAAGATATGGCACTGGTTTACAGTGCAGCACCCTGTAAGGCGGCAGGTACTTTTACAACCAATGTGGTAAAAGCGGCTCCCGTGTTATGGGATAAGGACATTGTAGGCAATTCACCCGCAGTACATGCGGTTGTGGTAAATGCAGGTATTGCCAATGCCTGTACAGGTAAGCAGGGCTATGCATATTGTAAGGAAACTGCGGAAGTGGCATCCAAGGCATTGAATGTGCCGGAGGATTCCGTATTGGTGGCTTCTACCGGTGTCATCGGTATGCAGCTTCCCATGGACCGCATTGCAGCCGGTGTTGAGAAGTTGGCTGGTGCTAAGCAGGACGACCTTGAAGCAGGACTTATGGCAGCAGAAGCCATTATGACTACGGACACCGTATCCAAAGAAGTGGCAGTTACTTTTGACATTGACGGTGTGACTGTTACCATGGGCGGTATGTGTAAGGGCAGCGGTATGATTCATCCTAATATGTGTACCATGTTAGGCTTTGTAACCACAGACGTGGCAATCAGCAAGGAACTTTTAACCAAGGCGTTAAAAGAAGACGTAGTGGATACTTTCAATATGATTTCCGTAGACGGTGATACATCCACAAACGATACACTTCTTGTACTTGCAAACGGCTGTGCAGGCAACGCAGAAATTACCGCGGAAGATGAAAATTATGCGAAGTTTAAGGAAGCGCTTCACTATGTAAATATGACCCTTGCCAAGAAGATGGCGGGAGACGGTGAAGGCGCAACAGCGCTTTTTGAAACCAAGGTAATCAACGCAAAGACCAAGGAAGATGCAAGAATCTTAGCTAAGTCTGTTATTTGCTCAAGCCTTACCAAGGCGGCAATATTCGGTCATGATGCTAACTGGGGAAGAATCCTTTGTGCGTTGGGATATTCCGGAGCACAGTTTGATCCTGAGAATTTGGAACTGTTCTTCCAGGGCGGCGGAAAGAGCATTCAGATCTACAAAGACGGTGTTGCTACCGATTACAGCGAAGAAGAAGCAACCGTTATTCTTTCTCAGCCTGAAGTAACCGTATTGGTAGATATGAAGTGCGGTACAGAAGAAGCTACAGCTTGGGGTTGTGATTTGAGCTATGACTATGTTAAAATTAACGCGGACTATCGTTCGTAATTTTTAGATAAAAGAGTACAGAACATTCTCGAAAACGAAAGGCAAGGTAAAAGCAATGGAAAAAGATATGGAACAGTTATTGGCGAAGGCGAATGTCTTAATTGAAGCCCTTCCCTATATTCAGAAATATAACCGTAAAATTATTGTGGTAAAATACGGCGGCAGCGCTATGACCGATGTGGAATTGCAGAAGAAAGTAATTGCCGATGTTACCCTTTTAAAATTGGTTGGTTTTAAGCCCATTATCGTACATGGAGGTGGCAAGGAAATCAGCCGTTGGGTAGACAAGGTTGGCAAGACTCCCGAATTCGTAAACGGTCTTCGTGTTACCGATGCGGAAACCATGGAAATTGCCGAAATGGTACTTGGCAAGGTAAATAAAAGCCTCGTATCCATGGTGCAGGAACTTGGGGTTAAAGCGGTTGGTATCAGCGGTAAAGACGGTGGTCTTTTAAAAGTGGATAAAAAATATTCCGACGGCAAAGATATTGGTTTTGTAGGCGATATTAAGTCCGTAGATACCAAGATTTTATATGATTTATTGGAAAAGGATTTCCTTCCCATCGTAGCACCGATTGGGTTGGATGAAAACTTCCAGACTTATAATATCAACGCAGATGATGCCGCATGTGAAATTGCGAAGGCAGTAGGCGCAGAGAAGTTGGCGTTCTTAACGGATATTGAAGGTTTATATCGCGATATCAACGATAAGAGTTCTTTTATCTCAAGAATCAGTGCATCACAGGCGCATGAATTAATCAACAGCGGAATTATCGGCGGCGGTATGTTACCGAAGTTAAACAATTGTACTTCCGCAATTGAAAGCGGCGTAAGCAGAGTACATATTTTGGATGGCCGTATGCCTCATTGTCTTTTACTTGAAATCTTTACCAAAAAGGGTATCGGTACTGCAATCATTGCGGATGAAGACCCCTTAAATTATGAGAATTAAAAGAGTGCAGCGTTAAAAATGGGAAGGACAGAGGCGCGATTTTTAAAGATTTTATTATGAAAAACCGGCGCTTCGGATTGGAGTTTTTATGCAGAATATGATTAACGAGGCAGAATCCGTTCTGCTTCATACCTATAACCGTTTTCAGGTGGTATTTGACCATGGTGACGGAGTTTGTTTGTATGATACCAACGGCAAGGAATATTTGGATTTCGTATCCGGAATCGGTGTATTTGCGTTGGGCTATAACAACAAGGAATACAACGATGCGTTAAAAGCGCAGATCGATAAAATTACACATACTTCAAATTATTACTATAATGAGCCTGCCATTGCGGCAGCTAAGGCATTGACCAAGGCAGCGAAACTTGACCGCGTATTTTTCACCAACAGCGGAGCGGAAGCAGTGGAAGGTGCCATCAAAGCAGCAAGAAAATATGCGTATAACAAGGATGGCCGGACGGACCATGAAATCATTGCATTAGAGCATTCGTTCCACGGCAGGACCATGGGGGCTTTATCGGTTACCGGAACACCGAAATACCGGGAAGCATTCCAGCCTATGATTGGAAACATTAAGTTTGCCGAAATGAATGATTTTGACAGTGTTTTGGCACAGGTGACGGATAAAACCTGCGCGATTATCATGGAAACCGTACAGGGCGAAGGCGGTATTACGCCCGCGACGGAGGATTTCTTAAAGAAGGTACGTGCACTCTGCGATGAAAAGGATCTTTTACTGATTTTGGATGAAGTGCAGTGCGGTATGGGTAGAACCGGCTATATGTTTGCATGGCAGAAGTTTGGCATCCGTCCTGACATTATGACCACAGCCAAGGCGCTCGGAAGCGGTGTGCCCGTGGGCGCATTCCTGATGACACAGAAGGTGGCTGATAATTCGCTGGTGGCAGGTGACCACGGCAGTACTTACGGCGGTAATCCCCTGGTTGGTGCGGCAATTACCAAAGTATTTGAAATTTTTGAAAAAGAAGATATCTGCGCACATGTACAGAAAGTCGGCGCATATCTGGAAGCGGAATTGGATAAAATAGCAGCAAAATATGAGGTGGTGGAATTGCGCAGAGGCGCAGGCCTTATGCAGGGTCTTGTATGTAAGGAACCGGTTGCGGCAATGATTAATACCGCATTGGAAAAAGGTCTTGTGTTGATTAATGCAGGAACCAATATCATTCGTTTCCTTCCGCCGCTTACCATTACCGAGGCGGATGTTGACCGTATGATTGCAATTTTGGATGCATCTTTTGCGGCAAACCTGTAAAGAAGTAAGGGATTTAAAAATATGACAAAAAAAATACTTTCTATTATGTTGCTTTGTTGCATTGTGCTTTTGGTAATCAGTGCCAAAGTTTATGTGCCGGGAGCAAAGGAACATAATCTGACGGACAACAGTGTAACCAATATTACGGTATGGTATACGGATGATGCGATGGAAGCATATTTGAATGAAGCAGCCATTGCTTATCAGGAGCAGACCGGAATCGCAGTAAGTTTGAAAAAAGTTTCCGGATTAGAGTATCTGGAAGGAATCCAGGAGGCTTCCGTTCATACCGGTGACGGACCGGATGCATATATTGTAAACAGCGACTCTTTGGAGAAGGCGAGACTTGCCGGACTGGCCGCTCCTATGAAGGATGTAAAAGGCGTTTTGAACACTTTGAATTATCCGCAGATTGCATTAAACGCAGTCACATACAATGATAAAATTCTCGGCTATCCGTTTACGTATGAAACGGCAGCATTCTTTTATAATGATACGTATTTGAAAGCAATGACACAGCCGGAAAGCGGAGAAAAAGCCGTATTACCTACCTCTATGGTAGGCTTGCTGGAATTTGCCAATACGTACGAACCTGTGGAGGGAATGGAAACATATCTTCTGTGGGACGTGGCGGATGTTATGTACAATTACGGTTTCGCAGGTGCATATATGAACACCGGTGGTGTACATGGTGATGACAGAAATGAAATCGATATTTATAATACGGATGCCATGTATTGTCTTTCCGTATATCAGGATTTTAACCAGTTCTTTTCCATTGATGCAAACGAGGTGGATTACGAAAGCGTAAAAGAAGATTTTATCAGCGGCAAAGTCATGTTTACCATTGGCGGGACTAACTTGATGAATACGCTGGAAAAAGCCAAAACGGACGGTGCCTTTACATCGGAATACGGTGTGTTGTCCATTGAGATGTTAAATGATTCGCTGGCATTTAAACCATTGTCGGTTACTACCGTCGTTGCAGTTAATGAATACAGTGAAAAAAGAGAAGCGGCAGAAGATTTCGCACAGTTTATTTCGTTGGAGTACGTGGACAATCTGTATGCACGTTCCGGGAAATTGTGTGCCCATTATTTAGAGGAATATCCGGTAGCAGCAATGGCGGATATGATGACCTGTTATGAAAACAGTGTTGCCCTTCCTAAAATCGTAGAAAACAGTAACTACTGGATTCTTGCAGAGTTATGTTATACCAACATATGGAACGGCGGCGATGTGAATGCGGAACTGATGGATTTGTCGTCCCAGGTAAAAAAAGAGATTACCGGTGAAGCGGTAGCGGAATTGAAACTGGATACGCCGGTTGTAACGGAGAGTTATATTACAGAGGAATAGCGTATGTTTATAAAACGTAAGAAATAAGCGAATTATACGATTTTTATGACAAAAGAATAAAGCCGGTTGTTTTGCACATACTAAAAGAAAAAACAGATGAGGTGTAAAATGATCGGCTTTTTGATTGCAATTTTATCCGGTGCCCTGATGAGCGTGCAGGGCGTTTTTAATACGCAGGTAACCAAAACCTCAGGGATGTGGCTGGCGAGTGCTTTTGTACAGTTTACGGCGTTGTTGGTATGCGTTGCCGCATGGCTGATAAAAGAGAGAACTCCGCTTACATCCCTGATACTGGTACAGCCCAAATATATGCTGTTGGGTGGTGTGATTGGGGCGTTTATTACCATTACCGTTATCAAAGCCATGGAGATGCTGGGGCCGGCAAAAGCAGTAATGTTTATCGTAATTTCACAGTTGATTGTGGCATATGCCATAGAACTGCTGGGAATGTTCGGTGTGGATAAGCAACCGTTGGAATGGCGTAAGGTTTTGGGGATGGCCGTTGCAATAGCAGGGGTAATTTTATTCAAATGGTAAAGGAATTGTCGATGAAAAAGGGATAAAAAATCGGTATTTTATCTTGTAATAAAAAGTGTTTTATTTTAAACTGAAAATAGCGGTCAGTTTGAGGGACTTTTGTGAAATAACGAAAGGTAACTGACAAAATGAAAAAAAGAATTTTTATCCTTGTATGGCTTGTTGCGGCAGTGTGTTTTATTACTTCCTGCGGAAAAAAAGATTTGTTGTTAAGCGAAAACGGAGAAGTGCCGGAGGAGATGGCGGATGACGGATATACTGCGGAGGCGGAGCCGGAAGTTGGCGCGGATGGAATGCCGATTGCAGAGACCCGACTGTTGTTTATACACGTTTGCGGAGCCGTTACGGAACCGGGTGTCTATGAATTGCCGGCTGGCAGCCGTATATATGATGCAGTATTGCAGGCCGGCGGTTTTGATACGGAGGCAGACCGGGAAGCGGTGAACCTTGTGCAGGAACTGTCAGACGGAGAACAGATTCGAATTCCTTTTATCGGGGAGAATGCTGATGCGGATTACGACGGTCTGATTGATATCAATACGGCAGGGAGAGAGAAACTCTGTCAAATTCCGGGAATCGGAGAAAGCAGGGCAGATGCGATTATAGCGTATCGGGAAGAATTCGGCAGATTTGAAAGTGTCGAAGAACTGATGAAAGTACCGGGCATTAAAGAAGGTATTTATGCCCGGGTAAGTACATATATAGAATGCAGATGAAAAGAGAGGCGAGTGTAAAATGGGTAACAGAGTTTTAGTGGTAGATGATGAAAAATTAATCGTTAAAGGATTAAAATTCAGTTTGGAGCAGGAAGGTTTCAAGGTGGATTGTGCTTATGACGGAGAAGAGGCTTTGGAATTGGCAGGCAATACGGCTTACGATATTATTTTGCTGGATATCATGTTGCCGAAAATGTCCGGTATGGAAGTTTGTCAGCAGATTCGCGAATATTCCAATGTGCCCATCATTATGCTGACGGCCAAAGGTGATGATATGGATAAAATTATGGGGCTGGAGTACGGAGCCGATGACTATATTACAAAACCGTTCAATGTGTTGGAAGTGAAGGCCAGAATGAAGGCGGTTATGCGTCGTCTGGATCCGCCTAAGAAAGGTACACCGAACCTGATTGTATCCGGCGACATCCGTATGGAAAGGGATTGCAAACGTTTGCATATCTGCGGCAAAGAAATAAATGTTACTGCCAAGGAATTTGATGTATTGGAATTATTGGTTACACACCCGGATGAAGTGTATGACAGGGAAAAATTGCTGCGTGCCGTTTGGGGAGATGATTTCCCGGGAGATGTCAGAACCGTTGATGTTCATGTGAGACGTTTGCGTGAGAAAATAGAACCCAAGGCCAGCGAACCGAAATATGTGTGTACCAAATGGGGACAGGGATATTACTATAAAGGATAATACATATGAATTTATTCGGACGAATCAAAAACGAACTGAATAAAATAACCATTCTTCGCAGTTTAAAAGTCCGCCTGGGAATTATTATTATGTTAGTGGGGCTTTTTTGTTGCCTGATTATGCGTTTTGGCATTATGCAGAGTTATTTTAACCGTGCGGTAGATGTGCGTACACTGGATGTCCAGAACCAGATTAAGATTCTTGCGGACCACCTGATTACATATAATTATCTGCAGGACCAGGGGTCCGACGTTGTCAATGCGGAATTAAATATGCTCTCTAATCTGTACGACGGACGTGTATTGATTATTAACAATAGTTTTAAGGTAATCAAAGATACTTATAATGTCAGCCAGGGCAAAACCATTATTTCCGAGGAAGTCATCCGTTGTTTTAAAGGTGAAAGTATCACCAACTATGATGATAACAACAATTATATCGAAATGACGGTGCCCATTACCATGACAATAGATGAGGAATCCAAGGTTGTGGGTGTTATTCTGACCAGTGTATCGGCGGACAGTATTGTGACCAACCAGGAGATTTTAGACCGTCAGGCTGTGCTAATTGCCCTTGTTTTACTTATTGTGGTGTTTGGCATTGCGGTTGCCGTACCGCGAGGAATTATGAAGCCTTTTGATAAAGTGACCACGGCAATCAATGAGGTAAAAGCAGGTTTCACGGATGAAAAAATTGAGGCGAAAGATTATACCGAACTGGAGCATATTGTTGATGCGTTTAATCAGTTGATGGCCCGTATGAAGGTGTTGGATGATTCCAGACAGGAGTTTGTATCCAACGTCTCGCATGAATTGAAGACTCCGCTGACTTCCGTAAAGGTATTGGCGGATTCCTTAAATACACAGGAAGATGTGCCGGTGGAATTGTATAAGGAATTTATGACGGATATCGTGCATGAAATTGACCGTGAGAATAAAATAATCAATGACCTTTTATCCCTGGTAAAATTGGATAAAACGGCTTCGGAGTTAAATATCGAAAGCGTTGATATCAATAAGTTGATGGAGTCTATTTTTAAGCGTTTGATGCCTTTGGCAAAAGAGCAGGGAATTGACCTGATTTTTGAAAGTCAGCGACAGGTGATTGCCGAGGTGGATGAGGTCAAATTATCGCTTGCGATTACCAATTTGATTGAAAACGGTATTAAGTATAACCGGGAAGAAGGCTGGGTAAAGGTAACTCTGGATGCGGATCATCAGTTCTTCACGTTTGAAGTGGCGGATTCCGGACTTGGTATCGCAGAAGAAGACAGGAAACATATTTTTGAACGTTTTTACCGCGTGGACAAGTCTCATTCAAGAGAAATCGGCGGAACGGGACTTGGACTTGCCATTACAAGAAGTACAATCTTAATGCATAGAGGTTCCATTAAGGTTAGCAGTGAACTCGGTGAGGGAACTGTTTTTACCGTTAAGGTTCCTTTGTCGTATATTCAGTAAACAAAGACGGAGAAACTTTTATGAAAAAGTGGTTTGGGCTTATGCTTTGCGTTTTGCTGTGCGGATGTATGTGCGCCTGCGGACAGGGAAACGGAGAGGAAGAACAACAGAATATTGTACAGATCTATTATATCAATCGAGATGAAACCGCGATTGCGCCTGTGGAACATTATCTGGCGGCCACGGATACCATAGATGCAGTGACGGAAGTTTTGCATGTAATGCAGACAGAACCGGAAGAGAACAACTTAAAAGTTGCTTTGCCCTCTTCCATTGATATTTATTCCTGCAGAATTGTAGAGAATAAGTTAGTGATTGATTTTGCCAAAGAGTATAAGGATCTGTCACCTACAACGGAAATTCTGGTCCGCGCAGCTGTGGTACGTACTGTAACGCAGGTTGAGGGGATTGAGTCCGTGGAATTCGAAATTGAGGGTGAGTCCATGATTGATTATGCGGGTATTCTTGTGGGTGTTATGAATGCAGGACAATTTATTGATAATACCGGAACGGAAATCAATGCATATGAGGAAGTAACACTTCAGTTGTATTTCGCCAATGCGGAAGGGACGGCGTTAGTTCCCGTAAACCGTAAAATTGAGTACAACACCAATGTATCCCTTGAAAAACTGGTGATGGAGCAGTTGATTAAGGGACCGGAACCTGCAGAAGGATATCCGACCATCAATCCTGCAACCAAAGTAATTAATGTAACGGTAAATGACGGAACCTGCTATGTGAATCTGGATCAGACTTTTTTGACACAGGTATATTCCGTAAATTCGGAAGTTACCATATATTCCATTGTGAATTCCCTGGTGGAACTGGAAAACGTTAATAAAGTGCAGATTTTGATAAACGGAGAAAGTGAAATCAGTTATAGGGAAAGTATGAATTTAAATACAACTTTTGGAAGAAATTTGGATTTGGTGGAGGAAGCAAACCCGAATTCGTAGTAAAACATAGCCGCAGTGTGCGGTGCCGCAAAGGAAACAGAGATGCAAATCAAACGACCGCTTATGGTATTTTGTATTCTGGTTATAATCCTGTGCATATTCAAAAATCTAACAGAATTTCATGCGTTTCAGCAGAGGAAACTGCCGGATGAGGCAGTGACCCTGCAGGGACGACTGGATGCGTGGGAAATCGGAAACGGTCATACCATTCTTTTCTTATCAGATGTATTTTTCTATGGTGATTCCACCGAAGAAATCGCAAAGTATAATTCCATAGGAATCCGCTGTTATGTCAATGAAAGCAGTGAGTTAAAACTTGGGCAGTCTGTTGCAGTCCGGGGATTTTTGTCGTTGCCGGAAACTACCGGGAATCCGGGTGGATTTGACAGTATTTTGTATTATCGGAGCAGGGGATATGAGTATGTTTTATATGAGGGGGAACTGCTGGCAACAGGAGAAATGTATGATGTAATCTTACAGGGATTGTGGAATGTCAGGCAATATGCTGCAAAGCAGTTACAACGGTTCTTGCCGGTTCGGGATGCGGGAATTATGACGGCTATGCTGTTGGGGGATAAAAGTGATATTGATACGGAAACCAAAGATTTGTATCGCAGCACAGGTATATATCATATTCTGGCAATTAGCGGTTTGCATATTTCCATGATTGGAGGCTTTGTATACCAATTATTAAAGAAAATGCATGTCAATGTATGGGTGGCAACTATGCTCAGTCTTCTTTTTATCGTGTTATACGGCATTATGATTGAATTGCCGCCATCGACGTTTCGTGCCATTGTGATGTATGGTTTTGGCATCATTGCACCTTCGGTTCTGCGCAGCCACGACAAATTGACCTCTATGGCAGTGGCAGCAGCCTGCCTGGCAATAGCGGAGCCGATGCTGCTGTTTGATGCGGGAGTACAGTTATCTTTTCTTGCAGTATTGGGCATTGTGGTCCTGTATCCTTCGTTTTTGGACATTCATAAACATCATATGAAAGTTGCGGATGGGGTATGGGTCAGTTTTGCGGTAACGTATATGACACTTCCTGTTATTATGAAATCCTATTGTGAGATTCCGTTGTATTCGTTGTTGGTTAATGTGTGTGTATTGCCGCTTGTTCCGTTGCTTCTGGGGCTTGGTTTGGGCATTATCATACTTGGTCCCTGTTTGCCTGTTTTGGCAATTCTGTTTGCGGAAGCGGTTCATATTGTATTGGTCTTTTATGAGAAATTTTTATCTTTTGTAGCAAGACTACCCGGCAGTTCTTACATTACCGGTGCACCGGACGATGTGCGGATTTGGATGTTTTATATTATACTCGGAAGTTTGATTTGGTTTGTCTTAAAAAGCAAGCGAAGATTATTAATCCGTTCGCTTGCTGCTGAAAACGACTATGCGGAAGGCAGACAGAGGGAATATGTATATGAGCAACAGAAAATTCAAAATGCCATGCGGCGTATAAGATGTGTGCAGACGGCGGTAATGTTATTGCTGCTTGTTTTATTACTTATTCCGAAGCGGTTCGAAGGAAGAATTACGTTTCTGGATGTGGGACAGGGAGACGGATTCTGCGTGGAACTGGGGAGGGAAGTGTTTCTGATTGACGGTGGAAGTACTTCTGAGGACAATGTGGGGAAGTATATTCTGTTACCTTTTTTGAAGCATTATGGAATTGACAACGTGGACGGATGGTTTTTGACTCATCCGGACAAAGATCATACAAGCGGATTTGTAGAGTTGTGTGAAAGAGAAGCAATGGGAGGGATAACTGTGGATACTCTCTATATTCCGGCTGTTTTGGAACAGGAATTTGATAGCATCATTCAACTGGCCGGGCAAAAGGAAATAGAGGTAGTGTTGTTAAGTGCAGGGGATACGGTGCAAACAAAAAAAGGAAAGTGGAATGTTTTATCTCCGTCACAACAAGGATTGTATGAAGATGAAAATGCTGCATCCCTGGTGTTATATTTGGAAAATGATGACTGGGACGTTTTATTTATGGGAGATGCGGGTACGTTGGCGGAAGAGAAGATTATGGAGACGGATATAAAAGATGTTTTGCTGTTGAAGGTAGGACATCACGGCTCGGCCGTAAATGCGAATTCGGAACAGTTTATTCAAACCGTGAATCCGCAACTTGCGGTTATTTCCTGCGGTGAAAATAATGTTTACGGACATCCGCATCAAGACGTTGTTGAACGATTGGAAACGGGCGGAAGCCGTATATGGATTACGGCTTCGGACGGAGCATTGACCGTGACGTTCGACGGGGAAATCCGGATGAGCGGACGATAGCAGAATGTAAGAAAAAAGATTTTTTTACCATAATTATAATGACAAATCAGGGAAATACCTTTAAAATCTAAATGTGGTATAACGTACGAAGAAGTGAGGTTAGTTATGAACAAATTCACATATATTGATTTGTTTTCCGGCATCGGTGGTTTTCATCAGGCAATGAGTAACTTGGGCGGTGAATGCGTGCTTGCATCGGAAATTGATGAATCCG
>X409_Impala__coassemble_407_pt1 | contig 24972 bp, 23 predicted proteins | sample X409_Impala__metabat2_low_PE_002 | metagenome-assembled genome bin X409_Impala
ATGCTATTTTAAAATCAGAAACGTAAACCACGGAAAGGAGTTACTTATGAATAAAAATTTTAAAAAAGCAGTTTCACTTGCTGCAGTATGCACAATGGCAATTTCACTGGTTGCCTGCGGCGAAGAACCTATGGAAAACCAATTTGCCCAGGAAAATGTTCCTCAGTTGGAGGGATATTCACTTCTTTGGAATGATGAATTTAACGGTGACGAATTAAATATGGATATCTGGAATTATGAGCCTCACGAACCCGGATGGACCAACAACGAGTTGCAGGAATACACCACTTCAACCGATAATGTGTTTGTAGAAAACGGTCACGTCGTTCTGAAGGCAATCGAAACAACAGATGCCAACGGAGAGCCCTACTATACCTCCGGCAAAATCACAACCCAGAATAAAAAGGATTTTATGTATGGTAAGGTAGTCATCAGCGCCAAAGTTCCCGAAGGACAGGGCTTATGGCCCGCACTCTGGATGATGCCCACCGATGAAAGTTACTACGGACAGTGGCCTAAATGTGGTGAAATCGATATTATGGAAGTGCTCGGTGACCAGACTGAAATCGCTTACGGTACCGTTCATTACGGCGAACCCCATGCAGAACAACAGGGTATTTACACACTGGAAGAAGGCACCTTCGCAGATGAATTCCACGAGTACAGCATTGAATGGGAACCCGGTGAAATGCGCTGGTATATTGACGGTGTCCACTATCACACCGCAAACGACTGGTTTACCGCATATCCCGATGAAGACGAAAAACCTTACCCCGCACCTTTTAATCAGACTTTCTTCGTGCAGATGAATCTGGCTGTCGGCGGAAACTGGCCCGGAAATCCCGATGAAACCACAGATTTTGAAAATGCGGAATTTGAAATTGATTATGTGCGTGTTTACCAGAAAGACTTTTATGATACCAACGTAAGCAAGCCCGAGAAATTATATCGCGAACCTTTGGAAGACGGTAACTATGTTTATAACGGTGACTTCTCCGATAACGAAGACCTTTTGGATGAAGAAAACTGGTACTTCCTTTTATTTGAAGGCGGCGACGGTTCTGCGGCGCTCAACGACGGTATATTGACCATTTCAACCATTGCGGAAGGTACCGTAGACTATTCCGTACAGATTGTCCAGCCGGAAATTCCTATTTTAAAAGGTAAAACCTATCGTTTGACCTTTGACGCATGGGCCGCTGAAGAACGTGATATGATTGTATGCGTATCCGCACCTACCGCAGGATGGATTCGCTACTTTGAAGATACTACTTTTACGGTAGGCACCGAACCCCAAACCTTTACCTATGAATTCACAAGTCTTTACAAAGATGACAACAATGGTCGTCTGGAATTCAATATGGGTAACAAAGGCTCCACTGCAGAAATTTACATCGATAATGTTCGTATCGAAGAAGTAAAATAATAAGGAGATTAGAATGCGTAAATTTGAAGGATTTTATAGAGGAATCAATTTGGGTGGCTGGCTTTCTCAGGGAAGCCTTGAAAAAGAACACTTAGACACTTTTATCACGGAAGAAGATATCAAAACAATCAAAGAGATGGGCGTCGACCACATTCGTATTCCCGTGGACTTTGAACTGATTGAAGATGAGCAGGGTAATATTCTGGAGGAAGGCCACACTTATATCCGCAAAGGCATTGACTGGTGCTTGCAGAACGGCTTAAACGTGGTATTAGACCTCCACAAAACCGCAGGCTACGTCTTTGATGATGCCTCCTACTCCGACGGTTTCTTTGATAACGAAGTATTACAGGAACGTTTTATCAATCTTTGGAAAGTTTTGGCAAGCCGCTACGGCAATCAGCCGGACCGAGTAGCCTTAGAAATATTGAACGAAGTAGTAGATCCTTCGGTAGGTGTAAAATGGAATGCCATCGCACGCCGCACAATTGAAGCCATCCGCGAAATCACACCGAATTCCTGGATTATTGTAGGCGGCACCCGAAACAATAGTGTGGTATCCGTCAAAGAATTGGATGCACCTTTAGATGAACGCATTGTGCATACCTTCCACTGTTATGAGCCTTTGATTTTTACCCATCAGGGCGCATATTGGATTGAAAATATGCCGGAAGATTATAAAACAGATTATCCGAAAACCATCGGTGAATATATCACAGAAACAGAAGGTCTTATTGACCCGACTCAGGCATATCCTCTTAAGCACATTGCACCGGAAACCATCGGAAAAGAATTCTTCCGCAAGTTTTTTACGGATGCAATTGAAGCCGCAGAAAAGAATCATGTACCTCTCTATTGCGGAGAATACGGTATGATTGACCGGGCCAATCCGGACACCGCCATCCGTTGGTTTGAAGATATTCACGAAGTTTTTGATGAATATGAAATTGCCAGAGCAGTCTGGACTTATAAAGAAAAAGATTTCGGAATCACCGGTGAACATTATTCACCCATTTTTGAAAAACTGATTAAGTGCTTATAAAACAAAAAACTCTGTTTAGGACTATCTTAAACAGAGTTTTTAATTACTCTTTATCGGATATTTTCTCATCCGCAATAGGTGTTGCCGCACCATATGCCTTAATCGGATGACCAAACTCATCAAATTCCGTCGTATACCTTACACGGAATAAAACTCGTTGCTCCGTCAGCGGCATAATTGCCTCCAACTCCTTCACACCATTGGCAATCTGCACATGCCAGTCGCGGAACAAGTCTGCCACCTCCGGCGGGAATATTCCTTTTTCAATGGCAGGTTCCGGATAATTCGGAACCAACGCAGGCAAGCCCAAATCACGCATACATCGGAAACAGGGACGCATTTCACGGGTAGCTACCGTGTATTCCCAGGAATATATTTTTACCTGCTCACTTGTCATCTTAAAACGCTTATCACCGGCACTGAGTTCTTCCTGATAATGTTTTTCATTCGTAATATTACGAATCATGGTATAAAAGAGATAACTGCCTTCGCTCTGACCAATCATGCGAACCGTGCTTCGAATGCAAATCGTTTCGATACCGCAACAGGGTGAAGTAATACTGCGCCAAGTTTCGCTCTCCTGCTCTTTCCCTGTTTCAATGGCCCGCTGTAACATATCTTCATATATTTGACGATTCTCTTCATCCATATAAGTCCATGGGTTTGTTTCAATCAAATCTTTCTCTGACAGATTCATTCCCAATTCAAGTAAATACTTGGGATTCACACGTAAAATTTCAACCTGTCCGTCGTGATAATCAAAAACAGCTGCTCCACCCACATAATCACTAAACAGCAACGATTCCTGAGACTTGGGATCCCAAAAATCATAGGCTTTTAACACATCGATAAACTCTATATCCGTCGTTCCGACAGCGTCACTGCACAATTTGGCTTCATAATCCTCTTCCGCCAACGGCTTTGAATATAAATATCCCTGAATACAATCACAACCGATGCTGCGTAAGAAATCAGCCTGTTCCAAATGCTCCACGCCCTCGGCAATGACAGGCATTCCGAGCCATTTAGCCATTCGTACAATAGAGCCAAGAATCGTTCCGCCTCGATTACTTTCCGCATCCTGCGATAAGAACAACATATCCAGTTTAATCATATCAAGTTCGATATCTTTCAAAACATTCAACGAAGAATAGCCGCTGCCGAAATCATCCATCTCAACAATATAACCGCAGTCATGTAACTTACGGATAATTTCATTGGTATATTTCGGATTGTCTACTGCAGCAGACTCCGTAATCTCAATACGAAGGTATTTAACCGGTACATCATATTTCTTACGAATTACTTCCAATTTCTCTACAAAATCCGGCATATAAATATCATACTTTGAGAAGTTGCTTGAAATCGGAACCACCTGATAATTCCGGTCCAAACTTCTTCGGATAAAAGCACACACTTCTTCAAATACATACAAATCAAGTTGACTGATAAATCCGTTCTTTTCAAAAATCGGAATAAAAACGCCGGGAGAAATCAAACCGCGTTCCGGATGTTTCCAGCGTACCAATGCTTCCGCGCCTACCAAAAGCCCTGTGGAATGACTGTATTGCGGCTGATAATAAACCACAAAATGACGCTCCTCCAAAGCAGGTCCCATCATACCCACAATTTCCAGTTCACCAAGCATTTCCTTACGCAATGCTTCAGTGTAGTAATTATATTTCTTCGTATAACTTCCCTTAATAATAGACTGTGCAAGAATTGCACGATCCAACATGGCATCTACCGGCAACTCCTCAGACGTCGTCACATAAATACCTATGTTACAGGCAATTTCAAACGGTAACTGATAATGTGTAAGTTTCTCCAAAAAGTCCTCGATCAGTTGCTCCAATTCTTCTCCCGAAGTATGTGTAAACAGAATAAATCGATCCGCATCCGTTCGACATGCCACGTCATTGCCTTTGAGAATATCTTTCGTCAGTTCCGCAATAAAACGCAACACACGGTCTCCGGCTTCCAGCCCAAAAATATCATTAATGGCTTTAAAGCGAATCACATTCAAATGCATTATGGCATATTCGCCTGCTGCCACACCTGCCTTATCATGTTCCAATACATTCTTAACTGCATTATAAAAAGCCTTACGGGTTAACAATCCTGTAAGTTCATCAATCTGCGCCGCATCTCTGTTCTCTTGTTCACTTGGGAATTCATCCTCAATGTCGGTAAAAGAAATATGAATATAGTTTCCGGGAAACGGACACATAAAACCGATACGACATCTTCGCTTCTCACCGTCCGCATCTTTGACAAAACATTCCGCAAAAGACACCTGAGGTGTCTTCCTTGCAGCAAGCCCGAGAATTCTTTCTTTTAATACTTCTGCCTTCTCGGAATCAATGTTTCTTCCCGCTTCTAAAATCTCCCAAAGCGGACGTCCGTCAAACGTTACCCCAAACTGTGCATCGGCAGAAGCCGGATATGTAAAAGACTGATTCGCACAGTCATAGGTAATCAATAAACTATCCATATTTTTGTTGTAATTGTGTTCCATTGCCATTTTACAACCTCCCCATATGGTTGTATTCCAAAATGTAACCTCTTACATTCCATAATTGATTTGATTATACCACATTTTTACATAATTGTCATTGTGTTATATATAAAAAATTAATTAACTTTACTTAAAATATCATCATTCCATCCACAAAATACGTCTGCTTTTTCGGCATTTCTTTTATAAAATGCTTCTTTCTTTTCTTGTAATTGTGTTTTTAGTGTGATAATATTGAAATAGCGTGATTTTTACATAAAAAATAAAAGAGAAAATCGGAAAGGACGCGTAACATTATGAGTAACAACGAAAAGAAAACCGGTGGTTGGCGCACCAACAAGTGGATTCGCGCAGCGATTCCCGCATTATTGCTTCACTGCAGTATCGGTACTGTTTACTGCTGGTCAATTTTTAGTCAGGAAATCGCCGATCATATCGGCTTCACCAAAGGTGCTACCGAATGGGCATTCAGTTTTGCTATCTTCTTCTTGGGTATGTCTGCTGCATTCCTCGGTAACGTTGTGGAAAAAGACATTCATAAGTCTTCCTTAATCGCAACCATCTGCTTCGCAGCAGGTATGGCAGGTACAGGTTTCTTCATTTGGTTCGGTGGTAATAACCCCGGAAACATCCTTGCCTTAATCGGTATTTATGTATGCTATGGTTTGATTATGGGTATCGGTCTTGGTACCGGCTACCTTTCACCCGTTAAAACACTTATGCTTTGGTTCCAGGATCGTAAAGGTCTTGCTACCGGTCTTGCAGTAGCAGGTTTCGGTGCCGCAAAAGCAATTGCAAGCCCCATTATGCAATGGATGCTTGAAGGTCTCGGAGAAGGCGGTATCTACAAGATGTTCTTTATTCTTGCCGCTGTATATTTTGTAATGATGTTCATCGGTCATCTTCTTTTAAAGAAACCCGACGGCTGGCACGAACCCCAGAAAAAAGAAAAAGGACAGGGTATCTGGTCAGTTATTAAAACCAGACCCATCACCAACTACATCGGTATTTGGGTAATGTTCTACATCAATATTACTTGCGGTCTTGCATTGATCTCTCAGGAAAAAATGATTGTAAAATGTATCGGTCTTGCCGGTATCGTTGGTATTATTTCTACCGTTTCTGCAGTATTTAACGCAGCAGGTCGTTTAGGTTTGTCCGCTTGGGCTGATAAAATGAAAGACAGAAATACCATGTACAAGATTATTTTCATTGCATCTATTGCACTTACAGCAGTTGTTATCTTAACAAAAGGTATCACCAACGGTGCAAGCAGCGTAATTTTAATGATTCTTGTATTAGCACTTGTTATGGTTGTAAACGCAGGCTACGGCGGCGGTTTCTCTAACGTACCTACTCTTCTTTCAGACCAGTACGGTATGGGCAGCATTTCCGCACTTCACGGTATTACATTATCGGCTTGGGCCTTCGCAGGTCTTACCGGTAACCAACTTGCAAACTGGATTGTAAACAAATTCGGTGAGTTTATCGATATGGACAAATGGGTAAATGAAGGTGTGAAAGTTGTAGTTGACCCTGCAAACCTTGCCGCAGGTCAGACAGCAATTAACCCCACCGGTTACCAGACTGTATTATATGTAACCATCGCACTTTACATTGTAGCATTGCTTATGAGTTTTATCTTCGTAAGAAAACCCAACAAGGATGCTAAGGCTGAATAAAACACATATTTTATACAATAAAAACTGCAAGCGATTTGCTTGCAGTTTTTTTGATGCCGATATTCAGTTTTTCATTTGTTTAGTATGTACGATATGCAGAAGTAAGCGTCTTCTCCTCCGTATTGGCTCCACATTCCATAAATACGCGATAGGTTCCGCGACTGGAAAGTTGATATGTTTGAGCCACTGTTGAACCTCTTGCATTATTTGCATCCGTCCAACTCTTTACATCTACCCAATCACCACCAACACTCATTTGCAGTGTACAGGTGACGTAACTGCTTGTCACACCGCTTTTTCCGCGAACAGAACCGGTTATGGTTGCTACTCCGGTGGATGAAATGCTTAAATCCGTGGTATATGATGTAATATAAGTCATTCTTGACTCTGCACTTTCGGTTTCTAAAGCGTGCACACGAACCGGCATTGATGTAACAACAAGTACAAGGCAAACACATACCATAACCTTAGCAATACATTTTGAAAAGTTTCTCATTTGCTTTTACCTCCGTTTATTTTATCAATAATAACGACATTGCCTCTAATTAGTTACAAAAAAAGTGTACTACTCATTGTTTATAAGTAGTACACATCCATAAAAATATTATTTTTCGATATTATTAAAAATATTAATTACCTCTTCTGAATCTAAATGATCTGCGTCTAAAATATAGATATAGTTTCCGCTTTCTTTATATGCATAAACAAATCCGTCGTCATAATATGATATATGTACAATTCCATCATCTGTTTTGTAGTTCATAACATTATCATATTCTACATCAAAAACAAATTGTTCTCCTTCCTGTATAAATATTTGATCCCAATAAATATATTCGTTATCTTGATTTTCATAGATCAATGATAATCGTCCTTTTACCAATTCTTTTCTCACCTCCACATACCCTTCCGGAATATATGTCGGCTCATGGGGCACAAATCCCTGCTCATCCTCATTGGTGTCATACGTATGTAATGCAGAATCTCCCAGCAACTCCTGCACCGTTTGAAAGAACTTACTTCGATATGCATCCACACTCATGGTAACGGCCAGGCCAATGGTTAAAATGCCGAAACACACCACTGCAACCTTCGCCATAAACTTTCCGAACTCCACAACCCATTTATGCTTTTCGTTCCAAATCAGTCGCTTTATTTTCTTTTCCGTTTTGGGCGAAAGTATAAACGCTTCGTCCGCCAATTCTTCTTCCAACGCGTCTAAGTCCATCTCATCGGCGATAGGCATATATTTGTAAAGTAATTCATCTGTTACTTCTATCTTTTTCATTCTCTTCTCCATTCTATTGCGTCCGTTTCTGCAATTCTTCCTTCAACATACCTTTTGCCCGAAAAATTCTCTGCTTCACGTTGGTCTCTGAAATATTTAACATTTTACTGATTTCTTTAATACTGCGCTTCTCCGTAAACTTCAGACTCAATACGATACGATATTTATACGGCAAACTGTTGATGGCATCTACCACAAAGGCTTTCTCCTGCTCTTCGACAGTCTTAATATACACCCTTGGAATCTGATTCCGCGCCAGCCCATCTATATCCACCTCTTTATTCCACATCCGCTTCTTCTTGCGATACAAATCTAAGGCCGTATTCTTCGTAATAACCGCAATATAATTTCTGGTCGTCTTATCGTAAGGGTCACCGACATGCGAAAGATTTTTTGCAATTTTTTCAAAAGCATCCTGCAAAATATCCTGCACGTCGTGATGGTTTTTTACCACGTCCAATGCAATTTTATACATCAAACGCCCATACTGTTGGACTATAATCTCCAATTTAGACTTATCTTCTTCTGTCTCAACTACCATTACAAATATCATTTGTACACCTAATTTTTCTTTCAATCTTACTTTTAATAATTTTCTTTGGTTACATCTAAATTATTATATTAAGATTGCAGTTATTACAGAAGTACATAAGAACGTAATTCTTTTTACCCTCTAGCGCTCCCCTTTATATACAATTTTACCATTGATTATGGTCCACAATGTTTCTGTCATAATCTCCAGCGGATTACCAGTAAAAATGGCAATATCCGCATCTTTCCCCCTCCGGAGACTTCCCACACGCTCATCCGCACGGCAAATCCGGGCAGCATTTACGGTAATTGCTTTTAATCCCTCTTCGAAGGGCATCCCGGCTTTTACCGCCAGTCCCGCACACAACGGCAGATACTGAATCAACGACACCGGATGGTCTGTTGTAATCGCAGTGGTAATTCCCGCATCGCACAGTATCCCGGCAGTCTTAAACTCCATATATCTTACCTCCGGTTTTGAACGTGAAGTCAAATCCGGTCCCACAATGGCCGGAAACCCGGACGCTTTTATCTGTTCCGCAATCAAATGTCCTTCCGTGCAATGGTCAATGGTGATATCCACCTCAAATTCTTTTGCGATACGAATCGCCGTTAAAATGTCGTCTGCCCGATGCACATGGGCCTTTAACGGAATTTCACGCTTCAATACCGGAATCCATGGTTCCATCTTGAAATCTTCACGCTGAATTTTTCCATTGACCTTGTCGGTCATATACTGTTTTGCCTCAAAAAGCGTTTGTCTTAAAAGAGCCGCCGTAGCCATTCTGGTTGACGGATACATATCTTTATCCCCGTAAGCCGTTTTAGGATTCTCTCCAAATGCCACCTTCATTGCCGCAGGTGCTTTTACAACCATATCATCGATACTTCTTCCGTATGTCTTCATCAAAAGAAACTGACCGCCTACCACATTGGCACTTCCGGGTCCGACCATAACAGAAGTAATACCTGCCTTGACCGCATCATGAAACGCCGAGTCCATGGGATTGACCGCATCCAGCGCTCTTAATTCCGGTGTGACAGGATTTGTCCCCTCATTGCAGTCATCTCCCATAACACCTAACTTTTCCTCAATAATTCCGATATGGCAATGCGCCTCAATCATACCCGGCATTACCCAGGCGCCTTTTACATCCAGAATCTCTTCTCCTGCTTCCGGTATGGGACATTCTGACATATTGCCTACCGCATCTATAATTTTTCCTTTTATATGCACAAATCCGTTTTCATAGTTTTTTTCTTCCATCGTATGAATCTGTCCATTAATAATAAGCATAAAAAAACCACTCCCGTTTTTTCTTTAGTGTAAACGAAAATGGTTTCTTTTATTCTAAATCTCCATATACTTGGCATCCTGCAGATGCATCTGTGTGTGTAAAAAGACTCTGTCATTCTTCATAATGACCATATTACCATTTGGAATCAATGCCTTATTACGACGCTTTACCAAAACAATAACGGAATGTCTGCTGATATCCAAGTCTTTAATCTTTTTATTTACCCAAGGATGTTCTGCCTTAATCACAACTTCCTTCATCTGAATCTTCTCTTGCTCATCAAAAGGTTCCGCACCCAAAACAACAACGTCTCCGGCTTCCAATTCCGCCCCACCGTTTGGAATCAAAAACTCGTCATCACGCTGAATTAATGAAATAATAACGCCTACAGGCAAATCCAAATCAGCAATGCGCTTTCCGTTCCATACATCATTGGCATCCACACGCACCTTAATGAAATTCATATCTTCTTCGTATCCGTATTCGTTTCGCTTCTTTAAATTCGTATACTGGTCCACAAACCCTGCGGAAATAATACCGGTAGGAATCGCAACCATACCTACACCTAAGAAGGATATGAAAATACCTAAGGCCTTTCCCCAAAAGGTAATCGGATAGATATCTCCGTACCCAATGGTTAACAGTGTAGACGTTGCCCACCATAACCCGGAAAATGCATTCTGAAATACTTCCGGCTGTGCCTCATGCTCCAAACTGTACATACAAAGACTGGATGCCACCATTAATGTTAAAATAATGAAAACCGACGAAATCAACTGTTGCTTTTTACTTACCAAAACATGAGTGATAACATTCAGTGAATCATAATACGCATTGATGCGGAACAGTCTGAAAATACGTACAATTCGAATCATACGGAATGCGATGGTTCCCTGCGGAAAAATGACCGGCAGGAAGTAAGGAAGGAACGAAAGCAAATCTACAATACCCATAAAAGAAAAAACGTATTTACGAATTGCCTTCCACTCATTCTTCTCTTTATACATGCATCTTGCAGTAATAAGTCTGAAAATATAATCAATCACAAAAAAAGCAATCGTAACTGCTTCAATGACTAGCAAAATCGGCTCATATTGTTCCCGAATCGTTTCATATGTATGTAAAATGCTCACTGCCAGATTTAATACAATGGCAATTACATTAATATAGTCATATCCACGGCTTACCCAATCCAAATCATATCCTACGTCTATAATCTGAAACAATCTCTGCCGTCTTTTTAACCACTTTTTACTCACAACAATTCCTCCCGTTGTAGTGATTTACAATAAACTCTCATCCGGCTTATAAAAGGGCAACGGTTTTAACTTAAACGCATTCATTTTATTCATGCGGTCAATCTTCGCCTTGGTTTCTTCATCTTCACATACACCGGTGCGGATATACTTATCAAGTACTGCATAGGTAAAACCGATTTTATCTTCATCAGACATACCGCTCAAACCGTCTGAAGGTACCTTGTGAACCAAATTGTGAGGCACACCGAGGTAATCTCCTACCTGAAGCACTTCTTCCACGGTAAGGCCTGCCACGGGACCGAAATCCCCGGCAGAATCGCCGTAGCGGGTAGAATATCCGATCCAGTCTTCTGACAGGTTACAGGTGTTTGCTACACGTCCGTTTAACGTCTGCGAAAAAGCATATAACGTAGCCATACGGAGTCTGGGTGCAAGGTTTAACACTGCCTGTGCACTTGGTTCCAAGCCTGCTGCCTTAATACTTGCCAATGTATTATCATATGCCTCTTTAATGTTCGAAGTATAATTACGGATTCCCAAATGTTCCACCAACTGTCTGGAATCGTCAATATCACACTGCTCACCGTTTGGCATCAGAATTCCCACTACGCGATCCTTTCCCAACGCTTCCACACAAAGTGCCGCCACAATACTGGAGTCTTTACCGCCGGAAATACCGATTACCGCATTACATCCTTTGCCGTTTTCTTCAAACCAGTCCTGAATCCACTTAATTAATTCTGCCGTTACTTTTTCTACCTGAAACATAGTCCCTCCGATTATTGTATTCTGTTCACCGGCGCTTATCTTTTTACGCACCGTTTTCATACCATTTATATTTCTAAATTTTAACACTCAAACATTACAAATACAACTAAAAATATTATTCAATATGCCCCGTGGGATTATTTTTATTTGTATCAACTTTCGATTGTCGAAACATATATTTTATTGTAAAATAAAAACAAGTAACTGAATGTATTACAAGTACATTCAAAACCCCCGAAAAAGGAGGAAACATTATGCTTGCAACACTCATTCCTTTATTTGACGAAAATATGTCCGTGAAAGCATATTCTCTGTTTTCACAGAAAAATAATTATTTTTTAGAGCCCAGTTATACTTCTACCGGTTTACTGGATGGTGCCGGCCGTATCAACGGTTTAGAAATCATCGACAGTATGGGCATTGAAACCTTGTCCAGCGACAAAGAGATTTTTGTGCCGATTAATAATATTGCCATTTTCAGCGATATTTCGGAAGAATGTAAGGCTCCTCATGAGCGCATCGTTCTCTTAATCGACAATTCCATTCTTCCCAACGATATGTATATCAATCGTTTGAAGGAACTGAAAGAACAGGGCTATCGTTTTGCAATCCGCAAACTCCCTGTTGCATCTTTCCAGGACTATCGCCAGATTCTTCTTTTATGCAGTTATATTTTCTTAAATCACCAAAAAATAGACATCAATATGGCTAAAATTTATTTTACCAAATTGTATCCCAACATTAAGTTGATTGCCGGAAATATTAAGAGCCAGGAAGACTACGAGAATTTAAAATTTCAGGGCGGTTATGCTTTTTATGAAGGCGAATTCTATCGGACTCCCGTTACGGAAGGCGAGAACGAAGTTAACCCTGTTAAAATCAATTACATTCAGTTATTGAACATTGTAAACGAAGAAAACTTTGATTTGACCGATGCGGCTGACGTCATCGGACGTGACACTGCTTTGGTTATTTCCCTGTTAAAAATTGTGAACCGTATGTCCATCAATTCGGAAATTACATCCATCCGCCACGCTACCGCTATGTTAGGTCAGCGTGAATTAAAAAAGTGGACTACTACCGCAGTGACGAAACAACTTTGTTTGGATAAACCCAACGAAGTAACACGTTTATCCCTGCTTCGTGCTAAATTTGCCGAGAATCTGGCACCTATATTCAGTATGGCGATGAAATCCCAGGAACTGTTCTTAATGGGCTTATTCTCCGTATTGGATATTATGCTTGACAAACCTATGGAAGAAGCTTTGGATATGGTAATCGTATCCAAGGATATCCGTAAGGCGCTTGTCAATCATGACGGCCCGCTTTCGGTTCCTTACTATTTTATTTTACAGTATGAAAATGCCAACTGGCAGGAAGTATCACGCCTTATGCTGATTCGTGAAATCGAAATGGACGCAGTATACAAGGCTTATTGCGACGCTCTGAAGTGGTATCGTAAGATTTTCAGCGAATAATTTTGTAATGGATACACAAAGGATAAATCCTCCCTTTATGATAGCATTGTAAAAGGGACACATAAACCTAATTTGTACCTTGGGAGGTAAGCATGGCATATCAGATTTTATTGGTGGAAGATGATTCTCAAATTCGCGAAGTAATCTGCGATTATTTCCAGGACAAAAGCGACGGCGAACTGGTTATTCACGCCTATGACAACGGCGACGATGCCTTAGAAGCAGTCTATGAGAAAGAATTCGACCTGTGCATTCTGGATGTCATGTTACCCGGTGCAGACGGCTTTGAAATCTGCCGTACCATCCGCAAGGACAGTATTGTCCCCATTATATTTATTACAGCAAGAGGCCGGGAAGAAGACGTTCTCTACGGCTACCGGATGGGCTGTGATGACTATGTGGTAAAACCCTTCTCTCTTGCGGAGTTCTATGCCAAAACCCAGGCACTCTTAAAGCGCGCCAAAGGTATGGTGGCGGGCCCCTGGCTTTCTTGCGGAGAGATTGCCTTAAATCCCTCCCTCTATAAGGTAACGGTAGAAGGTTACCCCATTATTTTGCCACCCAAGCAGTTTGCACTCCTGAAATATCTGTTGGAGAACAAAAACACCGTAGTCTCCCGTGAGACTTTATTAGTCAAAATCTGGGGATACGATTATGAAGGCGGTGACCGAGTGGTAGACAACCACATTAAGAAGCTGCGACATGCGGTGGGACCTTATAAAAAACAGATTAAAACCGTCATTACCAAAGGCTACAAAATTACGGATTAATGTATGTTCCGCTTTTTTAATCATAAAACGGAAAGGATTTATTTTTATGCCTAAAAATAGTAAAAAAAGCCGCATTGCCCGTCTTGGCAAACGCAAAACTTTTAAAAGTATTTTTTTAAAAAGATGGATTGGAACATTAATTGTTTTCTTTCTCTTACTGAGTATTTCTGTTCCCTCGCTTATAGCTGCTACTTTTATCGCCATCGAAAACATTTTCTATATAACAGACTCCAATGTACAAAGTATATTACAGGATTTATACCAAGATGTCCAAGAGTCACGGATTCCGGAAGAGGAACGGGAAGATATGTTTATCAGCCGCGCAAAATTCCGCATTGCCGGATTTATGGTTGATGAAACTTATGCCTGCATGTTATACGATACCGAAACCGGTAAAATCCTTGCAGACTGTAACGAAACCTTTTTCTTAATTGTGCGTGAAAGCGCAGACTCTCCGGCCATGGCCTACACCTGCCCCACATCCGCGGTTCCGGAATATACGGCAGTATTTGAAAGTATTACAGGGGATGAAGTAACCTTTTCAAACTATTACATAGCAACGGATGTGGAAACCTTTTATATCAAAGAAGATGAATTCCGTCCCGGTAAAGTGACCGCTTATGTAATGCCGTTCACTTACTACAATGATACATTATTAGAGGATGATTACCAAAACGCGAAAGAAAGTTATTCCTTTGACTTTACCCCTGCTGAAAGCGGTTATACGGAATACACCGCTGACGCTTTCCACAGTATAGTCGGACCTGTTGTGGTGGGTTACGGGGATACATCTTTCTATTCTCATCCCGAAACGGTGGCCAAGACATGGGATTTCTTGCACCTTACTCAAATTGAAAATACTGATGAGATGAATCCGGAAGACGGCTATGTATCCATACAACTTGATGACACCACCATACAAATCGTATCCGAAACGCGGATGATTTTTTCTGAAACCGAAAACTATACCTTACGCAGTGTCTGCTACCTTGATATTGCAGATTATACATTGGTTCCTTTTACTATTTTTATTGTTGCTTTTATCGCAATCTCGTGCCTGATATGTTTCATCAGCACCAAGATTACTTATGCGCACTTAAAAGCACAGTATGATATGGAAGATTATCGCAAAACTTTGATGAATACCATGGCGCACGATTTGAAGAGCCCGCTAATGTCTATTTCCGGATATGCCGAGAATCTAAAAGAATCGGTGCATTCCGAGAAGCGCGAACACTACGCCGCAGCCATTATGGATAATGTGGAACATATGAACCACATCATAAGCGATATTCTCACCCTCTCCAAAACGGAGGATTGCAATATTGTTCTAAATAAAACGGAATTGAATGCAGAAACATTAATTCATGAATGTTTAAAGAAATACGAATTGCAGATGAGCAACCGTAATTTATCCGCTTCCGTGAACGGTTCTCTTACTTTATCGGCCGATAAAACCCTTTTTACGGAAGCCTTAGACAACCTTATCGGCAATGCGGTAAAATACGCCGATGCCGATTCCGAAATCGCTTTTACATTGGATAAAAAAAGCATCGGTATTTCCAACCGATGCGGTGCAGAAATTGACGATACAGATGAGTTACTCAAACCCTTTGTTACCGGCGATAAAAACCGCAGCAACAAAGGCGGCAACGGCTTAGGACTGGCAATTGCAAAGAACATTATGGATTTGCATAAATTCAAGATGAATGTAGAATTTGAAGATAAAAAATTCAAAGTAGAAATTAAATTGTAATACTCTATTTCCATATAGCTTAACAACCAATAGTCTACTTAATTAACATCATAATTTGCGAAGTTGAAACATATTAACCGGTATACTAAATGCCCCGGTGGAGGTGTTAACGAATATATTTAAAGGGCTTTTGTGCTCGTCAGCGTTTAGGTTGCGTTCTTCGCAACCTTATGCGCTGCTACGTAGCACAACAGAGCGAGAGCGTCCCTGAAAATATATCGTTAACATTCCCCACCAGGGCTTCTTTACGCTACCTCCGTTTCAACTCCCGCAAATACACCTTCTGCTCCGGCGTAATGCGATAGCTCTCTATCGCCTTCTGAATCGCCTTGTTATGGGTCCACATCTCTAACGTACCGTTTTCAATAAAAGGAATCACCGCATCCCACTGCTTTGCCAGAGCCGTAGCAAAATACCACGCCACCATCATTTTAACATAGTACTCTTCCGACTCTACCGCAGCCACTTTTGTAACATATTTCACGTCAAATTCATCTTCCAGAAAATAGGTCATCAGCATACCGATTCCATAACGCACCGTATAGGTTTCACCGGATGCCATCCATTCTTCAATCTTAGGCAACAGCCCCTTTGGATTTTTCTTAAAAACCTTTGGCCGCATCATATCGCAGGTTGCCCAATTGTCCACATAGGGCAAAAACCGGTCCACTTCCGCCAAACACATATCAAATTCTTTTATGGATTCAATCAAAAAACCATGCAAATTATTCTCTTCATAGTATTCATGGGGCAAATTCTGCATGAAGCCTTGTGTATCGCCGTATTTGGCCATTTCCCCGGCAAACTGACGCAAGATGGGTGTTCTTACCCCTATGATGGTTTCGGGGCTGATTGTGGGCATTAAGCGACTATGGAAGGCCTTATACTCCAAGTCCTGCCGCTTAAACAACTCTTTTGGTATATTTTCAATCGTATATTCCATAAATCTATTCCTCTTTTACGTTCCGGTAATCTATTATCCGTACATTATAAAACACAGCGACAGTTTTTACACTGCCGCTGATTTATACCTCTATTCATCACCTGCTTGCAAACGCACCACTACCACCTCAGGTCTGTTATTAATACGCACCGGAATCACACTGTTGCCCAGACCACGACTCACCACCATGGTAGTTCCGTTCTCCGTAAAAGTACCTTCCGTATACTCCGGAAAAAAACCTGCCCCCGGTGCATACACACCTCCGATAAAAGGAATTCGAAACTGCCCCCCGTGATAATGACCTGTCAACACTAAATCCGCATTACTCTCAACATAAGTATCATACAATTCCGGACGATGGGATAAAAGTATGATGTATCCTTTTGCATCTTCCGTAAGGGCATTTATCGTCTGTTTTACCAGTACGATATTATTGCCCGGCATATCCGGGTCGCGAACGCCTGCAATATTCAGTTCAACGCCTTCATACTGCCCACTGTACATAGTATCATTCATAACAAATATACCTACATTTTCCAAACGTCTCTCCAACTCGGCATAATTTCCTTCAAGCCAGCCCTCATGATTTCCTGTCACATAGTACACCGGAGCAATCGAAACCGCCTGCTCCATAAAATCCATGGCCACATCAAAATCTGTACGGGAAGAATCCACCAAATCACCTGTTACGGCAATTATATCCGGCTCCTGTTCTGCCACAGCTTTAAGCAGCCGTGCCTGTTCATTGCCGAATTTGGCATTATGTAAGTCCGAAATCTGCACAATGGTAAAACCATCCAAATCTGCATTTTGAGCACCAACAGAAACTTCGTATACAGTAGCTTGTATAGATATATTCCCATAGATAATCCAACCAATAAAAATAACTACGCATACAAACAATATTATTTTTATAACAGTACTTTTTTTCTTTTTATCTGTGCTCTTTACGTTTTCTTTTTTCATAACTTTATATGTTTTACCATCCATCGAAAATCACAGTGCTTTCAGACAACAATATCATTACAGCACTTTATCCCCATTTACTCTTAACTTAAATCCAACACCGAGAATTTCTGCCGCGCCCCTACACATCATCATACGTGTAAGAAAGATTTCGAAATACTCATACATGGTACAGATTTCCTCATCAACGGAAAGATTCAAAACAATTACCTTCTTCTCTTTATCAACCGTAATATCCGACTTGGTTACCGCATAATTTACGCGGTCATGAATATCAAAATTAGAGCGGTCCTGCGGTCGTACACGACTTCTTCTAACGTCTGTTTTATCTGCAATAATCAACGCAGCAGAAACCGCATCTTTAGCACCGCCGGTAGACTCATCATGGTTACCGATGGCAGACATAACAGTTATGCGGTCGTCTAAAGGCATATCGGTTTTCTGCAAAATATCATTTGCCAGAAGTGCACCATACTCTGCATGATTTTTACGATTGACGGAATTGCCGATATCATGCATAAACCCTGCAATTTTGGCAAGTTCAATTTCATGGGAATCATAACCCAGTTCTTCCAGAATATAGGCAGCACGCTCTGCCACAAAAGCAGTATGTGCCTGGGAATGATCTGTATAGCCCAGCACACCCAGGTCATCATTTCCCCGTTTGATATATGCATTCACTTCCTCGTTCTTCTTAATTTCCTCGTATGTCATAAGCACCTCCAATATTTATATCAGTCTCCATACTCTGCTTCCGTTTAAACCAAACCTTTTACATTGCTCTCCAAAATATGCTTATATACACAATTATCCTTCTCGGAGTAAATGTCGTATGACGGCTCCTCGCTCTGATCAAAGGTTCCCCACGCATCCACAATCTCAATAATTCCTTCTTTTAATATATCGATGTGCCAAAAATAAACCTTATCCCGCCAATTATATTTTGGCTTTCCGATAACAGGTATCTTGGAAGCATCCGTAGTTGCTTGTCCTAATCGTATGATTGTCTTATATAAAAGCATATGTTTTTCATCAATTCTCATGTCCATATGGTAATGGCCGAAGTACCACTCTTTATATTCTAACTTCTCTTCCAGCTGCTGGAAATAATCGGTTAAAACATCCGCTTTAAATAACTTCCACGGTCCGGGATCCAAAACATCCTGTATCCCATTGGCACAACAATGGGTAATCACATAATCTACTTTATAATTCACCTTTTCCAGATTACGTAAGCCTTCCTGCATTTCTTCTTCCGTGGGCAATTCCTGAGGCCACCAGCTCTCACCCAGAATTCGATACGGTAAGCACTTGCGTTCTGCCATCTTTACCTTTTTCTTAAAATCAGGATCACTTCGTTCCAGAATACCACCTTGAACATCATGAGAAGCTGCTCCGCCAAAGGTAAAAAAGGTTTTATTCTCTATAGTAAAAACCTGCCCGCGTTCCAGCAAAATAACCTTGTCACGTACAATATGACGCACTTTCCCACCATTCCACTCTTCTATTTCAAACTCCGAAATAAAATCATAGTTCTCATGATTTCCCTGCACCCAGAGCAAGGTATACGATCTTTGCGCAAATATATTACATTCATACTTAAACGTTTCATTATTTGCCCAACACAGTCCGAAATCACCGCATACAATTACATAATCATCTGCCGTTAATTCCATTCCTTCTTTTTGCAATTTACGCTTACTGAATCGTCCGTACTCTCCGTGAGTATCTCCTGTTATGTATATCATAGTTTTCCCCTTTAGTTTATTAATTACATATAGTTTTTACTGTTTATAAAAATCGACTTGTGGTAATAATCCGGCTAACTATACCGTTCCTACTTCATTTAATACCATATGAAAGACTACCGTTGCAGTGAATCCGTGGGAATTAGCCATATCTTCCGTATTGGTAGAAATATATTCAATGCACAATTCATTATTCTCGTCAATGTACATTCTCTGGATTTCTGTTTCAACAATGAATTCCCTGGGTTCTGTATTGGGTTCTAAAATCTATGTATTGCCTTCTATTATCGCATATTGGGGAAGTTCTCCCGCCTCAAGCCGATGGAATGTGAAAGCCGGAAACAATCTGTTTAACTGCGCAACATCGTTAGAGAAAGCCGTACCGCTAAAGGTGTCATATACACCGGGTAAACTCGGCTCATACCGCATGATATCAAAGTTCTGCCCAAACCCACTTACATTATACGCCTAAAGTTACTCTTTTTCAATTGCTTCACTACCTACCAATTAACGCATAATCCTTCTACCCACTCTCTTCTCACAATCACTTTTCTCCACTGCTTCGGAATCTTTTTATACCCATAAAACAATCCCGCTAATCCCCCGGCAATTGCACCTACCGTATCCGTATCATCGCCAAGATTAACCGCTTTTAATAATGCATCTTCAAAGCTATAAGTTCCCAGCAAACTCCAAACTGCTGCTTCCAGACTATCCACCACATATCCAGTGCTTTTTATATCCTTTTCATGGCATTGACTGAATCGGTCTAAATCAAACATTCTGCCGTAATGTGCGAATTCTACATAGTTTGCGATGTCAGACTGATAGAATCTCTTTGTCTCATCCACACCCATTTGAAACGCTCCATAATATCATCAATTGTTGCACCCAGAACAGCTGCCAACACAATCAAGTTGTCAACAGTAGGCAGTACTGCACCGTGTTGCCACTTGTAGATTGCCTGCGGAGTGCTAAAACCAAAAATATCCTGTAAGTCTTTTACAGTAATTCCTGCGCTCTGCCGCAACCGATTGATATTTTGTCCGGTTGCAATCATGTCAATAATAGGAATAGCCATGATTTTCTCCTTCCCGGCTCAATCCGGGTTGGAAAATTATCTCATATTCTTTCCAAACTTTGCCGACTCTGATGCCTTAAAATTATAAATAGGTTTTATTACTTCAATAACTTCTACGGTCTCTCCTATAACATCGATGATGTCATTTAAGGATTTGTATGCCATAGGAGCCTCGTCCAATGTTTCCTCATTAATGGAAGTGGTATAAATACCCTCCATAATCATCCTGAATAATGATTTTGTCCGCAGCAAACTTATTGAAAGCTCTAATTACTTTTCTTAATTCAAATTCTAAACAAAATGCTGTCCATTATTTGGTACGTATTCTTTCCAAACCCAGAAAAAAATATAAAAAAGCCCATTTTCTCTACGAAAACAGACTTTTTAACACTCCCCCCCGGAATCGAACCTGGATCTGTCAATTCGTAGTCGACTATTCTATCCATTAAACTATGAGAGTTTAGCGTTTGCGGAAGGATTCGAACCTTCGGTGCAATTACTCGCACACCACCTTAGCAGGGTGGCACCATAAACCATCTCGGACACGCAAACAAAAGTGGGCAGGGTTGGACTTGAACCAACAGAACCCGAAGGTACCGGATTTACAGTCCGGCCCGCTACCAGTTACGGTATACCTGCCCCTGGGGTGACTAGGGAGAATCGAACTCCCATCTGCAGAGCCACAATCTGCTGTACTAGCCATTGTACGATAGCCACAGTGACTCCCGCGGGAATTGAACCCGGCATTTTCGGCTTGAAAGGCCGATGTCCTAACCTTTAGACTAGGGAGCCATATCGCAGGCCCCTTCAAGAGCCCGCATTAGCATTTATTCTTTTATTTATGCAGTCATTGTTACCTGCAAATCGCTTGCAACCAAAATGTCATCAATTGCCACACCCAAAACAGCAGACAACACAAATAAGTTGTCCACCGTAGGCAACGCATCCCCGTGCTGCCACTTGTAGATTGCCTGAGGCGTGCTAAATCCGAATATATCCTGCAACTCCTTTACAGTAATTCCTGCTCTCTGCCGCAACCGATTGATGTTTTGTCCGGTTGCAATCATGTCAATTGTTGGAATCATCTTAATTCTTCTCCTTCCCGGCTCAGGCCGGGTTGGAAAATCATCTCATGTTCTTTCCAAACTTTGCCGACTCTGAAGCCTTAAAATTATATATAGGTTTTATTACTTCAATGACTTCTACGGTCTCTCCAATCACATCAATGATGTCATTTAATGATTTGTATGCCATAGGAGCCTCGTCCAATGTATCCTCATTGATGGATGTGGTGTAAATACCCTCCATCGCTTTTTTATATGCCTCCATAGACAAAGTCTGTTTTGCCTTGCTACGGGACATCACTCTTCCCGCTCCGTGGGGAGCAGAGTAATTCCAGTCAGGATTTCCCTTGCCCACAGCCAGTACGCTTCCATCCCTCATATTTATTGGAATCAGCACTTTCTCATCCTTATGGGCCGCAATTGCCCCTTTTCTCAAAATCATTTCATCTGTATCAATATAATTATGAATGGTATGAAATGCGTCTGTTGCTGTAAGGTTACATCTGTCAAGAATAATTTCCGCAATCAGTTCACGGTTTCTCTTAGCAAACTGCTGACAGATTTCCACATCTGCCAAATAGTTATCAAAATACTTTCCGTAAAGGAAGCATAAATCCTCAGGTATAGAGGTTGGACCGTTCGCCTTCTTCCATGCAATCTCTTTTAAAGCTGCCTGGATTTCGTTTCTCCGGCCTTCCTCCTTGTAAGTACGGATAATTTCATCTCTTTGCTCAAAGTAATCCTCCATGCCGCGATTTAATTCAATGGCAAGATTCTGATAAATTTCAGCCACCTGCTTACCAAGATTACGGCTGCCGGTATGTATAACAAGATACTTTGTGCCGTCCGATGCCATATCCACCTCAATAAAGTGATTTCCGCCCCCAAGGGTACCTAAGCTTCTCTCTAATCTTTTACTGTCCTTTAATTCCCTGTAACAGCGTAATTTCTCTAAATCAAAGCGTTCCTGTCTGCCCTGCCACACATTCATTCCCGAAGGAACGAAATGGCAGGCCTCATCCAGTTTCTCCATATCAATATCGATATTGCCGAGGTTTACGGTGTACATGCCGCACCCCAAATCTACCCCCACAATATTGGGCACTGCTTTGTCAATAACGGTCATGGTTGTTCCGATGGTACAGCCTTTTCCCGAATGAACATCCGGCATAACTCTGATTTTAGAGCCTTCCGTAAACTCGTAATCGCACATTCTGCGGATTTGCTCGATTGCATCATCCTCTATTACGGATGCGTAACAAATCGCTGTATTTACTTTTCCTTTGATCTCTAACATAGTTGTTCCTCCTTTCTTTTATAATTAAAAATACCGCCTACCCTTCAAAGGCAAGCGGTACGTTAAAAACATGTTTATTTTACAGTCTACAGCCTATAACTGTATCCAATATCTAAAACACAATTTCCTCGTCTATGCTTTGCCAATGATGAGCGCACAACAGATAAGCCCATCCCGTGATGTTCGGAATTAGCCCATAAATGATTCTCACTATATTCAGCATATAAACGATTCATTGTGATCATGTCTTTTCCTTTCCGGGAACTTATACGTTCCGCTTTTTCTTCATAAGTTATCGTCATCATAGCACGAAAAATTTAGTTTGTAAATTATACTCGTGGTATAAAATGGCAGATTTAAAATACACCTTCTACTCTTCCTTAAACAAATCATCCAGCACTACAACATTGTTAAACGCATAACTGTATTCGTTCTGCGTCAAGCCAAAGGTTGTGATTAAAGTACTGTGGATTGCTACTTTAGAAGACACATTTTCTTCCAATATTGACTGCCGCTTCAGTAATTTTGCATAATAATCTTTATTTACGCTAAACTCTCCGCTATAATACTTAATCTCACACATATTAACCACATTATCATTTCTGGTAATTAGTAAATCAATTTGTGTTCCTTCCGTATCATCTTCCCTTTTGGACCATGCACTGGTTTCTGTTATGACCCCCGAAATACCCAAAGCACGCTTTATTTGCTCAATATGATTAAAACAGACATTTTCAAATGCAAGCCCTCTCCATATGGACAAAGCTGCCGTGGTTATGTTTTGCTGCCAGAATTTCTCACTTATCTTCTTTTGATTCCATAAAAAATGCAAATAAAACATGCAGAACGGATCAATCAGTTTATAATGTTCTTCTCTCTTTCCACACCCAAATGGAACATATTTGATAATAAAATCGCTTGAAATCAAGGCATTCAAATTGCTGGATAATCTGCCACCATCTGTAATGCCAAGTTTTTCCACAATTTCTTTTCTGGTAAAGCCTGCATTTCTTGTGTACAATAACTGCACAATATTTTTTACAGCTTCAGGATTTACAAATATGGATGCAAACAATCGGTTGTATTCATCGCGCAAAACAGCATTTTTCTTAAAAAACAATGCATCTATGTTTTGTGCCAAACTCATTTTTGGATTTACATATCCCATATAATAGGGAATTCCTCCCAATATCATATAACTCTGCGCAATATCATATCTGGAGAGTTTTACATTATTACTTTTATAAAAATCTTCGCATTCCTTCAGATTAAACGGCGAAAGCTTGATTTCATACGTAACGCGGTTGTACAGCCCGTCATGATTATTGATTAGTTTGTCCTGTATCCACGAATTTGCACTTCCGCACACAATAACCATAAGATTCTTTCGATGACATCCCCAGGTATTCCAAAAAGCCTCAAATGCGCGGATAAAACCTGATTTCGGAGTATCAAGCCAAGGTAACTCGTCAAGAAAAACCACCTGCCTGCTTCCGTCATCCTTACTCTGCAAAAATTTTTCCAATAAAAGAAATGCATCCAGCCAGTTTGTGGGCTTTTCGCTTTTCTCCATTCCCTGAGCTTCCAGCGAATTGTAAAAGTGAGCTAATTGGAGCTGCAGTAAGCCTTTAGAATCTTCATCGGCCGGCGATAGTCCTGCATGACGAAAAGTAATTCTGCCCGCAAAGGTTTCATCCACCAAATATGTCTTGCCCACGCGTCTTCTTCCGTAAATCGCAATCAATTCTGCTTTATCACGGGAATATAATCTGTTTAATTCTTCTACTTCTCTGGTTCGTCCAATCATATACTTACCTCTCAAAGTGGCGGTGAGCGTGATTTTTTATGCTTTCACCGCCGTTTTGTTGTTTCTTTTTGTCATTATAACAGATGAAAAAGCGGCGGTCAACCGCATTTTTTATGTGTTCACCGCCGTTTTGTTCGTGTTGTGAGTTATTTTTAAATTAAATTTATATATTCCCCATCAATTTTTCAAGTAAATGTGCACTTTCAACTAAAAAAGTTCAAATACCTCGCTTCTTAATTATGTTATACAC
>X409_Impala__coassemble_408_pt1 | contig 24803 bp, 19 predicted proteins | sample X409_Impala__metabat2_low_PE_002 | metagenome-assembled genome bin X409_Impala
AAGGTATGCTATTTAATTCATATATTTTTATTTTATTGTTTCTTCCGCTTTGCCTTTTGGGATATTTTACATTAAATCGGATGAAGCAATATAAAGTTGCGCAAGTATTTTTGTTGGGAATGTCATTATGGTTTTATGGTTATTTTAATGTAAGTTATTTATGGATTATTATAACCAGTATTGCCGTGAATTTCGGTATTTATAAATGGATGAGTCGGACGGATGAACAGAAAAAACGCAAACTGATTTTATGGGGTGGGCTTACCTTTAATATTGGGTTGTTGTTTTATTTCAAGTATTTTAATTTCTTCATTGAAAATGTGAATACTGTTTTTAAGCAGGATTTTAATTTATTAAATATTGTTATGCCTCTGGGAATCAGTTTTTTTACGTTTCAGCAGATTTCTTTTATTGTGGACGCTTATCGCAAAGAAGTACCGGAGTATCATATCCTGGATTATGCCTGTTTTGTAACTTTTTTTCCGCAGTTGGTTGCAGGACCGATTGTCAGTCATAAGGAACTGGTTCCGCAGTTTGCCGATTTGTCCAAAAAGACGTTTCGTTGGGATAATTTGGCTCCCGGAATGTACTTATTTATTCTGGGATTGGGGAAAAAGGTCCTGCTGGCAGATAATTTGGGGAATGCAGTAAATTACGGTATTTTGTCCTGGACAAGTTTACACAGTTGGGATCTTATCTTGGTTATGCTTGCTTATACGTTCCAAATTTATTTTGATTTCAGCGGCTATTGTGATATGGCTGTGGGTATCGGTAAAATGTTTAATATTGAATTGCCATTGAATTTTAATTCTCCGTATAAAGCACGTACCATCGACGAATTTTGGGACAGGTGGCATATGACGCTGACCCGCTTTTTGACCAAATATATATATATCCCCTTGGGGGGCAACCGAAAGGGAAAAATTCGTACTTATGTGAATGTTTTTCTTGTTTTTTTAATTAGCGGATTCTGGCATGGCGCAAACTGGACTTTTGTGTTGTGGGGATGCCTGCACGGACTTGCATCGGTTATCAATAAGGCATTTAAAAAATATATTTCTAAAATTCCTTCTTTTATTAATTGGATTGTGACATTTGTATTTTTGAATTTCACATGGCTGTTGTTCCGTGCACATTCCGTTCAAATGGCGCGGGATATTATCGCAAGGATATTTGAAGGTGATTTCAGACGTTGTACATATGAATTTACACAGAGTGTATATATGCCGGAAGCGAATAAATTTGTCGTGCTGTTTTTAAAATTAACAGGAATTAATCTGTCTTTTTTTAGTCCGGAATGGATATTGATTACATTGTTGGTGATTTCATTTGTTTTGATTGCATGGAAGAGAAATGCGTTTGAGGAAATGAAAAGATTTAAACCTACGGCAATTCGAATGCTGGTTGCCTGCATTATTTTGGTATGGAGCATTATGTCGCTTTCGGGAGTGAGCACATTCTTGTATTTTGACTTTTAGAAAGGAACCCGCATTATGGATAAGAATAAAAGATGGTGCATTGTGTTCTTTTGTTTGGTGATTTTTATGTTGGGAGGGCTGGCTTCCGTTACCGTTATTATAGACCCGTTCTTTCATTATCATAAGCCATTGGAACAATTGGAATATCCGATGAAAACCGATTATCAACTGTATATTAATAATGGTGTTCTGAGAAACTTTGATTATGATGCCTTGATTATAGGTTCGTCTATGACAGAAAATTTTAAGACATCACAGTTGGATGAATTGTTTGGTGTCCATTCTGTTAAAACCGGATTTGCCGGAAATTCACTTTATGTATTCAGTACCAATATTCAAACTGCGATTGATGAGCAAGAGGATTTATCAATGGTGATTACCTGTCTGGACGTGACAAGACTGCGTGATCACAAAGATTTTATGGAATATGATGTGAGTAAGTATCCGACTTATTTATATGATGATAATATTTTTAATGATGTGCAATACGTTCTGAATAAAGATATTTTATTGGAAGAAACTTATGATGTGATAAAATACACGCAAGACGGCAATCAATCTACTACGTTTGACGAATATTGTAACTGGATGGATGAGTCAGAGTTCGGGGCAGAAAATGTATTGGCAAGATATCAGCGAATTGATAAAAAAGAGGCAACTAAGGAAGCACAGGAAGCACAGAGTGTGCATTTGCAAAGCAATGTGATGCAAAATGTGGTAGATTTGGCGAAAGCAAATCCGCAAGTTGAATTTTATATTTTCTTTCCGCCTTACAGTATTTGCTGGTGGGATTATATGGACCGGTTCGGAGCGGTGGAATGGCAGATAGATGTAATTGAATATACTACCGAACTTGTGTTAGAGTGCGAAAATGTTCATTTGTATGCTTTTTATGAAGAGTATGATATAATTTGCGATTTGGAAAATTACAGGGATATCACCCACTATTCGGAAAGCATAAATGAGCAGATTTTAATTTGGATGGCAAATGGGGAGCATGAACTCACAAAAGAAAATTATGAGCAATATTTTGAAGATATGAAGACCTTTTATATGCAACATGATTATGATGCATATTTTAATTTGTGATATTTTGCAGATTCATAAGCAGATGATGAAAAGACGAAGGGAGTTACAAGTATGATAAAAATCAAAGATTTGCTGAAATACAGAAGTATATGTATGGCGTTGGCAATTGTGTGGGTTGTTTATATGCATACCGATTTTGATTTGGCCGGCGGTCCGCTGCTTACATTAAGAATTATCGGATACGGAGGTGTTGATATATTTGTATTTGTGTCCGGCATCGGGTGCTTTTGTTCTTTTTTTAAAAATCCGGATGTATACGAGTTCTTAAAAAAACGTTTTATAAAGTTGGCGCCGTTGTATTGGATTGTTTTGATTCCGTGGATGATATTTAAGCGTATTACTGTAGGTATGACCTATTCTCAGATGCTGGGAGATGTATTGTTTATTCAAGAGTTTACTATGAATGATTGTTCATACAGTTGGTACATCACGGCAATGTGGTTATATTATTTTCTGGTGCCGTTTTTTTATTCAATTCTTTTAAAAACAAAAAAGAAGAGCGGCATTGCTTTTGTCATTATAATTTTAACGCTAATGTCGTTGCCTTTTGCACCGCGTGGTGATTTGCTTATTATGGTAATTAGAATTGTATTATTCTTTATCGGTATGTATGTCGGGAAATTGGCAATGGAGGATAAGTCTCTCAACAAATTGCATTGTATTGTTTTGATTTTTGCATGTTTGCTGGGCGGGGCAATACTCAGATATTTTGTCGTGAATCATAATAATCTTATGTCTAATTACGGTATGTGGTGGTATCCGTTCATTTTAATTACTCCGGGATTGTGTCTGGTGATTTGTCTTTTGAGTTGTTGGATTGATAAAATTAAAGTTGGAAGTTTCCTTTTGAAAGGTGTTTCATATGTTGGAAATCATACATACGAAATTTTTCTGATGCATTTATTTGTATACACGTTTATCCGTCATTTTATTTTTCACGGTTATATTTCCGGAAGTTATAAGACGTGGTTCGTTGCAGTATTAATGGTGATTGTGTCCAGTTGGTTGTTGATTCTTGTGGGAAAGGGAATCAATTATCAGATGAAAAAGATAAGTGATAAGAGGAAAAAATGAAAAGAGAAAAAATATGGTGCATCTTATTGATGTGTGTTAGCGTAATCATCTTAATTGTTTTGGCTGTTCCTACAATTTTGATTGACCCGTATTTTCACTATCACGGTCCGTTGGAACAATACGAGTATCCGCTAAATAAGGACGAGCAGCGTTATCTGAATGACGGAATCATCAGACATTTCGATTATGATGCGTTGATGATCGGCTCATCCATGACCGAAAATTTTAAGACATCACAGTTGGATGAACTTTTTGATGTAAATAGTGTCAAGGTATGTTATTTAGGAGATACCTTTTATCAGATGCGTATGAATATTGAAAAAGCAATCGAAGAAAAGGATGAACTGAAGATGGTGGTTACATCCTTAGATATTACGCGATTGACCGATTCCAGTACACATTTAAGAAACGATTTGGGTGATTATCCGACTTATTTATACGATAATAATTACTTTAATGATGTGGGGTATCTGCTCAATAAAGAGGTGTTGCTTGAAAAAACATACGGCATTATAAAATATACCAAAGAAGGAAACGTGTCTACAACATTTGATGAATATTGTAATGAAGCGAAATTGATGGAATACAGCAGGGACGCGGTATTGTATTCTTATGACCGGATTGAACCGAGGGAAGCAGATGTAGAAGGGCAGGAAGCCCAGCAGGCAAATGTGTCGGATAATATTACGGAGAACATTGTTGCTTTGGCCCAGGCGAATCCGGACGTAAAGTTTTATCTTTTCTTTCCGCCGTACAGCATCTGTTATTGGGATGAACTGGACCGGTACGGAGCACTTGAATGGCAGATTGACAATATGCAGATTGCGACGGAGTTGATATTGGAATGTGATAACATTTATTTGTATTCATTTTATGATGAGCATGAAATGGTCTGCAATTTGGACAATTATAAGGACATCGCACACTATTCGGAAGAAATCAATGAACAGATTTTGGAGTGGATGGCAAACGGTGAGTACCGGTTGACCAAAGAAAATTATGAAGAACATTTTACAAATATGAAAGAATATTACGGCAATTATGATTATGACAGCATATTTGAGTGATGATTCGGGTGGAAATCAGTATTTTATATGGTCGATAAACAGGTAAGGATAAAAAATGCGCCGACACCTAAAAATCTTTTAAATAATCATATTGACGAGACCACGGATTATTTAGTATAATTACCACGGATTACTACAATCCGGTAAACGCAGGTTGTTAGTAACCCATAAATAAAAAATAAAAGGAAAGAGGTTTTAATCAGATGGCAAACATTAATTTGGAAAAGTACGGCATCACTGGAACAACTGAAATCGTGCACAATCCTTCTTTCGAAGTATTATTCGAAGAAGAAACCAGAGCTGATTTAACAGGCTATGAAGTAGGTCAGGAAAGTGAACTTGGCGCTGTTAACGTTATGACTGGTATTTATACAGGTCGTTCTCCTAAAGATAAGTATATCGTTATGGATGAAAATTCTAAGGACACTGTATGGTGGACATCAGACGAATACAAGAACGACAATCATCCCATTTCTGAAGACGTATGGGCTGAATTGAAGGCTCTTGCTCAGAAGGAACTTTGCAACAAGAAGCTCTTCGTAGTAGATGCTTTCTGTGGTGCTAACGCAGATACAAGAATGGCAGTTCGTTTCATCATGGAAGTTGCTTGGCAGGCACACTTTGTAAAGAATATGTTCATCCAGCCTACTGCTGAAGAACTTGAAAACTTTGAGCCTGACTTCGTTGTATACAACGCTTCTAAAGCTAAAGTTGAAAACTTTAAGGAATTAGGACTTAACTCTGAAACTGCTGTTGCATTCAACATCACAAGCAGAGAACAGGTTATCCTTAACACATGGTACGGCGGTGAAATGAAGAAGGGTATGTTCTCTATGATGAACTACTACCTCCCTCTTAAGGGTATTGCTTCTATGCACTGCTCTGCAAACACAGATATGAACGGCGAAAACACAGCTATCTTCTTCGGTCTTTCAGGAACAGGTAAGACTACATTGTCTACAGATCCTAAGAGACTTCTTATCGGTGATGATGAGCACGGTTGGGATGACAACGGTGTATTCAACTTCGAAGGTGGTTGCTACGCTAAGGTTATTAACCTTGATAAAGATTCTGAGCCCGACATCTACAACGCTATCAAGAGAAATGCTCTTCTTGAAAACGTTACATTGGATGAAAACGGCAAGATTGATTTCAACGACGGTAGCGTAACAGAAAATACTCGTGTATCTTACCCTATCGACCACATCAACAACATTGTACGTCCTATTTCAGCAGCTCCTGCAGCTAAGAATGTAATCTTCTTATCAGCAGACGCATTCGGCGTACTTCCTCCTGTATCTATTTTGACACCGGAACAGACAAAGTACTACTTCTTGTCAGGTTTCACAGCAAAACTTGCAGGTACAGAGCGTGGTATTACAGAACCTACACCTACATTCTCAGCTTGCTTCGGTCAGGCATTCTTAGAGTTACATCCTACAAAGTACGGTGAAGAACTCGTTAAGAAGATGGAAGCTAACGGATCTAAGGCATACTTGGTTAACACAGGATGGAATGGTACAGGAAAGCGTATTTCTATTAAGGATACTCGTGGTATCATCGATGCAATCCTTGACGGTTCTATCGAAAAGGCTGCAACAAAGAATATTCCTATCTTCAACTTCGAAGTTCCTACAGAACTTCCCGGTGTAGATACAAATATTCTCGATCCTCGTAATACATACGCAGATGCTTCTGAATGGGAAGTAAAAGCAAAAGACCTTGCTTCTCGTTTCAACAAGAACTTTGCTAAGTACGAAGGAAATGAAGCTGGTAAGGCATTGGTAAGTGCTGGTCCTCAGTTATAATTCATAGTTAAGTGAATGATAAACCTCTCTCGGAGTAATCCGAGGGAGGTTTTTTAACTTCATAGAAATTTCCTGTGAAGTTAAAAAATGTATGTATAGTCCCATTTATGAGATAAATAATAGAATTATCCATTGTGGTTCATAAAAGTATCGTGATATAATAGACAATAGTATAAAACAGTTTGTATCGGAGGGATTTTATGCTTAAAAAATACTTTGAATTTGACAAATACAATACGAATATGAAGACCGAGATTCTTGCCGGTTTGACTACTTTTATTACACTGGCATATATCTTGATTCTGAATCCGCAGATTTTGTCGGATCCGTATGCAATTATGGGTGACGGCGATATGGCATCAAAGGTATATAACGGCGTGTTTATCGGAACCTGTATTGGTGCGTTTATCGGTACTTTCCTGTGCGCAATTTATGCGAAAGTTCCGTTTGCGCAGGCACCCGGCATGGGGTTGAACGCTTTCTTTGCGTATACGGTGGTTTTGGGCTTGGGATACAGTTATCAGGAAGCCCTGGTTATTGTTTTTATTTCGGGACTTTTGTTTGTTTTTATTACGGTGGTTGGCTTACGAGAAGCGATTATTCGAGCGATACCTCAGTGTATAAAAGGAGCAATTACTCCCGGTATCGGACTTTTTATTACCATTATCGGTCTGAAAAATGCCGGTTTGGTGGTAGGAAACGATTCTACCCTCGTGGCAATGCTTAATTTCGCCGCATGGAGGGAAGAGGGTGTTACCCCGGAGCAACTCAACGCCATTATGGGTGGTATTGTTGCACTGATTGGCTTGGTAGTGATAGCAGTACTCGCATATAAAAAAGTTACGGCGTCTATTTTAATCGGTATTGTGGTGGCAACGATTGTAGGTATTCCTTTGGGAGTAACGCGGTTGTCTGACTTTACTTTTAATTTGGGCGGACAGTTTAGAGATTTTGCGGAAATTTCCTTATTCCGATTGGATTTTGCGGGATTGTTTGGCGATGGTAATTTGGTGGAAACCATTTTTACCGTGGTAATGCTTGTGATCAGTTTTTCATTGGTAAATATGTTTGACTCCATCGGTACCTTGTTTGGTGCGGCCAAGCAGGCCGGTATGGTAAATGAAAAAGGCGAAGTGTATCGTATGAAAGAAGCATTGCTGTGCGATGCGGTATCTACGGCAGCAGGTGCGTTGGTAGGTACATCTACCGTAACCACCATGGTAGAGTCCAGCGCGGGTGTGGGAGCCGGCGGAAGGACAGGTATGACAAGCCTTACCACATCACTTATGTTTATTGCGGCAATTTTGTTGGCTCCTTTTGTGGCAATTGTGCCTTCGGTAGCAACTGCGCCTGCATTGATTTTTGTGGGTATCAGTATGCTTTCCAACTTAAAAGATGTGGATTTTGAGGATATGAGCAACGCGCTTCCTGCGTTCTGTACCGTGATTTTTATGCCTTTTACCTATTCCATCGCAAACGGTATTGCAATGGGGCTGATTACGTTCTGTCTGGTAAAAGCACTGTTGGGTAAGTTCAGGGAAATTAAGCCCTTAACGTTGATTGTAGCAATCGTGTTTATTTTAAGGTATGCGTTTATGGCAATGTAAAAAAGGAGGATACAAAAGATGGCACCCGGAGGCGGAAGAGGCGGAAGATTCCTTACGGAAGAAGAAAAGGCAAATGCACCGAAAGTAACATTACCACTGTTGAAAAGAATTTTTTCTTATTTAACACCTTATTGGAAACAGATGGCCATAGTGCTGGTTTGCATTCTGGGTTCATCGGCTTTGACCCTGCTTCCTTCGGTTTTGACCGGTCGTATTATTGACGAAGGTTTGATTGGTCAGGACCTGAAAAAATTAATTACATTGATTGTAATTTCTCTGGCTGTGACTCTGGGCGGTAATCTGATTCGTGTAGCGGAGAGTTACTTGAATAACTGGATTGCACAGCACATCACATATGACATGCGAAATAAAATGTACCGACATTTGCAACGTATGTCCCAGAGTTTTTTTACAAGTAATAATCAGGGTGATATTATTACGCGAATGACCGGGGATATTGCAGGTGTGGAGCGCGTCATTACCAGTACGTTCAGTTCAATTTTATCCAACGGAATTACCTTGGGTGTGGCTATGGTTTTGATGTATCGTGAGAACTGGATTCTTGCTACGGTTGGTGTGCTGATTATTCCGTTGTTTGCCATTCCGACTCGTATGGCCGGTAAAACCAGATGGAAACTGACGACCGAGGCGCAGGAATGTAACGATGAAATCAACGGAATACTCAATGAAACCCTGTCTGTCAGCGGACAACTTCTTGTAAAATTGTTCGGTAAGGAAGAGTATGAATACGGACGTTACGAAAGTGCAAATCACCGGATGATCCGCCTGAATATCCGTGAGGGTATGGCGGGACGTTGGTTTATGGTGGTAATCAATACATTCTCAAGCGTTGGACCGATGTTGCTTTACCTTGTGGGCGGTATCCTTATCATGAAGTACGATTCCACATTGACAGTAGGTGATATTTCCGTTATGGTTGCCCTGCTTGGTAAAATGTACGGTCCCGTGAATTCGCTGCTTAACATCCAGGTGGAATGGATTCGCTCTATGGCTCTTTTTACCCGTATTTTTGAGTATTTTGATATGCCGGTTGAAATTCAGAACGCACCGGATGCAATTGTTCCGAAAACGGCAGAGGGAAATATTGAATTCAAACACGTAGGTTTCGGATATACACCGGAAAGAAAGATTCTTAAGGATATTAATTTTACCTTGGAAAAGGGTAAAAGTATTGCTATCGTAGGACCATCGGGTTCCGGTAAAAGTACGATTATCAACTTAATTCCCCGTCTCTATGATGTGCAGGAAGGTGAAGTAACCTTCGACGGTGTGGATGTGCGGAAACTGGATTTGGGTTTTCTGCGTGATAAGGTTGGTATCGTAAGCCAGGAGACCTATCTTTTTAACGGAACCATTCGTGACAACCTTCTTTATGCGAAGCCGGATGCCACAGAGGAAGAGTTGTTGGAGGCTTGTAAAAAAGCAAATATTTATGATTTTATCGAGAAACAGGAAAAGGGACTGGATACCCCCGTCGGCAACCGCGGATTGAAATTGTCCGGCGGTGAAAAGCAGAGACTTTCCATCGCGCGTATTTTATTAAAAGATCCGGTGCTCTTTATTTTTGACGAAGCCACGGCATCTCTGGATTCCATTTCCGAAAGTAAAATTCAGGAAGCGATTGATCCGATTATCAAGTCAAAAACCAGTATTTTAATTGCACACAGATTATCAACCATTCTTGCTGCGGATGAGATTCTGGTAATCAAAGACGGTGTCATTGCGGAACGCGGTGTGCATCAGGAATTGGTAGACGACGGAGGTATTTATACGGAACTGTATGAGACACAGTTTGGCAAGGCATTTGACGATGATAAGACTTAATAAACATAGTGGTCATATGCATTGATTGCAAGCGGACGAAGGAGTAATAGCAGAAACATTGTGTATTAACAGATAGGAACAAAGGAGTATTGTATGAAGGCATTATTTATCGGGGGAACGGGAATTATCAGTACGGCGATTGTGAAGCGTCTGGTAAATGAGTTAAATTGGGAAGTGTGGATGATTAACAGAGGAAATCGTAACTCTGTGGTTCCGGAAGGTGTGCATCAGATTATTGCAGATATGAACGATGAAGCCGATGTGGCAAATAAAATCAAAGATTTATCTTTTGATACGGTATGCGAGTTTATCGGTTTTCATGTGGAGCAGGTGGAGAGAGATTATCGCCTGTTTAAGGATAAAACAAGACAGTATATTTATATCAGTTCGGCGTCTGCTTATCATAAGCCGGCGGCTTCTTACATAATTACGGAAGGAACAACACTTGCAAATCCTTATTGGCAGTATTCCAGGGATAAAATTGCCTGCGAGGAATTCTTAATGAAGAAGTATCGTGAAGAGGGATTTCCGATTACGATTGTGCGTCCGAGCCACACTTATGATGAGCGTAATATTCCTCTCGGTGTTCATGGTAAGAACGGTTTCTGGCAGGTAATTAAAAGAATGCAGGCAGGCAAGCCTGTGATTATTCAGGGCGACGGCAGTTCGCTATGGACAGCGACTTTTAACAAGGATTTTGCAATCGGTTTTACCGGTCTTATGGGGAATCGTCATGCGATTGGCGAGGCTTTCCACATTACAGGCGATGAAACCTTAAGTTGGAATCAGATTTATGCGACAATTGCTGATGCATTGGGTGTAGAGTTAAAGCCTTATTATGTATCATCTGAATTCCTGGCAGCCACCGGTGATAAATACGGCTATGATTTTACGGGAAGTCTGATTGGCGATAAGTCGGTTTCGGTAGTATTTGACAACAGCAAGTTAAAAAGAGCCGTACCCGATATGAAGACAACTGTCCGTTTTGATCAGGGCGTTCGAATTGCGTTGGATTATATTATGGCACATCCGGAAGAATGTCAGAAAGATGATCCCGAATTTGATGCATGGTGCGATAAGGTAATTGAAGTGTTGGAACGTGCAAAGGGTGAAATATAGTTTGGGATAGCGGTCCAACGTTGTAAAAGGTAATCAGTTAAGTCTAGTATGAGAGATAAGGAGACTTAAAATGGAGCAAATTGAGCGAATTCAATACTTTGAAGCAATATTGGATGAGGCGGACAAGGCAGTTTCAGAGTTATTTAAGGCAATTGAAAAATATGAAACGGTCAAAGAAAAAATCGTGGAACTGGAAGCGTACTACGTAAGCGATATATGGAGAAAGGATTACGAGGACGACGAAGCCGGGAAGTTTCCGGCTGATTTGAAGCGCGGTGTGCTTTCGGAGGATGCGGTATATCATTTGCTGACAAAATGTGATATGTTAAATAAGGAACTGAATCCGAGGATTCAGGAATAAAAGAGTGTAATTATATATTTTAAAATTTTTGTCATCTTCAAGCGAGAAGCGGTTAAGAAAGATGAAATTAGGAGTAAACAGATGAGTAAAAATGCGAGCGGAAAGAAAAAAGGGAAAAAAACCATAGGCAGTATGATTATAACCATTCTTGCTACGATTGTTGTGATTATTGCTTCACTTCTCGGAATTGGCGGTGAAGATGCGGAGAATGTCCCCGGAGATACGGTAAACCATATTGCAAATTCCGAAGTGGTGTCCGATGTTGATGAGGATGTAGATGCAGGGCAGCAGGAAGATACTGTCACGGAAGAAGAGGTTGTGGTAAATACTGAGCCGGAAGAGGAAGCCCCGGTTGAAGATGCTTCGGCAGTGCCCGAAGAAAGTAGTGACGAATCGGTATCCGAGGAACAAAATAATGAAGTTGTTTCGGAAGAAGAAATGAGCGAAACGGAGCAGGAAGAATCGGAAGATGTCTGGGCAGAGATTACCGTAGCAGAGATTACTTTCCGTAGCCAAAAACTGTTGGATCAGCATTATGATAAGCACGGAATTGAAATGGGGTTTGCATCGGCGGAAGAATATGAGTTGGCAGCATATAAGGTGACTCTCCATCCGGATACGTTGCATAAAATCGAGGAAGAAGATGGTGATGATGTGTTTTATCGTGAGGAGACCAATGAATTTGTGGTAGTGTCCCAGGACGGATATATCCGGACGTATTTTAATCCGAGTGCGGGAATTGATTATTACAATCGTCAGTAGTGGAGAAGAAAGATGACAGAAGACAGTATTTATTTACGAATGGAGGACAGCATTCAACGATACGGGGTGCTTCCGAAGGATTTTATTTTAGAACAAAAGACAATCAAAGAAAATGAAATTGCGTATGCACCGGGCGCGTTAGAGGGCATTTGCAGCCATCATCTGGCAAGTGGCGGAAACGCAAAAGATTTTTGCCAATTGATTAAGGAATGTCTGGATATGGATCCGAAAGAGGCTTTGTTGAAGTTTGAAGCCGGGGTATTCGGAGAATTTCAGATAGCAATGATCCGCAAAGAAATTTTACAGGAAATTTATGAGAATCGTCAGGAATACCATGCCGGAGCGTTAAAACGTTTGGGGGCTACATTTGTGACCTGCGGGCAAAAAATCATATCCGTAAAATTGGGATTGTGTCTTTTAAATTTGTTTGATTTATCTGAAAATGAAGGTGCGAAAAGAATTTTAAAAGTATTGGCACATTCGGAAGAATTTACGGATTATGTAATTTGGAACGTTGTAAGTTGGGAAGAAAAAGAGGCACAGAATTTCTATTTTGAAATGGCGCAAAAGTTAACCGGATGGGGCAAAATTAACGTAGTGGAAGCAATGAAGGCCGATACGCGGGAAAAGAAAGAATGGTTGCTTTGCCATGGATGTAAAAACTCGGTTTTATATGCCTATTTAGGATATGAATGTGCGATGAAAAGTGATATGTACCAGCGTTTGCAGGCCGGAAACTTTTCGGATGAAGAGTTTGCGGGAGCATCGGACATTATGTCGGGATTGTTGGACGAAGGACCGTGCCAGGGAATTTCCGCCTTGGAAGAACCGGTGGATTTTGCCTGCCTGTATTTGGAGGAATGCAGAAAACATAACTGGGATGCGGAGCAGGTGGCGCTGATTACGGATATTGCATCCTATTTTAAAACAAGTGAAATTGAAAATGCGCAGGTTGTGGTGGAACGGGCCAAAGATGTACTGGAACGTCTGGATATGAATGCGTTTATTGTTGAAAATATGGAAAACAGTATGCATAATTGCATGCGTATTGCTCAAATGTATGAGATTGATATGGCAGAGCATTTGTTGCGACTGATGAAAATGGATTTTGAAAAATATTATAAATTCTGTTCTTACTTTTTTGAGAAAGAGAAGTATGTGGACGAATTTATTGATTTGTGTGACCGTAAAATTGATTACACCAAATTCCAAACCGGTATGGGAAATGCTCTGGGATTGGGAGCGATACAGGGTGACATCCGGTTGGATATGATTGTGCAATATTTACACAGGTGTTATCATAAAGGTACTAAAATGATACAGATCTGCATTCAGTCACCGATTACACGTTGGCGTAATGTGGCGGCCAAGGCCATGCTGGGGTGGGTAACATCCTCGGGAAAATCTTTGGCAGATATTGATGCCGGACTTTACGGAGAGGTAAAACGTGTTTGTGAAGTTGAGTGTAACGAACAGACGAAAAAAATGTGGAAAGAACTTTTGTAGGAGGATAAAAAATGGCATTCGGAAGAAGAAAAAATAAAGGCGGCGGTGCTGCATTCAATGCGGCAATGGGCGCAATGGGGGCTTTTACTGGAAGCCGCAGAGGGAGTCATACTCCGCAACCGAGAGTTTCGCATTTTGCATCCAATATGTCTTCGGCACCGAGACATTTAAGAACCCAGTATAATCCGACGGTGAATACCGCATCCAACATTGTAAGCAATGTGGGAAGAAGTATTTTAAACAGTAACAGAAGTTACAGTAGCCGAAGCAGTTTCGGAGATGCCATGGGAAATGCTTTGGGTACGGCCATCGGCTCTGCGATTGTAATGGGTGTGAGCAGTAAAATCCAGGAAAAACAGCAGGAATATCAGGATAAAAAGGCAGCGGAGGCTTTGGCAGCGCAGGAAGCGGCAAGGGCAGCGGAGCAGGCCAAAAAAGAAGCGGCGTTCCACGCTATGAACAAAAATATGCCTAACTATGATGAAGAAACAATGGCCCATCTTATGAATGGCGCAGGATTGACCGAGGAAGAAAAAGCAAAGTATCCCTTAAAATGTCCTCATTGTATGGGAGTGCCGGACGGAACAAGATATTGCCCGTATTGCGGCGGGAAATTGGTATAGTAGGTTTAGAGGCGTTGCAAACTCAAGTTTGCACGTCTCTTTTTTATATAAAAATGTCGTAAAAATTAAAGGGATTTCCTCCGCTTTTCGACAGAATATGCAAGCGTGCTCTGTTATACTTATGACTCCCGGACTGTTGTTTGATGTAACAGACCGAAAGCGATACGGACAAGTTAAAACGCTTTTTATCGGAACCGGAAAACAGACGCACAGGAGGATGTTAAAATGAGTTGGGACAAACAGGAAGAGGCCAAACTTCTGCCTGCATACGGGAGAAAAAGGATTTTGCTTCTGGCAGATGCGTATAAGGAACTTTCGTATTCTTTTCGTGAAATGGATGCAGAAATGTCAACCGGAATTATGGACCGCAGGGAACTGGTTTTTCAAAAAATTTTACACGAAAACCGAAGAATCATGGAATTGCGACTCAAAGAAATGGCCAAAAGTATGGAAGAACTGGCTGAAGAAAGTTTGACTTACAGTGAGCCAAATTCCAAAAAAGTGCGTATATTAAAAAGCGGTCTGGCAAAGCACGGTATTCTTTTAAAAGAAATTTTTGTATTGCGGAGGAAGGGTGCGTTGCAATTTGTTTTGACAATGCGCGGCCAGCGAAATGCGGATTATACCACGGAGGATATCGCGGAAGTTTTGACGGAAATGTTTGGAATGCCCCTGGTTTCTGCCAAAGAAAACTTGTTTTTTGTGGCATACGAATATGACACCTATGTATTTGAAAGCCGTGGGAGATTTGAATTTAAAACCGGAATTGCGGTGGCAACGAAAGAAAATGAAGCAGTATCCGGCGATAACAGTTTGGTTTATCATGTTACGGGCACCAAGAAGGTGTGTATGATTTCCGATGGCGCCGGTTCGGGGGCTGAGGCATGCCGGGACAGTGAGAGAGTATTGGAACTGGTAGAAAAATATATGGATACCGGATTTGTGATGCGTGAGGCTGCGGATATGGTGAATAGTCTTTTTGTTGCACAGGGCAGAGAGTTAAATATGCCTACCTTGGATGTGAGTGTTGTGGATTTGGTGGAAGGAACCGTTGCGTTCCGAAAATATGGTGCCTGTGACAGTTATATACGAAGGGGTGAAGCAATCGAACGCGTCAAAAATACGGGTTATCCGTTAGGGTTTCATATCAACGGACAAGAGGATGCTCCGGAATCATTGCAATCGATTGCCGAATCGGAAGAAGATGCAGAATGTATATATGAGTTAAATGCCGGAGATTGTATTTTGATGATTTCCGATGGCGTGTTGGAATGTTTCGGAAGTGAAAAGTCACTTTTACAAACGTTTGGGAAAATGGAGATTCGGGACGCGGAGGAGGCGGCTAATTTTTTAATGCAGTGTACTATAAGAAGATGTGCGGGACGTATTCGGGATGATATGACCATTTTGGTAGGAAGATTGACACCATTGGAGGAAGATATGCGTTAAAACGGTTGGATTTGGAAAATACTTTACCGGCAGGTTGGAATTACAACGTAGGGTATACTTGAATTTTTCACAAATATTGGATATATTTAGAACATGGTAAAAAAAGTATCCGAATATATGCAAAAACATCATATGTTGGAAGAAGGTGACACCGTCATTGTGGGTGTTTCCGGTGGGGCGGACTCTGTCGGCCTTCTTTCTGTGTTATCAAATTTGCGTGAGACAATGCAGTTGTCTCTTGTTGCGGGGCACGTTAACCATATGTATCGGGAAACTGCTAAACGTGACGAGAAGTATGTGGAAGATTTGTGCAGGAAATGGGATATTCCCTGCAAAATTTTACGCATGGATGTGAGTGCGGTGGCCGAAGAGCGCGGAATGTCCTTCGAAGAAGCCGGACGTATGGTAAGATATGAATTTTTTGAACAGTTAAAAAATGACTTCGGCGCGGATAAAATTGCAGTGGCGCACAATTTGGAAGACTGCAGCGAAACGATGTTGTTTCATTTATTCCGGGGAAGCAATCTAAAAGGGTTGGGCGGAATCAGTCCGGTAAAAGACCGGATTATCCGGCCTTTGATGAATGTCAGCCGAAAAGAAATTGAAGCATATTTGAAAGAAAAACAGTTGGAATGGATGGAAGATGAGACCAATGCTTCTACGGATTACAGTCGAAACCGTATCCGGCACAATATTATTCCGGAGGCGGAACTCATTTGCAGCGGTGCTGCTGTCCGTATGGCGGAAACGGCGGAAGAACTGCGGCTGACGGAAACCTATTTGGAAAAGCAGACCGGACTGGCATATTATGAATGTTGCGAAAAAACGGATGGCGGGATTTTTGTTGATTTGAAGCAATTTGGAAGATTGCATCCGGCAATAAAGTCCAGGGTTTTCTATAAAGTTTTGGAGCAAAATGCAAAAGAGACAAGGAATTTGGGAAGAATTCATGTGCAGGAACTCTTAAAACTGTGTGATTTGCAGCCGGGGCGTTGTATTGATTTGCCGTATCGGATGCGCGCACACCGGACTGCGGAAGGGATTCTGGTCCGGAAAGAACCGGAATGCGGGGAAATCTCTACGGAAGTTTCGTTGTTGTCCCGAAAGGATTTGGAGGCCGGCAAGGAGATTGTCTTTGAAGCGGATGGTCTTGGGACGGTTAAGGCCCGCTTGCTGTTCAACTGCGAATTGAAAAATATTCCGCAAAAAACATATACGAAATGGTTTAATTATGATAAAATAACTAAATGTGCCGTGTTTCGCAAACGGATGGAAGGCGACTTTCTGGTTATTGATGATGCGGGAAATCATAAAAAACTGAAAGAGTATTTTATTCAGGAAAAAATACCGGCATATAAAAGAAATGATGTTTGGATTTTGGCAGACGGGAACCATGTTATGTGGATTCCCGGTTATCGCATCAGTACTTTTTATAAAATCACGGAAAATACGGAGAAAGTTTTGGAGATTACGATAGGAGGAAACGAAAATGGATAACATTCGTGTTTTGATTCCGGAAGAAGATGTAGATAAAAAAATCCGTGAAATGGCGGCAGAAATCAGTCAAAAATACGAAGGAAAAACATTGCATCTGGTTTGCGTGTTGCGTGGCGGAGCATTTTTTATGTGTGAACTGGCAAAGCGTCTTACCGTGCCGGTAACCATTGATTTCATGTCAGTGTCAAGTTACGGAGACGGAACGGAATCCAGCGGTCAAATCAGAATCGTGAAGGATTTGGATGATTCCATTGAAGGCCGGGATGTGCTTGTGGTGGAAGATATTATCGATTCCGGAAGAACGTTAAGCAAATTGATGGAACTTTTGGAGAGCCGCAGACCTGCCAGTCTCGCTCTTTGTACCTTGCTTGATAAACCGGAGAGACGTGTTGTGGAAGTAGATGTGGATTATACCGGATTCCGGATTCCGGATTTGTTTGTGGTGGGTTATGGTTTGGACTGTGCGCAGAAGCATCGGAATTATCCGTATATTGGTGTAGTGGAAATTGAGTAAGCGCAAGTTTTGAATAGATTGAAAAGATAGGAGATTTTTTACGTGAATAAAGAAAGAAGAGCGGGAGTAGGCCCTATTTTCTTCCTGATTATCATTTTGATTTTGATAGCGGTATGGGTCGGAAGTTTAGATTTTGGCAGTTACTCCTTTACAAGAGGTGATTTGGAAAAGGCCGTAGAAAAAGGCGAGATTGAGTCCGTAATCATCGAACAGACAAAAGAGTCCGACGGCGGTAAGATTCAGGTGGTGACCACAAACGGAACCACCAGAACTTTAAACGTAACGGATGTGAAGGGAATAGAGGAGTATTTAAGGGCTAACGGTTTGGACCCGATTGTAGGAGAAGTGCCTCAGGATAACTGGTTTCTTACCTACATGTTGCCTCCGCTGATTATCCTCTGCATTTGTGCATTTTTCTTTGTAATGTTTATGAATGCCCAGTCGGAAGCGGCGGGCGGCGGAAGTAAGATGATGAACTTCGGAAAGAGCCGTGCCCGTATGATTAAGGATGGCAAGATTACGCTGAAGGATGTTGCCGGCTTAAAAGAAGAAAAAGACGATTTGGAAGAAATTATTAAATTCTTAAAAGATCCCAATGCTTTTACCAAGGTTGGGGCAAGAATTCCCAAGGGAGTGCTTCTTGAGGGGCCTCCGGGAACCGGTAAAACATTGCTTGCCAAGGCAATAGCAGGCGAAGCGGGAGTTCCTTTTTACAGTATTTCCGGTTCTGACTTTGTGGAAATGTTTGTCGGCGTGGGTGCATCCCGTGTAAGGGATTTGTTTGAAGAAGCCAATGCCAACAAGCCTTGTATTGTTTTTATCGATGAAATTGATGCGGTGGCAAGACGCCGAGGCACCGGTATGGGCGGCGGCCACGATGAACGTGAGCAGACTTTGAACCAGTTGCTGGTAGAAATGGACGGTTTTGGCGAAAACAGCGGAATTATCGTGCTTGCGGCAACTAACCGTGTAGATATTTTGGATCCGGCGATTCTTCGTCCCGGACGTTTTGACCGTAAAATCAGAGTGGGCAGACCTGATGTAGGCGGACGTGAAGAAATTCTTAACGTACACGCAAAGAATAAGCCCCTTGGCGACGATGTGGATTTGAAGAAGATTGCACAGACAACCGCAGGATTTACAGGCGCGGATTTGGAGAATCTTTTAAACGAAGCGGCAATCCTTGCGGCCAAGGAAGACCGTGCATATATCAAGGAGGAAGATGTGACTAAGGCCTTCTTAAAGGTGGGCATCGGAACTGAGAAGAAGAGCAAGGTAGTTTCCGAGAAGGAAAGAAAGATTACCGCATATCACGAGTCGGGGCATGCGATTTTGTTCCATGTATTGCCGGATATGGATCCCGTATATACAGTGTCCATTATTCCTACAGGCGGCAGCGCAGCGGGTTATACCATGCCTTTGCCCGAAAAGGATGAAATGTTCCATACCAAGGGACAGATGAAACAGCATATTATGGTTTCACTGGGCGGACGTATTGCGGAAGAATTGATTTTTGATGATATTACCACGGGCGCGTCCAGTGATATCCGCAAGGCGACACAGGTTGCCCGAGATATGGTTATGGTTTATGGTATGTCGAATTTGGGCGTCATTAATTATGACAGCGATGGTGATGAAGTATTTATCGGACGTGATTTGGCGCAGACCAGACCTTACAGCGAGAAGATTGCCGGCGATATCGATATGGAAGTAAAAGCGATTATCGACGAATGTTATGCTAAGGCCAAAGATATTATTACGGAGCATATGGATATCCTTCATGCTTGTTCCGAACTGCTTCTTGAGAAAGAACGCATCACAAGAGAAGAATTTGAGGCATTGTTTGAGAATCGTAGTGAAGCCTAATAAGAGCTTTGCATACGTAAAGAAGCACTGTTGGCAAAATGCTTAAAAAAGTGAAAAAACAAACCAAAAAAGTCGTCATTGTGAAAAATGGCGACTTTTCTTTGTGCAAAATTACCGAAAACACACATAACGTTTTGTAATATTTGTGAATTCCGTGGATTGCGAAAGGGGATATCGGGTGCTATACTTCTAGATGTAACCCCCCCAATACATTATAGTTTTTTGCTATACCCCATAAGAGAAATACCTTCTCTAAAAAGGACAGTTCATTTATGAATTGTCTTTTTTTCTTTGTGTGGGAATTGTGCCGGATGTGTTTTCGGTCCGGAAGGCTGTGGGTGATTATTTTATATCCCCACAGCATGAAAATGTGAAACAGATCCGGCTGCATTTTAATCGTTTTGAAGAAGATAAGATATAAATATGAAAGTAGCAAATTATGTTAAGTGAGTATTTTAAGAAAGAGAAGTACTTGACATTGGTTTAAAAATATATTAAGATAACAGCGTTACGTAACAATGTTATCTTGGGTGGTAAGATATGGGTGCAGATAAAGAAACCAGAGAAAAGTTAATAGGCAGTGCCCGTAAGGAGTTTCTGGAAAAGGGATATAATAAGGCATCGCTTCGTAAAATTTGTGCGGATGCGGGAGTGACTACCGGTGCATTATATTTTTTCTTTCAGGACAAAGAAGCCCTGTTTGGTGCAATTGCAGACGGGCCGTATCAGGAGTTGATTGGAATACTCAAGAGTCATTTTGAAGCGGATGCGGTTTTGATGGAACAGCCATACGAGGCAGAAGAAGGCGACCATGATGAATTTGTAGAGGTGTTGGTACATCATTTGTATCAGCATTATGATGTATTTCATATGCTTCTTACGAAAGCACAAGGGTCTAAGTATGAGAATGCCGTGGATGACTTGGCAGATATTTTAGATGAAACGTATGTTAATATGTCTGCGCAAATGGGTGTCCATTACGGCGGTAAGGTAAATAAGGCTATGGTTCATTGGCTGACACATATGATATTGGATGCGTTCATTCATATGATTACACATGAAAAAGATGAGCAAAAGGCCTTGGCACACATTAAGAAAGTAATGAATTTTATAACAAAGGGCTGGACAGCAGTCATAGATAAGTAACCGCTACAGGCGGTTTACTTTTACCGCGTAACATAACGTTGTTATGTTACGTAATTCCAAGGGAGTCTTTTAGGACTCCTTAAAACATAACAGCAACATAACATTGTTATGTTGCGAGGATAATAAAATCAGATTTCGTCAATAAGGAGGTAAATATGTATTTAGAAATCAAAGACGTGAAAAAAAGTTATGGTAAGGATTCCAGTTACATCCAGGTATTAAAAGGGATTACGACCGGTGTTGAGCAGGGACAAATGTGTGTAATTCAGGGAACCAGTGGTAGCGGCAAGTCAACACTTCTAAATTGCATCGGCGGTTTGGATACTATGGATTCCGGTTCCGTAAAAGTAGATGGTAAGGAGATATTCGGTTTAAAAGGAGTAGCACTTTCCGATTATCGACGGGACAATTTAGGTTTTATTTTTCAGTTTTATAATCTTGTTCCGAATCTGACCGTTCGCGAAAATATTCAGATTTGTGAATACATCTCAGAGAATCCTTTGGATATTGATGAGTTATTGGATATTTTGGGACTGACAGAACATCAGAATAAATTTCCGGCGCAGTTGTCCGGCGGTCAGCAACAGCGTTGTGCCATAGCCCGGGCGTTGGTTAAGAATCCGAAACTTTTATTGTGTGATGAACCTACCGGTGCCCTGGACTCCAAAACATCCAGAGATATTCTGATTTTATTGGAAAAAATCAATGAAAAATACGGCACTACAATGCTGATTGTAACACATAACAATTCCATCAAAAATATGGTACATAAAGTCATTGTGATTAAAGACGGCCTTATTAAAAAAGAATATGAAAACGAAACAAGAATCCCGGCAGCAGAATTGGAGGATTTATAATGAATAAGGTTTTAAATAAAAGAATCCTTCGGGATTTGAAACATAATATTTGGCGTTATCTCGCCCTGTTTCTTTTGATTGTGGTAGGAATGTATATTGTCATTGCCATCGTTGGCGCAGCGAATACCATCATAACCGGAACAGAGTTAAAAGCAGAAGAAACCAAGGTAGAGGACGGACAGTTTAGCGTTTTCATTCCATTGACGGAAGCGCAGGAACAGGAACTTTGTGATGCGGGAATTTCATTGGAGCGGATGTTTTCGGTGGATTTGTCGCAGGAAGACGATTCGGTAATCCGTGTTTTTGCAAATCGTGAAGAAATGAATCTAATATATGTGGACGAAGGAAAAATTGCTTCTGGTGAAGATGAGGTGGTACTGGAAAAGCGTTATGCAGAAGAACATTCCCTGTCGGTAGGTGATACCATTGAATTGGCAGGCAGAATCTATACCGTATCCGGAGTGGGAAGCGTGCCGGAGTACGATATGCCTATTGCCAAACTTTCCGATATGGCAGTGGAAAGCAGTTTATTCGGTCTTGCGTTTGTGACAGATGCGGCTTATGAAAAAATTGCTGCATCGGAAGAAGCGGGTATTGAGGAATATTGCTATGCGTATCGGTTGAATGATGTATTAACCCATGACGAGTTAAAAGAAAAAATAAAAGAGTTTGAATTTGATTACGAACAGGTAGAAGACATTTATTTTCAGGAAATGATTGCGGATACCATCGGACGCAAAGAGGAACTTAGAGAGGGAATTGCGGACTTGGCAGACGGAGCCGAGGCTTTGGAAACAGGTGCGCAAGATGTGGTTGAAGCACTGGAGACGATGGGATTGACACAAGGGGAATTGTACGAGGGTGTCAAGGAATTATCGGACGGAACCGTGGAACTTACAGATGGCGTATATGAATTACAGGATGAAACAGATGCATTTATAGATGAGTTTCTGACGGTAGACATTGATAATCTGACATCTTTTATCAAAGCAGAGGATAATCCCCGCATTCATGCGGCTGCAGGTGACTTGGAAACCAATCATAATATCGGTTTGGTGGCCGGCGTTGTAATTATGATTCTTTTTACTTATGTGATTTCGGTATTTGTGATTCACCAGATTCAGCAGGAAAGCAGTGTAATCGGAACACTCTATGCATTGGGAGCAAAGAAAAGCAATCTGGTAGCACATTATATCCTACTTCCCACAATCATTTCCTTTGCGGCAGGTTTGGTTGGTTCTGTTTTAGGTTTTAGTGATTTGGGGATTCCGAATCAAATGGTTGATACCTACCATTATTTTTCAATCCCTGATTTGGAGCCGGCATATGCACCTTGGCTGATTGTCTATGGAGTGGTTATGCCGCCGGTTATTTCGGCGATTGTTAATTATATTGTAATTAATAAAAGATTGTCGGGAACTGCCCTGTCACTGATAAAGAATGAGCAGAAGGTAAAATACAGAAATAATCTTTCCCTGGGTAAACTGGGTTTTTTACGACGTTTTCAGATACGTCAGATGCTTCGCGAGGCACGAACGGGTATTACGGTTGTTTTAGGTATGTTTATCACGTTGTTGATTTTTATGATGGGCTTAAACTGCTATGTGCTTTGCGAGAATGTGCGGATTGAAAGCGTCAGGGATGCTAAGTTTGAGTACATGTACACCTTAAAATATGCGCCGGAAGATGTACCTGCGGGGGCAGAAGCATGTTATCTTGAGAGCCTGTCCAAAACAAATCTGGGCTATACCCTGGATGTTAGTGTAATCGGTATTGACGATGATAATAAGTACTATAATGCAAAGCCGGTAAAAGGGAAGAGTAACGTTGTAATCAGTTCATCAGTGGCACAAAAATATAATCTTTCCGTGGGAGACAAACTGATTCTCACGGACAATGCCGAAGGTATGGACTATGCATTTACCGTAAAAGGCATTGCTGATTATGCGGTAGGACTGACAGTTTTTATGGATATTGACAGCATGCGCGAACTGTTTGGTGCAGAGGACGATTATTACAATATGCTGCTTTCGGATCATGCATTGGAACTTGAGGAGGGAAGAGTCTTTTCCGTAACAGAAAAAAGTGATATCGAGCGTTCTTCGTCGGTATTTTCCAAAATGATGAAGCCAATGGTTACATTGCTGATTTCCATATCCGTTGTGATTTTCTTTGCGGTGATGTATTTAATGATGAATGTCATGATAGACAGGGCGTCCTTGGGAATTTCCCTGGTAAAAATTTTTGGTTTTCGTACCGGAGAAATCCGTAAATTGTATCTAAACGGTAATACAGTGATTGTAGCAGCAGGAGCGTTAATCAGCATACCGCTTGCAAAATGTATTATGAATTACGTATTCCCGTCCTTTATTGCCAATACCTCTTGCGGTGTCAATCTGACATTTCCGCCACTCTATTATGTGGGAATTTTTGCCGGCGTGTTGGTAGTGTATTTTATTGTAAATACGCTTCTTGTATACAAACTGAAGAAAATTTCTCCTGCAGAAGTACTAAAAAACAGAGAATAAAAGTAAAACGAAAAGGACTTGGCCGACACACCAAGTCCTTTTGCGTTTCAAAACTGAAATAAGGAGTTTATTATGAACTAGGATTATGAAAAAACACAATGGCAACAGCAACTTTTATGCATCAGGATGCTTTCTTGGTGACAAGGAAAAAGTTGCGAAAGTAGTCGGCCTGTTCATTGTTGTAGAAACAACAAAGTTCCGTGGGGGATACTTCATAGAGACAACATAAGGCAAAAAAGTTGTCAATACGGGGCAGACAGTCGCCACGCTCCCATTTGTAGACTGACTGCGGGGCACGAAGTCCCAAAGCGTCGGTAATATCCTTGACGGATAATCCTTTCTGTTTGCGGAACATTTTCATTTTCTGTCCTGTTTTCACAGGGTCAATACTAAGTGCGTTAAAATCTGTAATCATTTGAATTCTCCTTTCGATAGGGGTAGGTTAGCGGGTTTCTGAATTGGCGGTTATCAGGTTTGGCCTGTTTCCGTCGGGTATCTTGAGTATAGCGCAAAATAAGTCCAATAAATGGGACTATTACATAAAAGGGGATAACAATAATTGTAAATTTAAAAGCCAGAATAACTCTACTTTTACCCTTACAATCGT
>X409_Impala__coassemble_409_pt1 | contig 24758 bp, 23 predicted proteins | sample X409_Impala__metabat2_low_PE_002 | metagenome-assembled genome bin X409_Impala
AAATAATACCTTCCGCCGCATTGTCGTAATTCCACATTTTCTGCGTATCTATCTTTTTAAGTTGCGTCAGCAGGTTTTTCGACCGCTCAATAGGTCCCGCAACCAACTGCGGAAAGAAAGAAACGAACACGGCATAGCGCAGCGGATTCTTCTCTGCTTTTAATTCTCCGCGGTATACATCCATCGTGTAGCCCAATGCCTGAAATGTATAAAAGGAAATACCTACAGGCAAAATAATATCAAACGGATTGCTAAGCAGTTCCACATTGACAACAGCCAGCAATTTATTCAAATTGGCCAATGCAAAATCAAAGTATTTGAATACAAATAAAATACCCAGATTGCTGATAAAACTTAGAGCAACAACGCTCTTTTTCCCCCGAATGCTTTTGCATTTTTCAATCAAAAGGCCGGACATCCAAGTAATCATTGTGGATATCGCAATCAATATTGCATATTTGGCATTCCAACACATATAAAAGTAGTAACTGCTAATCAAAAGCCATATGTATCGGGTCTTTTTGGGAATAATAAAATACAGCAATACCACTATAGGAAAAAATATCAAAAAATCTATGGAATTAAAAAGCATTTTCTCTTGTTTCTCCTTTGTAAGCCTATCATTATATTATACACTTTTCGACTATATATCACAATACTTTGCACTCAATCCCCAACTTTTTACACAGACGTATTCCTGCAATATTTTTCGACTTACACCGCGCTGTTATTTGATACTCCGGAAACTCCGTCCGCATATATGCCACAGCCGTTTTACATGCCTCATATGCATAGCCTTGCCGCTGATATTTGGGCACAATCATAAACCCAAGTTCCACCAAATTCTCCGCATTCTCCAAAGACCCCACACGGCAATCTGCTCCGTCATACTCCGCACATTTTGATTCCGTTTCTTCTTCCTTGCCGCTTGGCGCCTCAACATTCTGAAAACCGACCCGTCCGATTATTTCTCCGGTTTCTTTTAAAACTACCAACCACATACCAAACCCAAAGAATCCATACATTTTATCGATATAATCAGCAATGTACACCTCTTCTTCCTGCAAGTTTCGCGGCAAATCCTCCATAAATTCCACCACGGATTTATCCTCGTAAAGCGCATACAGTGCCTTCGTATCCCCCGGTGTCATCTCACGAACAATCAGCCGTTCTGTCTCTCCGATTAACCACGGAATATTCTTTTCTCTTTGATATATTCTTGTAAAATAGACAGCGTCCGCATCCTCAAATCCTTCAATAAAATAACGGTTTTGCGGAAAACTTTCGCTTTGATTCCCTTCATGCAGATACACCAAAACCGCTTGTTTTTGCAACTTATATTCCAAGGCTTTGGCTGAAGAATCCGTAATATACAAAACCGTTTCAGAATCAATATTTTCCTGTGTTGCTTCACTTTTATCTATACATAAAATATTACAGTACCCTATCATTTCTTTGATACACTTCGTATTTTCTGCATAAAACATGTCCAGTATGATTTTTTCGGGTTTTTTCTCTTTTATCACTTTTATCCCTCCAAGGATTATGATAGAATGTATGCGGACACAATGCACCGGACAACTGTAAAACAGAAACCCGGCGAGTGTGCAAACCATGATAAATTCTAATCATGGTAAAATATACGTGATAATATAATTATAACACGTTCAAGAAAGGAATAACATAAAATGGCACAGAATCCTATTGTAACAATTACTATGGCAGACGATTCCGTAATTAAAGCAGAACTTTATCCTGAAATTGCACCGGAATCCGTAAACAATTTTATCTCTTTGATTAACAAGAAGTTCTATGACGGACTTACCTTCCATAGAGTCATCTACGGCTTTATGATTCAGGGCGGATGTCCTCAGGGGACCGGTACCGGCGGCCCCGGCTATCATATTAAGGGTGAATTCTCACAGAATGGTTTTGAGAATAACTTAAAGCATACTCCCGGCGTACTTTCCATGGCACGCTCTATGTTCCCCGACTCCGCAGGAAGCCAGTTCTTCTTAATGCACAAGGACGCTCCTCATTTGGACGGCGCATATGCTGCATTCGGTAAAGTGATTGAGGGTATGGAAGTTGTAAATACAATCGCGGAAGTGGATACTGATTATTCAGATAAGCCCTTAACACCTCAGGTAATGAAGAGTGTGACAGTGGATACTTTCGGTGTGGAATATCCCGAACCGAAGCATTGCTAATTGTTCTTCTTTTATTTGCATCGCAGATTCAACAAATACTGTGCGGATATTTTATTCCGTAAAGAACCGTTCTGTTGGAATATAAAATAATCCGCACATTTTTTATGTAAATACAAAAAAAGAAGACGCATTCATATTTCATTCACATTTATTTTACAGAATATTGATTTACATAACATTATTCCGCAAAAATTGTTATCTATACTTACAATCAAGATAACAAAATACATTTCGTATAGATAACAAAAAACACCACGATGACTTTTTCAAAAAATGAATGCCCGGTAACATATCGTTACCGGGCATCCTCCTTTTATAAGGTCATATTCTTTATTTCTTAAGCCTTGCCTACAGAACCGAATAATTCCATCTTTTCCTTAACAGTAGCCTTAATAGCTTCTGCACCGGGAGCAAGTAACTTACGAGGGTCAAATCCCTTACCTTCTAAGTCCTTACCTGCTTCGATGTACTTACGTGTAGCATCAGCAAATGCCAACTGGCATTCTGTGTTAACGTTGATCTTAGATACACCAAGGTCAATTGCCTTCTTAATCATATCAGCGGGGATACCTGTACCACCGTGAAGAACGAGAGGCATATCACCTGTTAACTGCTGGATTGCATCGAGAGTTTCGAAACTTAATCCCTTCCAGTTTGCAGGATATTTTCCGTGGATGTTACCGATACCTGCTGCAAGGAAATCAATTCCAAGATCAGCAATCATCTTACATTCGTTAGGATCTGCACATTCACCTGCACCTACAACACCGTCTTCTTCGCCACCGATTGAACCAACTTCTGCTTCAAGAGAGATTCCCTTTGCTGCACAGTCAGCAACCAACTGCTTTGTCTTAGCGATGTTTTCTTCGATAGGATAGTGTGAACCATCGAACATAACTGATGAGAAACCAGCTTCGATACACTTGTAGCAGTGTTCGAAACTACCATGGTCAAGGTGAAGAGCTACAGGAACAGTGATTCCTAATTCTTCGATCATACCATTAACCATACCTACAACAGTCTTGTAACCTGTCATGTACTTACCTGCACCCTCAGATACACCAAGGATAACGGGTGACTGGCATTCCTGTGCTGTTAAAAGGATAGACTTTGTCCACTCTAAGTTGTTGATGTTGAACTGTCCTACCGCATAGTGACCAGCTTTTGCTTTCTGAAGCATTTCTTTTGCTGAAACTAACATTTTATCTACCTCCGATTGTTAATTTTATTAAGTATCGGGACAATTATATCCTATTTTATGCCAAAATTCAAGGGGGCAAGGGCATTTACATCACTAACTGCCTTTTAATTTTTGCTTCGAATTGGACAAAATCTTACATCTTCTTTTTTATGTTCGCATTGCCAACTGTTTCTCTAACTTTTGAATCTGCTCTTTTAAACGTAAAATAACCTGTTCGGATTCCGTTCTGCCTTGTTGGATTCCTTGTTGGATTCCTTGTTGGATTCCTTGTTGGATTCCTTGTTGGATTCCCTCTTGCATTCCCTCTTGCATCCCCTTTAACCGTCCTTCTTCCAACCCAAGTCTCATACCTTCTTCCCGGGCATCCTCTATCGCTTCCTCACGCTGTATTTCCCATATCATTTCCTGCGTCACTTCATACCATTCCATTCCGATAATCTCCTCTCCGTATTCTCTGAAAAATTCCAACAATATCCCCTCTTCAATGCATTCCATAATCGCCTCACGCATCGCTTCATCCGGGCTCATTACAACTGATTTCTTTCTTACCTTCTCCACAAAAACGGCATACTCTCTTAAAATTTCACACTTTACAAACAGTTCTTCATTATAGCCCGGATTAATGTTCACAACCGTGGCCGTCCACTCAAATCCGCCTGTCTCATCCGGCACCAGAAACGCATCCGACAAACGCAGTTCCTGCCTCCCTTCCGGCATATCCTCTATAGGACCGTTGTAAAATACGATATACTTGGGCACTGGAATTTTAACCAGTTTCTTCTGATACAAAACAGTGGTCGGAATCAGTTTTCGGTACAAATCTGCAAAATAATACAGACCTCTCAGTGGCATATTGTTACTAAAGGTGCTCTGATGTTCATACAAATTCATCGCACTGTCAAAGACGAAGGATACATCATTCTTCATTCGCACAAACAATACGTCCTCCAACACCTTAAACTCCAAATCTTCCTCATTGGTATAATCCGTACCATTCATCGCATTGTATAAACTTAAGGCATATTTCTTCTTTCGTGTAAAAAGGTAAACAAAAAGGTTGTTTTTGTACTGACGGTTAGCCTGTCTTTTCCCTTGGGCATGTCTTTCCATAGCATCTTCCTTTCCACGCGCAGGAAGATAAAACCGTCATCATCACATTTCTCTTCCTGCCTATTTAATTGAATCATTGAAATAAGCAAGAATTCATACAGAAATGTTATAAAATAGAATGATAGAATCATAGAAAAATAGATTTCTAAAGAATTGCATTGCTTCTTTGTAGGCACATCTTAGCAGAGAAAAACGTTGGCGTCAATATCGGTAAAATGCACAAGAATATTATAAAGCATAATACAAAAAAGTCTCGTAACCCCATAGAGTTACAAGACTTTTATATGTCAAAGATTTTATATTTTACTTTTGGAAATAAATACAATATTTTTTATATTAATTTATGTACTTACATTCAAACATGGTTTAATCAAAGAAATTATATATGTCTTTTTCGCCAAACTCAAATGTACTATAACAAACAAAAAAGGATATTGAGCAGGTGCCCGATGATTTAAAATCCCCGGGACATATGCCCGAGACGCAACCCTCTAACAATGTATCCTCTAATCAAAATATATAATTCTCCAAAGAAACTGTCAATATTAATTTCTTCCTACTCCTTCCAACTCAGCCTGTGCAACTCGCCCTCCATCTGCATCTGGGCAAAATCATTCTGTCTTAACGCCTCATACAGCACAATACTCACCGAATTGGATAAATTCAAAGACCGAATCTTCTCAAGCATAGGAATGCGGATACAGGTATCCTCATAATCCACAAGGATTTCTTCCGGAATTCCGGCACTTTCCTTCCCAAACATAATATAATCGTCCGGCCCATACTCCACATCCGTGTAGCAATGGTGCGCCTTAGTGGTGGCCATATAGATCTTCGCATTCGGGTTCTTCTCCAGGAACTCTTCGAAGTTAATGTATCTTCTTACATCCAGATGTTCCCAATAATCCATCCCGGCACGCTTGATTTCCTTCTCATTCAAACGAAATCCCAGGGGCTCAATCAAATGAAGCACTGTATTCGTCGCTACACAGGTTCTTCCGATATTTCCCGTATTGCCTGCAATTTCGGGCTGATATAAAACGATGTGCATAATCTTTCCTCCGTTAAAAACAGCACTTTTATCCCTCGGACAAAAGTGCCGCTTTACTCTTTTACTTACTGTTTTCTTCTCTCAAGCGCGCAATGAACTTCTTCATTCTGCCTAAAGCAACCTTCAAATCATCAATGGAATATGCATAAGAAATTCTTAAAAATCCTTCGCCGCAGTCGCCAAAAGCCGTACCGGGCACAACCGCAACCTTCTCTTCTTCCAGGAAGCGCATTGCAAATTCCTCACTGGTCATACCGAATTCCTTAATACAGGGAAATACATAAAAGGCGCCGTAAGGCTCGAAACATTCCAATCCCATCTCTCTGAACTGATACATAAGGAAACGACGACGCTGGTTATAAGCCTCGCGCATTTCAGCCACATCGCCGTCACCGTGCTTTAACGCCTCTACTGCAGCATACTGGCTGGTTGTGGGCGCACACATAATAGCAAACTGGTGAAGTTTGGTCATCTGCTTCATAATAAGTTCCGGACCGCAGGCATAACCCAAACGCCAGCCTGTCATGGCATATGCTTTGGAGAATCCGTTAATCATAATAGTTCTCTCACGCATACCAGGCAGGGTTGCAATGGATACATGGGCCTCATTGTAACTTAATTCCGAATAAATTTCGTCAGAGATTACATAGAGATCATGCTTAATAATCACTTCCGCAATCGCCTCTAAATCCTTCTTTTCCATAATGGCTCCCGTAGGGTTGTTGGGGAATGCAAGGATTAAAATCTTCGTTTTATCCGTAATGGCAGCTTCCAATTCCTCCGCTGTCAAACGAAACTCATTCTCGTGCTTTAAATTAATGATTACAGGCACTGCGTCAGCCATCACCGCACAGGGCTCGTAAGATACATAACAGGGCTGAGGGATGATTACCTCATCTCCCGGATTTACCATACAACGAAGTGCAATGTCAATTGCCTCGGAACCGCCTACGGTAACAAGAATTTCGTTGATGGGATCATATTTGATTCCCTGCTTACGCATTATGTAATTGCTGATTTCACATCTTAATTCTTTTAAACCTGCATTGGAGGTATAAAAGGTTTTACCCTTTTCAAGGGAATAGATACCCTCATCACGAATGTGCCAGGGCGTATCAAAATCGGGCTCGCCAACACCTAAGGAAATTGCATCCGGCATTTCACTTACGATGTCGAAAAACTTACGGATGCCCGAGGGTTTTACATCGACAATTTTGTCTGAAAGCGGATTTCTCATGGTGTCATTTTTAACCTTTCATCGTTATTTGCCATAATGGTGCCATGGTCTTTGTATTTCTTTAAAATAAAATGTGTAGCGGTACTTAACACGCTGTCCAAAGTGGAAAGTTTATCGGATACGAAACTTGATACTTCCTTTAAGGACTTTCCTTCCAAAGTAATTAAAATATCATATGCTCCGGATAAAAGATATACCGCATTTACTTCCGGATAATTATAAATTCTCTCTGCAATGTGGTCAAATCCCTGACCTCTCTGAGGGGTTACACGTACTTCAATCAAAGCACTTACCTTCTCAACGGAAGTCTTTTCCCAGTCAATCAAAGTATGGTATCCGCAGATAATCTTCTCTTCTTCCATTCTTGCGATTTCATTCATCAAATCCACTTCGCTCATTCCAAGCATAATGGCCAGTTCTTTTAAATCAATTCTGCTGTTTTTTTCGATCATTTTTAAAATCTGTTCACGCATATTTTTTCTCCTTATAAAACTTTATATAATTCGTCAGACTTAGGTGCCTCAAGAAAACGTTTCTCGCCTTCATTCAACACTGCCTTGTCATTATTATCCGTTGTTTTACCGATTACCACTGCCGGAATTCCTGCTTCTTCCAAAGCCTTCGCACAGTCGTAACCGTTCCCGGCGACAATTAACATAGACCCCGAAGAAATCAGGCAGTAGGGATTTAAATCATAAAATTCACAAACCTCTACGGTTTCCTGGCGAATGGGAATCTTCTTTAAATCTACTTCCACGCCGACGCCTGCACTCACTGACAATTCCCACAATGCCCCGAATACTCCGCCTTCCGTTATATCATGCATTGCTACTGCTCCGTTTGCCACCGCAATTCTTGCCTCCGGCAATACAGATAAAAATTGGTCAAAGCCCTTGGCCTCTTCCACCAACGGTCTCGGGTATCTGGTTAAAAGTTCTTCGCACTTTTCTTTGGCAAGAATGGAAGTTCCCTCCAATCCTACCCATTTGGTTATAATAATATCCATCCCCGGCTTTGCATTGCCTGTAGGGGTAAGGCAACCTTTTTTTGCCTTTCCGATACCGGTCACCGTTAAGACAGGCCGGTTTACGGCAGTTGTCAGTTCCGTATGACCGCCCAAAGGCTGAATTCCCAAAGAAGCACAGGTTTCTTTGTACTGTTCCATTATGGTTTTTAAACGGGATTCTTTATAATTCTCCGGCAAAAGTGCCGTACATAAAAGTCCGATGGGTTCTGCACCTTCTGCCGCCAAATCATTCACCGCCACATGCACCGCCAACCGTCCGATATCCGTTGCCGTACCGGTTATAGGGTCCGTGCTTGTAACAAAAACTTCGTCTTCTTTTAATTCCAAAACGGCGCAGTCCTCCCCAAGGGCCGCGCCGACTAATACTTCTTCTCTTGTATTTTTTATTCCGTTGAGAATGGTTCTTTTTAACACATTCTCGGATACTTTACCGATTTTCATATCATTTTTCCGCCTTTTCATCCGTTCAAACCGAACCGTCCGGCGTACTCTCCGTTCTACCGGTTTACTAATGCAGTTCTACTGGGCCGCGTCGGTTATCTCTGCCACTTCCTGAGCATAAAGAACCGCTGCCACACCTTTTACATGCTCAATGTTATTGGTTCCGCATGCCGCCAGAATCTCAGCCTGACGCTCGGGATTGGCCGTAGCCACACCAACTACCGCAGTTCGGGGCGACATCGAGTACGAACTTGAATTCACCTGCTCTCTCGATACTTCTACACCATCCACATAAACTACCTTCCAAAGTTGAGCCTTGTAACCTGTATGTGCCGATTGCACTTTTACATAGCCTACGCCCTGGCTTGCATCTGCAATGATTCTTTCATAATCCGGCTGAATAACCTGTAAAATTACATTTTCGTATGCAATGGTACGGTTCTCATCTCTGGTTTCCACACCATAAATATTAAATGTAATCTTCTTATCTTCACTGGTGTAGCCTTCAATATAAATCGGGTAATCCGTATTGTTTACAAAACGGAAATCCTTACCTGCGGATTCTGAAATCGCCGCATCTCCGGATACCTGTGTATACGTTACAATCATAGAATGATTATGGCGTTCCGTCACTTCAAGTTCTGCATTTAAAACAGCATTGTAAAGCGTTGTAGACACCTGGCAGATACCGCCGCCCATACTGTCAACAACCATACCGCTAAGATACGAACCGGCCATAAAATAACCGTTGTCATAGGTAAACGGTTTTACATTATCATAAAAAGAATACTCTTCGCCGGGATAAATCACCGAACCGTTAATCAATGCCGCGCCATTGGCTACATTGGCACTTCTTGCTTTACCGGAAGAAGAGAAACTGGTTGTAAAAGAACCGAGCAAATCATTTACCGCAAGCAAATCCTCAGCCTTACCAACCGGTTCTTCCACTTTTGCTACCAAATCAATCACAAAACCTTCTTCTGTCATATTCTCTGCGGAAGAAAGCGCTGCTTTGATTGCCTCTGCAGATGCCGCTTCGTCTACAACCGCACCGACTACTTCATCATGAATGACGAATTCTCCGTTGATGCGTTCCATGGTAGCATTCTGGGCATGCTGGTCAAATTCCGTACACTTCTCCTGAATGACCTGCGCCACCAAAGCATCATCAAAACGATATTCCAAATGGTATGTCATACCATTGTTTTCCAAATCTTTTACTTCTTTATAACGTGCGATGGGGTTTCCTGTGGTTCCGATGGACAAGGCATCCTCCACAATATCGGTATTTACCCATTCCATTCCGAAATCCGCCGCCGTTACCACGATTTCATTTCCCTGCGCTGCGCGAAGAGTCACCGGAGTTGTTTTTACCTCTTCCAGATATGCTTCCACTGCCGCATTCACTTCCTCTGCGGTCATACCGGATACATCGATATCTTCGATATACACTCCCTTTTTCATTGCTTCGGGTTCTTCCGCTTTAATCAAAAGAGAACTGCCGCAAACCAGGCACGCCGCCATTAATGTAATTGTTGTGAACTGAATAAATTTTTTCATAGTTCCCTTTCTGTTTCGCTTATCCCCAAATTTCTTGTGTAACCCTTTTTTCATTGAAAAAAAAACTGAATTATTTTATACTTATCCTATGTAGGTGCATAACACCGACCGCTTATTTTTCTTATTGGAATGCGTATGTCAAAATAGGCAAAATCATTGCAATGACAAGAAAAATAATAATGACGGTGGAAATGATTTTCTTTGCTTTTTTGCTGTGAAGATTCATCATAATGTATTCCTCCGTTTCTAAATCCGAGATGATTAAAATATCTGCAGGGGTATGTATTTAAACCCACTCCCCCACGTTAATCGTTATACTGAAAGGATATTATATATGAAGATTCCCTTTTTGGCAAGTATTATCGTATTTTGCATATGGTTGGCCTATGAAATTCGCAAACATAACAAAAAAAACAAACAGGTATTGGACAGTTATCTGGAAAAAGAACAAAAAGCCAACGCCACCCGCCCCAAATCCCTGGACGGTTTAAATTACATTGAGATTCCGGGCAATGTTTATGCGGCACTCCCCAATCCTTTGCCTGCCAACCTGGAAGATTGCGCCAGACTTTTACAACATTTAAAAGAACATAAAATTGTAAATCTGTCTCATATTTCCAATACCGACCTGAAATTAAGGTACGGTGCATCCAACCTGGATATTTTATCGGAATATGACCAGAATTACATTAGCCTTCTTCGCGTTTTAAACACATTAAGTGAGTATCATTATGAAAACGGTAATACCGAAACCGCACGCACGCTTCTGGAATTTGCAGTACAAATCCAAAGTGACAACATCAGTACTTATAAAATGCTTGCTAATATTTATTGCAGTAGCGGCGAGGAAGCCAAACTTGACTACCTGATCAGTGCTGCAAGCCTTTTACCCGGTTTAACGCAAAAACCTATTTTACGCTTTTTAAAGTCTTTGCGTACTGAGGACACAAATCCTGAAGAAAGCATTCTTGACATTTTGGATTAGGTGCCTTGCAAATGGTACGCCCCAACTGAATAATGTGTATATTATAAAGAATCCAATGATCCTTCGGAAGTTTTTTCATCAAATCGAATTCAACTTTCGTGGGATCTTCTTCTTTGGTAATACCCAATTTCCTGCTGATTCTCTTTACATGGGTATCCACCACAACACTGGGCTCATTAAAAATATTTCCGCGGATTACGTTGGCCGTCTTTCTTCCCACACCGGGCAGGGCGGTTAATTCTTCAAGTCCTGACGGCACTTCTCCGCCGTGCACCTCCATCAGTCTTTTACAACAACCGATGATATTTACGGCCTTATTGTGATAAAAACCGGTAGAATGAATATCCTTCTCCAACTCTTTCACGTCCGCATTGGCAAAAGCCTCTACATTAGGATACTTCTGAAATAAATCCTTGGTTACAATATTCACGCGGGCATCGGTACACTGGGCACTGAGAATCGTCGCAATCAACAACTGCCATGCATTTTCATGCTCCAGATAACACTTGTATTCCGTTCCGTATTCTTCATCCAAGCGGTTTAAAATCGCCTGAATTCGTTCTTTCTGTGTCATACCATTCCTTCTTTCGTTATCCATTGAGAGCCGGTCCGACTCTGCCGTTCTCAAATTTATATCAAAAACTATGATTTATAAATTCTGTTCGCGCATTCCCCGTAATCGGATTGCGTTTCCGATAATCAAAGAATACTGCACCTATGTACTCCGAACTCTCTGTTTTTTCCCAAACATCCATATCCCACACAGGATACCGGAAATATTCCAGATGGGTCAAATGCATCATCTGTTTTGCGGTGTATTCAGAGTAATCTTTCAGTAAAACCGGTGCCTCCTCCTCTTTTTTATAAAAGTTCCAAACCAAGTCTTCCTGCAACTTCCTGTCCCGTAAAAAGACCGGACGGCTTTTTAACTTTTCACGCAAGTACAAATCATAGGTCAATAACTCACGATAAACTTCTTTGTAATCCGCATTCACTTCACAGGCAAACTCCAACAACACTTCATAACGGTAACTGCGGGAAGGTGCCTGTACAAAAAATCCGTTTCTCTCATAAAAGTGCGCCATTGCTTCGTACAAAGCATAGGGGGATTCAAATTGTTTCTCAAGGAACGCAACCGTATGTACAAACTGACCACTGTTATGATAGAGTTCCAACATCTCTTCCACGCGTTTTAATCCTATCACATCTTCATAAGAAATCCAATTGGTAGATAATACCTCATAGGGGGAATTGCTCTCATAAACAATGCCGTAATCTTTTACCATTTCGCCCATATGTGAACCGGACAACACCTTCAAAAATCCAAGTTGCAAATCATCAGGCTTCATGGAATACACGTCATTAAAGGACTTGATAAAAGAAGTTTTATCCTCGAAGGGAAGTCCCACAATCAAATCCAAGTGTAAATGAATATTCTGAAAACTTCTCAGGCGGACCACGTTGTCTTTTAGTTTGTCCATATCCGTAGTGCGTTTGATTTCTGCCAGTGTCGTCGTATTGGTCGTCTGGACACCGATTTCCAACTGCACCTGACCGGGTCTGAATTTCGCTAAAAGTTCCAGTTCTTCTTCATTTAAAATATCCGCCGCAATCTCAAAATGAAAATTGGTAACTCCATTGTCATGCTCGAATAAATATCTCCATATTTCCATAGTATGACTGTGTTTGCAATTAAACGTACGGTCAATGAATTTCACCTGCGGCACCTTATGTTCCAAAAAGAAATCCAGTTCTTTTTTTATCCGTTCCATCGGGCGGAAACGGACTTGTTTTTCAATGGATGAAAGACAATAGGAACAGCGGAAGGGACAGCCGCGGGACGTCTCATAATAGACGATACGGTTCTGAAACTCCTCTTTTAAAAGATTACCGTCGGCATACCAGAAGGGGATGTCCGCCAAATCAAGAACCTGCGGTGCGCCGGTGTGAAAAGCACGGGTTACAATGCCGGGAATTTTCGCAAGGTCCGTTTCACCGTTTCCGATTTGACAACTATTTTCTATCCCTTGTTCGTCACGCTTTTCAATATTTTTAGAATATAATGCGGCATAATATTCCGCCACCTTATAAAATGTATATTCGCCTTCACCAACCATAATACCGGTCACCTGCGGAAATTCATCCAAAACAGACTCTGCCCGATAACTTACTTCCGGACCGCCAAGCCAAATAGGTACACCCGGTAAAAGTTTTGTCAAATCCGGTAAAAGTTTCGAAATCACAGCCCAATTCCAGATATAACAGGAAAGGGCAATTACATCAGGCTTTCGCAAATAAATATCCCTGCGAATGTCTTCTGCCTGTTGATTGATGGTATATTCCGCAATTTCAATATTGTTTTTATATTCTCCGGCACAGGCTTTTAAACTGTAAATCGCCGGGTTGGAATGTATGTACTTGGCATTGATTCCAATGAGTAAAATCTTCATACTGACTCCTGTCATTTACTTTTCATATATTTTATAACTAAAATATCCTTCTTTTTCCGCTCACTTACCTTTTATTTCAATGCGGTCCAGAATCCCCTGTACTCCAACATTCTTATGGGTTAAATACATCCTGCATACATCGCTGACAAACTCTCTGTCCACTTTCAGTTTCGTGACGATTTTATCGATACTTGCTCCTTTATCAACCAAATGCATTATCTTCTTAACCGTGTTGTAAAGATGGGTATTTTTCTGCGTTGTCGCATTCTCTGTCGCGACTATGGAATCACCATTTTGTGCTTCCTCTCTTTTTTTACCTTCCGTGTCTTCGCATACGGTTCCAGCCTTTTCCAGTAGCGCCGTTTTGGCATGCCCATAAAAAACACGTTTTGGCTTCGTAGCAAGAATCTTTTTCCAACTCTCCTGCACATCAGGCTCTTGATGGGCTTCTAATTCATATAGCGGATATAAGTCTCCCACAAACACATCTCCCGAATCCAAAATCAGTGACACACTGTCATCACTGTGTCCGGGTGTTGGAATAATTTCGCCGGCTATTCCAAGTTCCTGCAGAAATGCTCTGCTGTCTTCAAAAGAAAAATGCTTCACATCATCATCATTTATCGGTACATAAGTAAATCTTTTATCTCTTTCAAAGATATGGTCTGAGGTATGCAGAAACTCTTTCTGACTTTCCATTACAACCACAGTCATACCCTGCTTCGCCAGTTCACCCGCAAGTCCCATGTGATCCGGATGAAAATGGGAAACCAGCAGATAATCAATATCCTGCAATTTGATTCCTTTTTCTCCCAATGCATTGCACATTTTTATAAAAGTACCGGCCCAGCCGGTATCGAACATCAACTGACCTTTTGTGCCGGAAATCACATATGTATTTGTATTGTCGTACTGTAATTCGTAAATCATAGTATACCTTTTTTCTATCGAATAAACCATTTCTTCCATAATAATACAAAAAGACATTAACTAACAACTGTTTTTAGCCGATATATATTACGTAACATGGATGTATCTTTGTTTTTATCATGTGTTTGACACCACCTTCCCTACGAAGCGGGCGATACGAACACCGGGGCACGGAGGCCTTAAATTATGAAAATAGAAGAAGCAAGACAGATTTATAATACCCAGATTAGGCAATATAATGAACACAAGTGGGCTCTTTCACAGCAAAGAGAGAAACTGCAAAAAAACATGGAACTCTCTATCGGCGATAAAACACAAAACGAAAAAGAAGCCGTTAAACTGGATTTAACCATCCAGGCTCTGGATGAAAAGCAGACCGAATATCAGGAATACATGGCGAAACTCATGGAGCAGTGGAGTTCAACCGCTAATATGGTTTCCTCTATGCAACAGGGAGAGGCTGTGGGTGATGCCATGGAAGACTTAGGTAAAATTATGGAAGTTGCCCGCCGCATTATGAACGGAGATATCGTTCCTCCCTCTGATGAACGCAAACTCATGGAATTCAGCGAAGAACTGTATCAGGCTGCCAAAAATATTGCCGCCATGAAAGAAAATCAGAAAAAAGACGAACATGAATCCCTCTGGGAAGACGAAGAACCTACAGAACTTGAGGACCCTACGGAAGTTGCCGACAACACGGAAGCCTTTGCCGACGGTCCCGCAGTTGTAACCGTGGAAGAAACCGTAGCATCCGTGGAGATGCCTTCTGAATAAGTATTCTGTTAGATTTTTATATATAAAAGACTGTGGAAATATCCTATAACAGGACTTCCGCAGTCTTTTATGATTTATGCTCTTAACTATGAAATTATATTGATATAGGATTACTTACACTCCGGCCAACTTCTTTTTACAACTCAAACTCACACACCCAATATCCCTTAATCGGCAAATCCTGTTCTGCCTTGGCAGTTCCCACAAATTCCGTGATAATCAATGTATAGGTTCCGCTCGCTAACTCATCCCAAGGAAGCGCAACACTTACCTTTCCGTCCGTAATTGAAACCGTTTCGGAAGAAATACCTTCCGCAACCACATCTCCTTTCGCATCCACAATCTGATACTTTTGTACACCGAAGCCTTCAATATATGCATAGGGCGCCTCCTCTGCTTTTAACAGAACTGCATCCACGACCAAACAATCACCGCTTACTGCTGCATTCACTGTAATCTCTTCCGTTGCCTGCTCATAGGTTGTGCCCACTACTGCGCCGTCCCATCTTGTTACATCCGCAAAAAATCCTTCCAATTTGCCGCTTGCGGCCATAACTGTAATACCGCCGAGACCTAAGCATAAAGCAACTGCTGCCGCCATCGTAGCGATGCGGGTCCACTTTCCTGCTCTCGCCGTACGAGTTTTATTTTGAACCATTCTTTCAGTTGTTTTTTTCTCATCAACACTGTTATCGATAGTTGCTTTACCTTCTATATCCATCATTTTCATACCAATATTCTCCTTTTCCAAGTCTGCATTTCGGCAGTTCTCTAATATTCTCGCCTTCATCTCTTCAGGCATTGTAATCTCTTCAATCTCTTCTTTTAAAAGATTTCTTTCCATCCTACAGATACTCCTTTCGATAAACTTCCGCTAACAGTTTACGCCCCTTTTGAAGCCGCATTTTTACGGCCGAGGGAGTCTTGCCAATCATGCGGGCAATGTCCTTTACAGGGTATTCTTCCACATAATGTAAAATCAGCACCAGCCTGAATTTCTCCGGCAGGGTCATAAGGGCATCCAAAATGCCGCTGTTCTCATGATTGCCGCTTTTATATTCGTAAATATCCGTATCTTCCGTCAGAGGATGCTTTGCCCGGAAGCGAAGCATATCCTTACATTGATTACCGGCAACCGTAAGAAGCCACGCCTTCCTATGTTCTTCATCCGTAAATGCAGGGGCTTTGCGGTAGTATTTAAACATTACTTCCTGCAAGGCATCTTCCGCATCCGCACTGTTTCCAAGCATCACGATGCATAACCGAAAAAGCATATTACCGTAGGCATCCATCACCTGCTCCAAATCATCGGCCGGCCGCACCAATGTCTCTTTCATACTCCCTACCTCCTTTCACCTATAACACGCATGAAGAGCGTGTTTGGTCAATTTTTTATGAAAACTTCTGCTTCTGTGCGATATGGCTCTTACGTTGACACACCTTTGAAATCATCTTATAATGTTTTTTAATACCAACAATACAGATGTACATACTTTTTAAGGGGTATCTATGAAAACGTTAAACGAACTGTCAGATAAGTTAAATAAGTATAAATTCTATGAACGGTTTTTTATTGTCTTTCTATTGGGAGCCTTGGCTTTATGGATATTTGAAATATTCAGTTTTGGCGGGCAAAGCGACCAAATTGACTTGTTTTACGGTCGTCTGACAGACTTCCTCGCGGATACAACCAATGTAGTCGGTTATTCTGCGGAGCGAAATGTATATGAATGTACCTATTACACGGGATTGGGTGAAAAGGCCTATCCACCCCTTACCTATATGGGAATGTACTTCTTTTCGCGGTTAGTAAATATGAACCCCTACTTTGAACAGAACTCATTTCTGGATATGTACAAAGAACCGCTGTTTCTGTTTTTCCTAATCTTAACCATGATTTTCTGGATGATTCTTTTTTATGAATTGATCCGTTCCGTAAAAAGCGGTTCCACCATAACCAAACTGTTGTTTTGCGCATGTATACTGTTTTCTTATCCGATGATTTATTCGTTGGAACGTGCAAATACCATTATCCCTACTGCCTTTTTCATTACACTTTACATTATGTATTACGATTCGGACCATAAAGTAATGAAAGAACTGGCACTGATTTCTTTGGCATTTGCAGTAGCCTTTAAAATGACTCCGGCCGTATTGGGCATTTTACTTTTATACAAAAAAGATTGGAAATCCGCGCTGCGGGCAATTCTGTACGGAATTATTATAGGAATCGGACCGTTTTTCTTCTTCGAAGGGGGATTGAGCAATCTCTTTAAAATGTTCCGTAATATGCAGTATAATCTGGAACTTTATCCCAGTACAGACGGATGCACCATTTTGTCTTCCATGTTAACTTTTAAGATACCTTATAGCGAAACGTTGGAAACAATTTGCACTTTAAGTACTTACGCAGTGTGTGCCCTGTTCCTTATCTGTACTCCTTTATTAAAGAAAAAATGGCAACAGGTTTTGGCAATTACGCTTGTACTTCTTATTTTGCCTTCGCATTCGGGAACCTATTGCATCATTTACCTAATTCCTGCATGTTTACTTTTTATGAATGAAGAAAAACATAAATTAACGGAATTATTAATATTATTCGGCTATATTCTTGTATTTTATACCTATCAGGATGACTTAAGAAGCACGTATCTGAGTTACAATATGTCTATCATGATATTTGTCATTTTCATAGCAGTGCAATGTATATTCGTATTAGTAAATACGATAAAAAGAATACCGCAAAAAATCAAAAAAGAAGGGAGTAAGTAAATATGAAGACTTTAACCATAGTAGTCCCTACTTTTAACGAAGCAGGTAATGTTTCCAAATTATGTGATGAATTGGAAAAGCATTTGAGCAACATTCCGTATTCTGTTTTGTTTGTAGACGACAGTGTGGATAACACCCCCGAAGTAATAAAAAAAATTATGCAGACAAATCCGAAGGTTCAGTTACATCACCGCGAAGATGAAAAAGGTCTGGCAACCGCCGTCTTGAAAGGATTTGAACTTGCACAGGGCGACTATATTGCCGTTATGGATGCAGACTTACAGCATCCGCCCCATATTATTTATGATATGTATGTGGCAATCTCTGCCGGCGATGCTGACCTCTGTATTCCAAGCCGTTTTATTCCGGGCGGAAGTGACGGCGGATTAAATTTGTATCGTAGTTTTGTATCCGGAACAGCAAGGTATATGGGTAAAATCGTACTTCCCTGTCTGCGTAAAATAACCGACCCTACCAGCGGTCTTTTTATGTTTAAAAGAGAAATTATGCAGGATGCCTATGAAATGAAACCCATCGGCTGGAAAATTATGATTGAGGTACTCGCGACCTGCACTTTTGATAAAATTATTGAAATACCCTACTCGTTCCAAAACAGAACTGCCGGCGAATCAAAACTTTCATCCAAAGTTACGATGCAATATATCAAACAGATTTTTGACCTTCGTAAGCGCGGTAAAAAACAAAAACATATCGTAGTAGAACGTTGGTCCTTACAGGATCTGGCCACAAAAAAAGAAACTTTTTAAAAGTTTCTTTTTTTGATGCAATATTTCCTACTCATACCGATTACTGATTACCATAAAGTTAACCGTTCCGTCATCCATTGTAAAATGAGCCTGTTTATCGGGGTTGATGCTAAATTTTTTTACCTGATTTCCTTCGCTGTCATACAAGTTGCCGCTCTGCACTTTCAAATCCACCGTTCCTTCGCTTCCAATGTCCGTAATAAGTACGGTAACCTCACCCACGGTTATGGTATCTCCCTGTAAATACTCCTGCGTTAATTCAAAATCACCGGCTGCATCAGATTGCAGTTCTCCCTTTATCGTAACGGTTGCCCAGGTATGGGTGTTAATGTATGTAAAATATGGATTTACCAAAAAAACCATTACGAATAAACCAAATAAAACAGACAACACAATTACAACAGATGCTATTATAATTACAGTTTTCTTTTTCATTCATTGTCCCTCTTTTTCTTTACTCTACAATTCGGTAATCAATGATGACCCAGTCATAGGCATCATAATCCATCATCGTACCGCAATATTTGCATACACCGCCTTCTACCAGCGATATGGTGGCACCGCAATGCTGACAGGTAAACATGGAAATATCACTTTTATGCTTGTAAACACGTTGTTTTGCCAGCGTTAATTCCAGTATTCCTCTTTTCTCTTTGATATGGCTTCCTTCATCAATTAAAACACGGACGCCGCGATGCAATTTAATATATTGGAAGGTTTCATCCATCCGATAGTCCTTAATCATAAAGCGACCGGCTTCACATCGGATAATATTACGATTCGCCTGTAAATAAGGCGTAATATCACATTTTACAAAAGCGGCTACATCCTGCGGATTCTCCGCGAAATGAACGGATTTAATTTTACTGTCCAGAGAAGCAAGAAACTCTTCCACAACAATTCCCGGATTATTCTGACAGAGTATATTTAAAAAATGATTATGTACATCCTGTTCCTGACTCAGTTTGGGCACATTAATAATCATAAGCACACCCGTAACCAGCATTCCGATCGGAATAAGTAAAATAAGCGGCGGAAAAATCTGTAAAAAAGGAGCCGGTAAAAGAATGGAGGCTAAAAACGCCAAAATCCAATGGCCTATGTGCGCCCTGTTCCCCCTCTGTTCATGCCGGCTGTAAACACGATTAACCGAGATTACCTTATCCTTATAAGCCGAAATATCAAACTTACTGTTACAGTAATCACATCCGTCCAACAATTTTTCCAGAGGCATTTCTGCACCGCAATTGGGACATACATACAAACCTTTGCCGGTTGTAGAACGTAAAACATAGTAATCAATGTTACATCTGCGAACCACCTGACCGGCAACTTTGTTATCCCTGATATAACGAATGTCGTACTTTGTGTCTTGGGTAACTTTACTTACCACATATTTGCCGTCATTAAAATATTTTATAAAAGTAACCCTGAAGTCTCCTCTATGTTTATAATGTGTAGGAACAATGCCATATTCCTTGTGATGTACGAATAATCCCTGCTTTTCCAAACGTTTCTTTTCAAGATACATACTGTACCAATGTTCCTGTGTTACGCAGGACATCGGGTTCTCTTTATCCGCACATTGTCTGTCAAACCACTGAATCATTTCATTTTTATAATGCCAAATCAAATCATATAAATGCAACCAGTCGCCATTAACATATCCTTCGCGCTTGCCGGGAGCCACAAAATCTATATCTCGTCCGTATTTATTATAAAATTCCTGTAAATTCATAAATACTCTGTTTCCTTTCGTATGCCTTTTTCGCATTGACCGGGAATCCCCCCTCTGTCAATAACACTCCGTAACCCACATAAAAGTTGCAAAACCGCTTATTCACTTTATTTTAACATAAACACCTAAAATAGAAAACCACCGCCTGTTGAAGCGGTGGTTTTTATAAATATAGTCCTATTATTTCTTAAATAAAAACACAAGAAGGTTCGGTCCCACAAGCTTTTTACGCTGTTTCAATACTGTCAGCCTTAGCCAAACCATATTTTTCAACGGCTGCTTCACGCATCTTGTATTTCAGAATCTTACCTGCGGCATTCATGGGGAATCCATCCACGATATCCACATACTTAGGCACTTTGTGCTTTGCCATATTGGCGCGGACATAATCCTTGATTTCCTGCTCGGTTAAGGTTTCACCGTCCTTGGGAACCACGCAAGCCATGATTTCTTCGCCCAACTGCTCGTCGGGAACACCGATTACCTGCACATCTTTTACCTTATCATGGGTATAGATGAATTCTTCGATTTCCTTCGGGTAGATGTTTTCACCACCGCGGATAATCATGTCTTTCAAACGGCCGGTAATACGGAAGTTGCCTTCGGGAGTCATACAAGCCAAGTCACCGGTATGAAGCCAGCCGTCTTTGTCTATAGCTGCTGCCGTTGCCTGAGGCATTTTATAATATCCCTTCATGATGTTGTAGCCTCTGGCTACAAATTCACCGTTTTCACCTACGGGCATTTCTTCTCCGGTTTCAGGGTCAACAATTTTACACTCAATACCGGGTAAAGGCCCGCCTACGGTACCTACTCGAACCTCCAAAGGATCATCGGTACTGCTCATGGTACATCCGGGAGAAGCCTCGGTCTGACCATAAACAATGGTAATTTCCTTCATGTTCATTTTATCTACTACATCCTGCATAACGGAGATGGGGCAGGGGCTGCCTGCCATAATACCGGTACGCATGTAAGAGAAGTCTGTTTTCGCAAAATCCTCATGCTCCAGCATGGCAATAAACATAGTGGGAACACCGTGGAAACAGGTGATTCTCTCCTGATTGATACATGCCAATGCAGGCTTGGTTGAGAAATAAGGAATGGGTGATAAGGTTACACCGTGTGTCATGGATGCAGTCATGGCAAGCACCATACCGAAGCAATGGAACATGGGTACCTGAATCATCATACGGTCTGCGGTAGACAAATCCATTCTGTCACCGATACATTTACCGTTATTTACAACATTATAGTGGGTAAGCATTACACCCTTCGGGAAGCCTGTGGTACCTGAAGTGTACTGCATGTTACATACATCATGCTTATCAACCAAAGATGCACGACGATATACCTCTTCAATGGGCACATTGTCAGCCAAAGCAAGTGCGTCGCTCCAGGTTAAACAGCCGGGCTGCTTAGAGGTTACGTTGATTACGTGACGTAAGAAAGGTAATCTCTTGCAGTGCAAAGCCTTACCGGGCACATTGGTTGCCAGTTCGGGGCATAATTCCTGAATAATCTGTGCATAATTGGAATCTCTGTATCCGTCAATGAGAATCAGCGTATGTGTATCTGAGTTACGAAGCAGATATTCCGCTTCATGAATCTTATATGCGGTATTCATGGTTACCAAAACCGCGCCAATCTTAGTACATGCCCAGAAAGCGATATACCACTGAGGTACATTGGTTGCCCAAACAGCCACATGCGTACCGGATTTTACGCCCAAAGCAATCAAAGAGCGGGCAAACTGATCTACATCATCACGGAACTCAGAGTAGGTTCTTGTATAATCCAAAGTAGTATAGCGGAAAGCATACTGGTCGGGGAATTCCTCCACCATACGATCCAATACCTGAGGGAAGGTTTTATCAATGATTTCTTCCTTCTTCCATACATACTGACCGGTACCTCTTTTATTGCGGTACAAAGATTTACCTACTACTACCGCTTCCTTCTGATACTGGCTCATATAATTTACAAAATGAGGGAATACAATACCTGCATCTCCCAATTCTTCTAACCATGCGGGAATCCATTCAAAAGAAACATAACCTTCATAGTTTACGGACTGTAAAGCCAACATTAACTCATCAATAGGTAAAGTACCTTCGCCCATTAAAGAGTATTCAATATTGCCGTCAACCACTTCGGAATCCTTAATATGCACATGTTTTACATATGCGCCCAGATTCTGAATTGTCTTCTCGGGAGTTTCGTTACCGTAACGCACGGTGTGGTGAATATCCCACAATGCCGCTACATTGTCACGGGCAAATACATTTAAAACATTGCGAAGACGCTCTGTATCGGTGTAGGGACCTACGGTTTCAATTAAAATAGAGATACCGTTGTTGTCAGCCTCACGATAAGTTCTCTTGATACACTCGATGACTGCGTCATCATTCACCTCGGTATCCATGGAATGCTTACCTGCGCGAATACGAATGCAGGGACATTTTATGATTTTGGCAATTTTAATGTATTCTTCGATTTCCGCTACATTCTCTTCAATCTTGGTTTCGTCGGATACATCACAGGTGGTATCCAAACAGGGAACGGTTAATTCCATCTGCGCCAGTTTATGTGCGGTTTCTACAATATTTTCACTGTTAAAAGGGCGGTTTTTGCCGGAGAACACTTCTCTTTTTACATCATGGATTTCGATACCGTCAAACTGCAAATCCTTGGCAGTTACATAAAAGTCTGTCCAGTCAAAATCATCCCAGCCATTTGTACTAAATGATAATTTCATGTTCTATCTCCTATTCCTATCCGTTTTCGGATAATGCTATTCATTACAGAAGATAAATATTTTGTATTTCCATACGGACACGCTCTCGCTCGATTAAGAAACGTAGCAGATACTAAACTCAAACAGAAACAAGTTCGCTTTTCGTTAAGTACCGACGTTCTTAAACGGTCTTTTATGGAAAAACAAAATCTTATCTTTATTTATTTTACTAATTTATCCGAAAACGGATTATAATTTACTGATTCGCGTTCTGCTCTTCGTGAACAATCTTGTTTAATGCGTTTACGTATGCGCGGATACTTGCGCCGATGATGTCGGTGGAAATACCGTTGCCTGAGTATACCTTGTTACCTACACGAATTTTAACAAAAGCAGAACCTACCGCTTCGCTACCTTCGGTTACGGACTGAATCTGGAAGTCTTCCAAATCATAATGGTGTCCGACAATCATTTCGATTGCAAGTAATGCTGCTTCAATCGGGCCGTCACCTGAACTTAATCCCTTCATGGGAGTGCCTTTTTTATCCAAAGTAACCTGCGCGGTGGGAGTAATAATGTTACCGCTGTTGATTACGTAATCTACCAACTGATACGTAGGAGGAACCTGAAGTGCTGCGGTTGCAATGATTGCTTCCAATTCTTTCGCACCTACGGGTTTCTTCGCAGATACACGCTTGAATTCCTTGAATACCTTCGCGTTGTCATCGTCAGAAAGTTCATAACCTAATTTCTTAACTGCCTTAATCACTGCTGCAATATCAGCCTGAGCAGTTAAATTCACATCTTCATGTGCATCATTTCCGGTTGTATCACCAAAAGGTGTCTTTCCGGTCTTTTTATTGCTGTCAAGCCATGTCATCTGACGAACGGCTCTTGCAAGTTCACCCTGAGATACGCCGCATTCCACGCCCAGCGCGTCACCCTTCATAGTGATGGTATGTACCACGGTCTCCAAAGAAGGAGTTGCATTACCGATTAAACTTGCTTTTATCTGACTTACACCTGCCTTAGCGCCTGCAAAAACATTAGCATTTGCAACGTTCAATTCATCGGAACAGGTTGCAGAAATAGCTACATTTTCCATTGCCGGAACATTTGCTTTGATTTCTTCGATAAAATTCTTAAATTCTTCCGGGAACATGATACCGGCGGTATCACAAATATCTATGGTAGTTGCGCCGTTCTCGATTGCTGCTTCAATTACCTGACAAAGGAAGGGCATTTCACTTCTGGTTGCATCCTGTGCAGAGAATTCAACATCCGTACACTTGCTCTTCGCGTATGCTACTACTTCTTTTACGGCTTCCAAAACTTTCGCAGGTTTCTTTCCGCAGATGAATTCCATCTGGACCGCTGACGTAGGTGCACAGATTCTAATTCTGGGGTTTGCTGCTGTTGAAACAGCATCCCATGCCTTATCGACTTCTTCTTTGCAGATTCCTGCTCCAACGGATAAAATACTTTCTTTAATCATCGGTGCGAGAGATTTCACCAATAGTGCATCTGTTTTATCTTTGGCTACGTTGGGCATCTCGATAATGTCAATCTTTCTTTTTTCGAGTTGCTTTGCAACCTCCATTTTTTCTTTGAAACTCATAGAAAATTCGGCTTTTTCTGAACTTTCTCTGATTGTCACGTCTGCAATACTGATTTTCTTCATTTTCTTTCTCTCCTTTATGATAATAAATAAAATAAATATTTTTGCTGATGAAAAAATACTCGCATTTCTTCTGCGCGCAAACGG
>X409_Impala__coassemble_410_pt1 | contig 24551 bp, 20 predicted proteins | sample X409_Impala__metabat2_low_PE_002 | metagenome-assembled genome bin X409_Impala
GTTGTTTTCCTGATTCTGGGCTTTGGCTTTCTCAACCGCTTCTTTGGTTTGTTCGATCATTGCTGCCTGCAAAGCACGTTTTTCCTGAATGTCTTCCAGTTTTTCTTCTTTGATTTCTTTCTGTTCGGCGGCTTCTTCTGCTTTTTCCTCTGCTTCTTCCATCTTTTCTTCGATATTTTCTTTTGCTTCCTGCATTACCATTCCGATGATTTCCTCATCGGCAGCAGCATAGATGGCATCTGCGGTGTTCTGCGCATCCAACATGGGATTGGATTTCAGGCGCTCGATGGTAATCTTGCGGATATCGGCCACATCATCTTTCATCATTTTATCGGCATCTTCAATCTGCTTCTTCAATTCGCCCATCGGTTCCTTTAAATCAGAATACGCCTGTTTTAATTCCGAAGGCCAGTCTTTGTAATCTGTCTCTTCCGTAACGCCGTATTCTTTTTTTAAGGCATCTATTTGGTTGTTGATATCATTGATTTGGGACTGTGCTTCATTTTTAAGCGCAAGCATTTCCTGATAATGGTCCCGGCGCTCCTGAATGCTTTTGTCAATTTCTTTATCCGTATCCCAGGCATCGCCCACTACTTTCATAGCCTTTATTTGTGCTTCCGCACGCTTGGCTTGAATAGGGTCCGCTCCTGTTACATTCCTGTTTCCTGCAAAAACAGCATTTTGTTTACTTTGGTTTGCATTGCCGAGTGTTAAAATCCCTTTTATGCCCAGCGCAGTATGATTTGCATTGATGTTAATTGCCATACAATCTCCTCCTTGAGAACTGCAGATAAATACTTCATATAAAATCATATCGGCATAAAAGCACAATTACATTACCATAGTAGTTATAAAATCAGTTGTCAATTTGATAAAAAGGTGGCACAATAGAATCAATACAAAAGAAAACGGTTCTGTCCGTTTATGGGAGGAAATATGAAAAAATTATGGTATACATTTTTAGCGTTTTTTCCGTTGATTGATGTGATTGTAAGTGTGGTACTTATGATTGTAAGCATGGTTTTAATGGTAACCATTGCTACGGGAAGTGTGGATGCATCGGCAGCATTGCCCGGTGTTCTGTTGTGGATTAGCATTGCCGGTATTATTCTTGGCATCATATTCTGCATTTGGGGCGCTGTGGTTTTTACGGTTCATGCAAAGAATAACGAGAAACTGACCGGAAATGCCAAAGGCATCTGGATCGGCTCATTTGTTACTTTAATCTGTTTTGCTTTCCCGGTATATTGGTGGAAATGCATTCGTAAATCATAAGAAAGAAGAGTTGCTGCGAATCCGAAATCGTATTATACTATGCAGGTATGATTTCGGATTTTTTATTTTAAAAAGTATGAAATAAAGCAAACAGAACGAAAACGAGGATTTTTATGAAGGTGCAATTATCGGATCATTTTACATACGGCAAATTATTCCGTTTCACCCTTCCGCCGATTTTTATGATGATTTTTACATCGATTTACGGCGTGGTGGACGGATTTTTTGTGTCCAATTATGTAGGAAAAACGCCTTTCGCGGCAGTGAATCTAATTTATCCTTTTTTGATGCTTCTGGGTGCATTTGGATTTATGTTCGGTTCCGGAGGCAGTGCTTTGATTGCCAAGACGTTGGGCGAGGGCGACAAGATAAAAGCAAAGAAGTTGTTTTCACTTTTTATCTATGTAAGTATAGTGCTTGCCATAATAATAATGGGAGTGAGTTTCTTTTGCCTTAGACCAATCGCAGTGCTTCTGGGAGCAGAGGGGGAATTGATTGATTACTGCGTTATTTACGGACAGATTTTACTTGTGGCTCTACCGTTTTTTATCCTGCAATTTGAGTTTCAGACCTTTTTTATTACGGCTGAGAAGCCGGGGCTCGGATTGTTTGTGACGATTTTTTCCGGCGTTACCAATATGGTGCTTGATTATGTGTTTCTTGCGATTTTTGACTGGGGACTGCCGGGAGCGGCATGGGCGACAGCGGGCAGCCAGATTGTGGGCGGAGTAATTTCTCTGGTTTATTTTGCCCTGCCGAATAACAGTTTATTGCGTCTTACCGTTACGGGGATGGACATACAGGCACTCATGAAAGCCTGTACCAACGGGGCATCGGAATTTGTGACCAATATTTCCATGTCTCTGGTGAGTATGCTGTATAACTTCCAGTTGATGCGCTATGCCGGCGAAAACGGCGTGGCGGCGTATGGTGTCCTGATGTATGTATCTTTTGTTTTCGTGGCGATTTTCCTGGGATATTCGGTAGGTGTGGCACCGGTGGTAAGTTTTCACTTCGGTGCTAAACATCCGAAAGAGTTAAAAAATTTGCTGAAGAAAAGTTGTATTATTATTGTTGTCTTTTCGATTGCCATGCTTATCGCAGGCGAAGTACTGGCAATTCCCCTTTCCAAATTATATGTGGGTTATGACCCGGAACTCTTTGATATGACGCAGAAGGCGTTTTTGATTTATTCCTTTTCTTTCCTGTTTACCGGGGTAGGAATTTTTGGATCGGCCTTTTTTACTGCACTGAATAACGGCTTGGTTTCAGCGGTTATATCCTTCCTTCGCACCTTTTTGTTCCAGGTGATGGCGGTTCTTTTGCTCCCTTTATTTCTGGGTCTGGAAGGCATTTGGTGTGCGGTTATTGCGGCAGAGTTGCTGGCAACAGTGGTGACGGCGGTGTTTTTGGTGGCAAATAAGAAGAAGTATGGTTATTAAAATATTATATTTCCCAAAAACGAAAAAATATTGATTTTGGGAAATAAAAGTGGCATAATAATTTCATGAGGTGATTATTTATGAAACTGATTGAAAGAAAACAATATTTAAGTAAAATGATTAATGTTATTGGTACTCCCGATATTAAGGTTCTGACGGGTGTACGCCGTTCGGGTAAATCAAAATTGCTGGAAGCTTTTAAAGCTTATGTGCAAAAAAACATTTCTAACGCTAATATTATTCATATCAATTTTAATCTATCTAAGTATGATAATCTTAAAGAATATAAGGCGCTTAATGAATATATAGAAAGCAATTATATAGAAAATAAGGATAATTTTATTTTAATAGACGAAATTCAAATGTGTACTGACTTTGAATTGTGCATCAACAATTTGCATGCAACCGAGGTGTACGATATTTATATAACGGGTTCCAATGCTTTTTTACTCAGTTCAGACTTGGCAACATTGTTTACCGGTAGAACATTTGAAATTAAAGTATATCCGTTTTCTTTTGCTGAATATTTATATTATTTCGATCTAGCAGATAAGTATACTGCATTTGATAATTATATGCTTGAAGGTGGTATGTCCGGTTCATATTTGTATAAAGAACAGGAAGATAAATATGACTATATAGAAAATGTCTTTGATACGTTGATTCTAAGAGACATACGCCAAAAATATAAAATCAAAAATCCCATGTTGATGGATAGAATTTCGCAATTCCTAATGGATAATGTGTCTAATTTAACCTCAGCAAGAAGTATTGCGGACACACTTACATCCAATGCAGATAAAATCAATCATAAGACTGTGGCTAGTTATATGAATTATCTTTGTAATGCTTTTGCTTTTTATAAATTTCGCAGATATGATATTAAAGGGAAAAAGTATCTTGCTTCCAATGATAAATATTATTTGAGTGACCATACTTTTCGTTATGCCAAACTCGGTACTAAAAATTTAGATAGCGGTAGAGTAATTGAAAATATCGTTGCTATAGAATTGCTTAGACGTGGTTATGAAGTTTATGTAGGTGTTTTATATAAAAAAGAAATCGATTTTGTTGCATTGAAACGAAGTGAAAAGATTTATATTCAAGTTTCGGATAATATATCTCATTCCGAAACCTTTAAGCGAGAAGTAGAACCTTTGCTTAAAATTAAAGATGCCTATCCTAAAATGGTAATAGCACGTACAAGAAATCCGGAATATCAATATGAGGGAGTTAAGGTTATAGATGTAGCAGATTGGTTGATAAACAAATAACCGTTTCCCTAAAATGAAAAAATAAAAGTTTCAAAAATATAATTAATAACTTGCATGTATTTTTTTAGAGCAGTCAAGGCATTTTACAGTTCTTTCAGACTCTTATGCAATTCGATGGAAATTGGCAGAGAATAAACCTTCGCCCAACCAATATTTATTTATGGTTATGTGTATTAACAAAGTGACGGATTTACCTATATATTCTTATAAAAATAAATTAGGTGGTTGGAATGTTGTAAAAAATAAGGATATAAGACTTCCGGAGAAAAATGGTAAAATAGATTTTGATTTTATGGAAACTTTTATATCTGCAATGAAAAAAATTGCAATTAAGGATGTTGTTAAGTATAGTGATGCAAAAATTAAAGCAACTGAAGAAATAGTATCTCGTAAATATTAAAGTATTTTTATATGAATGAAAAGCACAATCAACGGACTTGTATCCGAAGATTGTGTTTTTTTAATGATAGTTTGAAATATCCATTGACATTAAAAAATAAAATGCATAACATAAAACTGTTTGATATATGTAAAAAAATATTCTTTTCCGAAAAAAAAGGGAGGAAACCAATTTGTTAAGTATTCTAAAATATTTACGCAAAAGAGAAGTGCTGTTTATGCTGGGAACCATAGTGGTTACCACATTACAGGTATTTCTGGAATTAAAATTACCGGATTATATGAATGCCATTACCACTACGGTTATTACACCGGGAAGCCCCATGTCGGAAATCTGGAGAGCCGGCGGAATGATGCTTCTGTGCTCTTTTGGCGGTTTGGTAGCGTCGATTCTTGTGGGATTGTTCTGTGCCAAAGTGGCGACCGGCTTTTCTATGAGACTTCGCAGCAAAGTGTACGATAAGGTAACCGGATTCTCTATGGAGGAAATCAACGGATTCTCTACCGCCAGCCTGATTACCCGTTCTACCAACGATATTATGCATGTGCAGATGTTTCTGGTAATGGGTACGGCAATCATGTTCCGTGCGGTAATTATGGCATCCATGGCCATTGGTAAGATTTACAGTAAAAGTTGGCAGTGGACGGTGAGTACCGCGATTGCAGTACTTCTTTTGCTTCTTTTGATTGTGTCGTTGATTATTATTGTATTGCCCAAGTTTAAAATCATTCAGACTTTGACGGATAACTTAAACCGTGTTACCCGGGAGAATCTTACGGGTATTCGCGTGGTTCGTGCTTATAATGCAGAAGATTTTCAGGAAGGGAAGTTCGAAGAGGCCAATGAGGAGCTTACCAAGACTCATTTGTTTACCCAGCGTGCTATGGCAATTATGGGCCCCGGAATGTCTATTATTATGAATGGTCTTTCTTTGGCGGTTTACTGGATTGGTGCTTATTTGATAAATGAAGCGGGTTCTCCCGATGAAAAAATAATGATGTTCTCGGATATGGTGGTCTTTTCTTCCTATGCGATGCAGGTGGTAATGTCTTTTATGATGCTTACCATGATTTTTATCATTCTGCCGAGAGCCAGCGTATCTGCAAAGCGTATTATGGAAGTGTTGGATACTAAAACAAAAATTGTGGATGGTGTTGCAGGAAGTGCCAATGGGGCAAGTGCAACGGAAGAAGACCAACGCAGTGCTGATAAAAAAGAAGCGGCAGGGGTTCAAAATACAGCGCAGGATGACACCCACGAAGTCATCTTTGATAACGTTACCTTCCGCTATCCCGATGCGTCGGATGCGGTGTTGGAAAACATTTCTTTTACGGCGAAATCCGGCGAAACCGTGGCGTTTATCGGTTCTACCGGTAGCGGTAAGTCAACCTTGATTAATCTGGTACCCCGTTTTTATGATGTAACCGAAGGTCGTATTCTTGTGGACGGTGTGGATGTTCGCGATTATACGCAGGAGGCATTGAGAAATAAAATCGGTCTTGTGCCGCAGCGTGCGGTTTTATTTGCGGGAACTATTCGTTCCAACATTGCTTACGGTGAAAACGGCAAGCAGAAGGAATATACCGATGAAGAAATCTGGGAGGCACTTCGCATTGCCCAGGCGGAAGATTTTGTATCCAAACTGGATCATAAGTTAGATGCGGATGTAGCCCAGGGAGGAACCAATTTCTCCGGCGGTCAGAAGCAACGTCTGTCTATTGCCAGAGCGATTTGCAGACGCCCGGATATTTACATTTTTGACGATTCCTTCTCGGCGTTGGATTATAAAACAGACCGCGTGTTGCGCGGTGAACTGGCGAAAGTAACCGGAAATGCCATTACATTGCTGGTGGCTCAGCGTATCGGAACCATTTTGGACGCGGATCAAATCATTGTTTTGGATGACGGTAAAATTGTGGGCAAAGGCACCCACAAAGAGTTGATGCAGACTTGTGAAGTGTATCAGCAGATTGCCTATTCTCAGTTATCAAAGGAGGAATTGGCATAATGGCAAAAAAAGAGTATGAAATGGGTTCTGCAAACAACGGAAAGAGAAGAGGTCCCGGTGCCGGACGTATTGTAGAAAAACCCAAGGATTTTAAGGGCACTTTTATCAAATTATTTAAATACTTAAAGAAATTTTTACCTTTTATGATATTGTCATTGGTACTGTCTTTTATCAGCAGTATTTTAGCGGTTATCGGTCCGGATGTGATTAAGGATTTGACGGCGGTTATTGAAACAGGGATTCTTACCGGCATTGATATGGAAGCAGTCAAAGATGTGGCGATTCTTCTGATTATCATTTACGGGATCAGCGTTGTCTTCCAGTATTTCCAGAGTCTTGTGATGGCAACCATGACCCAGAGAATGTCCAAGAAGATTCGTAAGGACATTTCCGAGAAGATTAACATTATGCCGCTTAAGTACTTTGACTCTACGACTTTCGGTGATGTATTAAGCCGTGTGACCAACGACGTGGATACCATCGGACACAGTCTGGGTCAGAGTATCACCCAGTTGGTTATGGCAGTGACTATGTTGGTAGGTTCCATCATTATGATGTTGATTACCGATGTAACAATGACGATTGCGGCGATTCTCTCGTCTTTGATTGGTTTTGCTTTTATGAGTCTGATTCTCGGTAAGTCCCAGAAGTACTTCGTGGGACAGCAGAAGTACCTTGGTATGATTAACGGCCACGTGGAAGAAGTGTATGCCGGCCACAACGTGTTAAAAGCCTATAACGGTGAGCGTAAGGCTAAGGAAGAGTTTGAAGAAATTAACGCAAAGCTTTGCACCAGTGCGTTTAAGGCCCAGTTCTTATCAGGCCTTATGCAGCCTTTTATGGGATTTGTGGGTAACTTAGGCTATGTGGTAGTCTGTGTAACCGGTGCGGTGCTTGTTATGATGGGTAAAATTGATTTTCCCGTTATCGTGGCGTTTACTATGTATGTGCGGCTTTTTACCCAGCCGTTATCCCAGATTGCCCAGTCTATGAACAGTCTGCAGTCTACAGCGGCAGCGTCTGAGCGAATTTTTGAGTTCTTAGAAGAGCCTCCTATGGAAGATGAAAGCCACAAGACGAAGGTGCTTAAGGGTGAAGATATCAGGGGCGAAATTGAATTTAATCATGTAAAATTCGGCTACGACCCGGAGAAGATTATTATCAAAGATTTCTCTGTTAAGATTAAGCCCGGCCAGAAGATTGCCATTGTTGGTCCCACGGGTGCGGGTAAAACCACCATGGTAAACTTACTGATGCGCTTTTATGAGGTAAACAGCGGCTTCATCAGCATTGACGGTACTCCGGTTTCCGAGCTGACCCGTGAAAATATTCACGATTTGTTCGGTATGGTACTTCAGGATACCTGGTTGTTTGAGGGAACCATCCGCGATAATATTGTCTACGGCAAGGAAGGCATCACGGATGAGATGTTGGATAGAGTGTGTAAGGCAGCTGGCATTTATCATTTTATCCGTACGTTGCCGAAGGGGTATGATACGATTCTAAACGATAAGGTGAATTTGTCTGCGGGACAGAAGCAGCTTATGACCATTGCAAGAGCCATGGTAGAGAATGCGCCCATGCTGATTCTGGATGAGGCGACCAGTTCTGTTGATACCAGAACGGAAGTGTTGATTCAGGAGGCCATGGATCGCCTGACTGAGGGCAGAACGTCCTTCGTAATCGCCCACCGTTTATCTACCATTCGTAACGCGGATATGATTCTTGTTATGAAAGACGGCGATGTAATCGAAAGCGGCAGCCATGATGAACTGATGGCGCAGGGCGGATTTTATTCAGAATTATATAACAGCCAGTTTGAGCAGGCGAGCTAGAAGGCTGCTTTTGGCAGCAAACTGGACAGTATTGATAGAATAGGTGTAGAATGTATTTAAACGTTCTACACCTTTTTATGTATAAAAGATTAGGAGATGTCAAAGTGAAACTAATTTTTACCGTGCTGATTATTATTTTGGTACTGTTGATTACAGTAAGGTTTATCGCATTGCAATTTTATACAACGGAAGAGTCTAAAACCGGTGCAACTGTCAAAAACGCCGTGACAGTCGGATTGCTTATAGGGCTTGGCACAGCCGTAATCGGACTTGCTATGTTATATGTGCCTTCGTCTTCGAATTTTTTCCTTTATGGGGTTATTCTGTTTATCGGAATATGGCTGGCTATATTTCTGATTGTTGTTCATTTAACTCTGGTAATGCCGATAGTCCTTATTTCTACCGGAATCATCAAAAAGAAGAAAGCGCCCATTATTGTAGCAAGTGCCGTGTGGGTGCCGATTTATACGGTATTGATTATTATATTCTTGGGATTTCCGCCGAAGTACCCGCTGCTGAATCCTGCCATTCTGTTTCAGGATTACGACGGAATTGTAAGGATGTACGGAGAGCCTACTTATAACGATGGCGATGTTCTTTGTTACCGCACGGAAGTCTGGTGGTATCAATGCGGTTATTACTGTGTGAAAATGACGCCAAACGGCAGGGCATATTTTGCCTATTATGACGATTTGTATGATTCCAAGTGGATACTGGGAAGAAGCCGGGAGGAGATTGATGCAAGATTTCCAAAGGGATGGGAAGTGCCGCTCGGAACCAAATATTATCGTATTGATGCGGAAAACAGTGGAATTTACTACGTAGTTGAATACGATGAAAGAGGTATTGCAGTTAGTTTTGATACGGATGATTCCGTACCTTAAAAGACGATCTAAAATATTTTAGTTGTATAAAACACAATTATAAAAAGAAAGCCGAACGACTTATTTGGACGATAAAATCCAAACAAAGCCGGTCGGCTTTTTAATATTCCACAAGATTTCCGTCATAATCAATCATAACCGGAAAATCAAATCTTCCCCAACCGTAATTCGGTTCTTTGTCACACATAATAAACAGTAAAACCACATACAGAGGCTTATACAGTGTTGCAAGAATGGACCAGGTCATCGCTGATTTTTGGAATCCGAAGGTGATGAGCAGATCATAAATTTTACGCCATTTCCAAAATTCAAAAAACAAAGAATATGCCCACTGTAAAATCGTGCTTAAGAGTGGAATCATACTCAGTATAGAGGAAATAATCGGCTTTAAGAAATCATTACCGATATAGGCCCAGGCGATGGTTTCACGCTTATCGGTTTTTACCCAGTTAAAAACGTTAAACTCCCGAATCGGCAGTACAAACTCAAGGTAGTAAGTACCGTAAGGTACGAAGGCTACCCAGGCATGGCGGAAGCCTGCGTGACGCGCCATAATAAACACGGCAACAGGGCGCATAATTTGATACATCACAAAATGAAAAACAGTAGATATGATGATTACCAGAAGAATCGACGTATAAATGACGATTTTAGTAAAAGAGGGAAGAGCAATCAACTCTTCCCAACTTCCGACTCTGCTTAAATCGTCCAAAATATATGCGATATCTTCGATTAATAGTAACAATAAATAGGACATTTAAGGCTCCTTTTTATGCGTTATAATCCGGTTCCTTGTTCATAATGATGTATGCAAATACAGTCATAAGAAGAGGGAAGAAGATATTAACAATAGATACCCACATTGCATGCTCAGGCATACCATAGGTAATTAAAATATCATAATTCATTCTCCACATAATACCGTAACTGATCAAAAGGTATGCAATGATGTAAGCCATAAAGAGCAACCATCCGAGTACCGGAATCATAGAAATGAAACTCATGGGAAGAATCAATATAATATAAATTCCGGTTGCAATCAGGAAGAGCCAGAATGCTTTCGTACGATTGTCATATTTAATCCAGTTAAAAAGATTAAACTGTCTGGGTGACAATTTTAAGGTAATGTAGAAATTACCGTAAGGGATAAAAGCAAGCCATGCATTTGACATTCCCTGTCTTTTTGCCATACGGTAGAAGGGGTATTCCATTGCAATCCAAAGTGCGATGGAAATGATAAAAATAACTGCATAGATAATGAGTACGATTCCGATACTGAGACCGGCGTACAAAGCGTCTGAATCATAAGAGTTCATAGTGATTTTTCCTTTCGTAATATATTATTAAATTTTTATTAAAACATAATATATCACAAACTGTAATTTTAAGCAAGAAAAAGCCCCAAAGTTGTTGCTTTGAGGCTTATAAAAACAATATTTTATCCTTTATATTTTTTCCCGGTAATATCCCCAGCCGCCGTTTATCGGTTCTTTATTCATAATGATATAAGAAAAGATTACCATTACAAGAGGGCATATAATATTTACAAGCGGTGCCCATATGGCATGTTGGTCCATTCCGTAGGCTTTGAGCAGGTCGTAATTTTTACGCCAGTGAATAAGGCTTAGAAGGGCGAATATTAAGAATGAAATTACGGCAAAAACGATCGAATATATGTCTGACTGAAAAACTCCTTCTGTTTCCGGAGCGGGTACGCTAAGAAGTTTCACTATGGTTACATAGATATACCAAATAAAAAACAACACTAACCCTAATAATTTAAATATTAATAATGGCCAAAAGACTATACTGCGGTGTTTGATTTTGATAAACCCCAACTGATATTCGTTGAAAGGTAAGGTAAAAGCAATATAATCTTTACACATAGGAATAAAAACAATCCAAGGAGCATGGTATTCACAAGTTCTCGCCATAATAAAATAGGGAATAGCTGTGACTAAATAACACACATATACTATTGCTCCCACAAAAAGCAAAGCAATAAGGGGTACCAGCAAAAACATAAGTAAAAGCGGAACAAACCAAAATGCATGAGCCATCTTTACATTCTCCTTTGTAATATTATATGTAACTTATACAATTCTCTTTTCAAAAATTTCTTTAAGACTACAATTCTATTATAGCAATAATTTTTTTTTTGTAAAATAAAATAAGCACCAACCCCACGGCTCATATGTCCGCAAAACCAGTGCTTAAGTGCGCGATCAGGGGCTCGAACCCTGGACACCCTGATTAAGAGTCAGGTGCTCTACCAACTGAGCTAATCGCGCAGACCATATTATGTCGACGTGTTTTCGCCACGTGCATTGTTGATTATAGTATAGGATTTTTAACTTTGCAAGCATTTTTTGAAAAATTTTTTAATTTTTTGCAAAAAAGTTGTGAATTAGGCATAAATAAAAGGTTTGAAAAGTATTTTTATGATGATTTTGCAGGGAAAAGAAGGGGAAAACTTGCATTTTAGGGGTGTATGTTCTATAAATAAATGTGGCTGAATTGCGGAGATATTGTTATAATTTACATAGACACAATGGAATGACGGGTAGAACAGGAGTGCCGAGATGATTTTTGAAAGTCATGCACATTATGATGATGATGCTTTTGATGAGGACAGGGAGAGCCTGATTGAAAGTTTACGGGAAAACAGAATAGAGTATGTAATTAACGTAGGCGCAAGCATGGAATCTACGGAGCGAACTTACGAACTGGCAAAGAAGTATCCTTTTATTTATGCGGCGGTAGGCGTGCATCCTTCGGATACGCTACCCTTGACAGACAAGGATATGGACAGGCTAAAAGAGTTGGCAGCAGACAAAAAGGTAGTTGCCATCGGTGAAATAGGTCTTGATTATTACTGGGACGAGCCGGAGCGTGAAATTCAGAAGAAGTGGTTTAAAAGACAGATTGAACTTGCTAAGGAAGTGGATTTGCCGATTATCATTCATTCCAGAGAAGCGGCGAAGGATACGCTGGATATTCTGCATGAACACGATACAGGGAACTACCGCGGCGTGATGCACTGCTTCTCCTATTCACCGGAAATTGCGAAAGAAGTGGTGAAGATGGGTTTTTATATCGGTGTAGGCGGTGTCTGCACTTATAAAAATGCTAAGAAACTCGTAGAGGTTGTGGAAGAAATTCCCCTAGAGCACATTTTACTGGAGACGGACTGTCCGTACTTAACACCGGTTCCTTACAGAGGCAAGCGTAATTCGTCGTTATACCTGCCCTATGTGGTGGAGAAAATTGCAGAAATCAAGGGCGTAACCGTTGAAGAAGTTGAGCGCGTGACTTATGAGAACGCGATGAAGTTGTTTCTTAATAAATAACATAGCAGAGTAATGAAAAAACACTCTGAAAATCAAGTAAAAAGTTTCATAATAAACGAAAAATAGTAAAAGGCTGTATTGTGACAATTCCGTCGCCTATAGCCAAAATAATTTTGTTTCATAGAGTAAATATTCGGTGCGACATATAATATATTCATAAGTGGGTGGTTTTGCCACCGTCGGTACTTAGGTTCTGTTTTTTAGAACCTTATGTACCGTTACGTGTGACAAGCCAGCGAGAGCGTGCCCACGTTGAATATATTATATGTCAATCCGAACTTATCCAAGAAAGGAAAATTTATGGCATATTTAGGAAATCCCGGCAATACAGCCGCGGTACTGAATAAACACGGGTTTCATTTTCAGAAGAAGTTTGGTCAGAACTTCTTAATTGATACCCATATTTTAGAAAAAATCATAGACAGTGCGGAAATTACTAAGGACGACTGCGTACTGGAAATCGGTCCCGGAATCGGAACTATGACCCAGTATCTGGCAGAGCGTGCAAGAGAAGTGATTGCCGTGGAAATTGACAAGGCGTTGATTCCCATTCTGGCGGACACACTGTCTGAGTATGACAATGTAACCGTCATTAATGATGACGTTTTAAAAGTGGACATTGCCAAATTGGTGGAAGAGCATAATAACAACCGCCCCATTAAGGTGGTGGCAAATCTTCCTTATTATATTACGACGCCCATTGTTATGGGTTTGCTTGAAAGCCATGTGCCCTTGGACAGCATTACCATTATGGTACAAAAGGAAGTGGCGGAGCGTATGCAGGTAGGCCCGGGAACCAAGGATTACGGTGCACTGTCTCTTGCGGTTGCATATTATTGCAAAGCGGAAGTTGTAACGGTTGTTTCACCCAATTGTTTTATTCCCAAGCCCAATGTGGCAAGTGCGGTTATCCGCTTAAAGGTCTATGGCAAGCCGCCTGTTATCGTGGAGGACGAGGCTTTTATGTTCCGTATTATCCGGGCTTCTTTCCAACAGCGCCGTAAAACACTGGTGAACGGTCTGACCCATGCGGCAGATTTGAATGTATCCAAAGAGCAGGTTTTGGAGGCTTTGGCGCAAATGGGCAAGCCTGAAAGTGTGAGAGGCGAGACTTTTACATTGGAAGAGTTTGCAAGATTAAGTGATTTGTTGAAATAAAAAGACGCAGGTCCGTATCATAATATATACATTCTCCGGGACGCTTTCGCTTGGTTGTCTTAACGTAACGGCACATAGGATTGCAAAGAACGCAATCCAGATGCCGACGAGGACAAACACCCGTCGAATGAAATATATTATGATACGGACCTGCTGTGTTTGTATCTAATAAAAAATGTTAAGAAATAACGAGTAATGTGTTCAATAAATTAAGGATTAAAATACGTGAACAGAATTAGTTTGATTTAAAATCGTCAATAATCATTTTAATATGGGCACATTTAATTTCGTCTAAATTTGTGACTTCAATATACTTTCTATTATCTAATTCTAGTAAATAATCTGTACTGACAGAAAAAATCTGAGAAAGCTTAATTAGCATTTCAACGGAGGGTAAAATATTATTATTTTCCCAATTAGTTTGTTTTGATACACTAAGTTTTTGAGCTAATTGTACTTGTGTCCAGTTATGTGCAAGTCTAAGGTTTTCAACTCGATTTCCAAACATATAATCACTCCTTCTGCAACGAGAATATAACAATACCAAAGTATTGACAAAATACATAAGTATTGCCAGACCGGACAAAAAGCGAGGTGTATATATGAAACGAATTATTATTTTTGTATTAGTTTTTATACTAATTTTCGTAGTAGGATGTAGTTTTAAGGATGATTCTAATACAGATAATAGTATTACAACTGATGTATATAATGAAGAAATTTTAGATAGTGTAAATAGTGAATCTGTAAATATTGAACAATCTAATGAAACGGATAAGATACCCCTACCAATAGATTTTTCACAATTCCATATTCTTCTTCTAGAATTTCATAACAATACATCTTGCGTTTACGTTGCTCAAGTAGATAATTTCCTGTGTACATTTTTGCATCCTCCTTATATGTATAATTATTTTTGGAATAGTATCTAATGTGAATATAGCGAAAAGAGATTTATGGTGACAATGTGAATTTTTCACAAAAATAATAAAAAATTAAATTTTGAAAAAGCGTATTGACTTTTTATAAAAAAGAGAGTATCCTTTATAACAGTTTAACGCGTTGAAGTGTTACACTTTAAAGTGCCGAAAGTTATTAATATAAACTCCCGGTACATACATTTTTAAAAAGAAAATAAGAAAGAAGGGCGGAAAAATGCAGAACAAAGGTAATTTAATTTCTTTTAGACCTGACATTAAGGTAGTGGACTGTACGCTTCGTGACGGCGGTCTGGTTAACAATTTCGGATTCTCGGATGAATTCGTAAAAGCATTGTATCGCGCCAACATAAAAGCCGGTGTCGATTACATGGAATTCGGATATAAGGCATCTAAGGAGATTTTTAAGAAGGAAGACTACGGTAAGTGGAAATTCTGTGAGGAAGAAGATATTCGTGCCGTTGTGGGTACCAATGATTTTGATATGAAGATTTCGGTTATGACCGATGTGGGAAGAACCGATTACAAGAACGATATTATTCCCAAGAAAGACAGTGTAATTGACCTGGTGCGTACCGCAACTTACATTCACCAGATTCCCGCAGCCATTGAGATGATTCAGGACGCTCATGAAAAGGGTTATGAGACATCTGCCAACATTATGGCGATTTCGAAAGTCCGTGAAGAAGAACTTGATAACGGTCTTGAAATCCTTGCGGAATGCGATGTGGATTACATCTACTTGGTAGATAGTTTCGGTGCTTTTTATCCCGAGCAAATTCGCCGACTTACACATAAATACATGGAAGTTGCCGCGAAACATGGTAAAAAGATTGGTGTGCATACTCACAACAATCAGCAGCTTGCATATGCCAATACCATTGAAGCGTTGAGTATCGGTGCCAGCCTTGCGGATGCTACCGTAAGCGGTATGGGCCGTGGTGCAGGAAACTGTTACATGGAATCTCTTTTATCCTTCTTACGTAATCCCCGCTACAATCTTGTACCGATTATGGATTTCGTACAGACCTACATCAAGGAGGAAATCGAAAAGGGGAGTTTATGGGGATATGACATCCCCTACCTTTTAACGGGGATTATGAACTCACATCCTTCCGCAGCCATTAAGTTTATGGGCGAGGGGAGAATTGATTACTCAAGATTCTATCAGGAATTGTTAGACCATATGGAGTAAAAAATATAAGAAAAGGGTTAATAACATTTTGAAATGTTTTTAGCCCTTTTTTGTATTCTTTTTTTGACATTGGATTATGCGTGTGGTACACTTAAAATTGTATTATGGGTTAATAATGTGCATTAGGAATTTGCAATATTAAGAGGTGGATACTTTGGATAAGTATGAATTTAAACTTCGTTCGGAAGAAATCGACAAATTAATGGAACATCAGAAGTATGCCGACGCGGTTCGACTGGCGGATACCATTGATTGGAAACGTGTAAAAAGTACCACAACTCTGGCCAAAATTGCCGAGTTGTATAAGTTAAATAAAAGATATGATGACTGTTACGAAATTTTAGAGTTGGCATATGACCGCAATCCAAACAACAGAAATGTTGTTTATTCGTTGTGCGAAATTTGCCTGGAATTGGGTGACATCGTAGAGGCCATTGAATATTTTAAGGCATATGCATCACTGGCACCTAAAGATCCCGGCGTATATATGCTCCGTTATCGTATTTACGAGGCGCAGAATGTGGGATACGAAGAGCGCATTGAATTATTGGAAGAGTTAAAAAAGAAAGACAGAATAGAGGAATGGGAATATGAGCTTGCATATCTCTATCACCGTGCCGGTTTTGCAACCAAGTGCGTGGAAGAGTGTGACGAGCTGATTTTATGGTTCGGCGAAGGACCTTATGTTGTAAAAGCAATGGAACTTAAGATGCTCCATGAACCCCTGACCCCTTCCCAGCAGGAAAAATATGACCGACGCAATGAGGAGAAGATCCAGATTGCGGCGCAGGCAGCGAAAGAGCGTAATACCGGCGAGATGGATTTGGATGACGACTTCCGTGTAAAAACCATTGATATGAGCAAGTTTAACACTATGAATCTTCAGGCAGAACTTGCGGAGAATCTGAAAGAATACATAGATGATGAACCGCAACCGGTTCAGTATATGGGTGAAAACCGTGAAGATCAGAAGGTATATCATAATACCATTCCGGCAGATGCGCAGGAAGTTTTCTTTGCGGATCAGACGGCGGATATGAGATATCAGATTCCCACACCCGTTAGTGCGGCAGCAGCCACACCGGAGATGGAAGCGTTTAAAGAGAGTTTTGCACAGGGGTATGTAGGTGTGGAACCCCCTCAGTCCATGGGACAGTTGATAGAGGATTTGGATGAAGGTACACAGGAAATACCGGTCGGAGCAGTAGTTGGAGCAGTGCCTCCCTCCCCTATGGCAGGTATGGATACGGCCCGTGTACAGACCAGGGATGTACAGGAAATTCATTTTGAGGAACCTGCTTATGCAGCGGCAGAAATTCCCGGTCAGCAGACTTTTATGTCGAATACACAGCAAATGGTAGCATTAGGTACCACGGGTGCCTATGAAAGACTTCTTGCCCAGGAGATGGACGGACAGATTAGTCTGGCAAATATTCAGGAAGAGAAGGTTGTTGAGAAACAGATTACCGGTCAGTTGAATATTCAGGATATCATAGCAGACTGGGAAAAGATGAAAAAAGAACGCGAGCAGAAAATGCAGGCAGATGTGCATCAGAAGATGTTAGAGCAGACCGGAGAGATTTTCAGCCGTTTTGATGAAGATTCCAAAACCGGTATTCTTGCTTCCTTGGAAGATCCTTCCGTTCTTGATACCATAAACGGCACTGCCAGTGCAACCGTTATGAAGGGGCTTGAGAATCACGCAAAACAGGTGATTATGCCCGGAGTTCAAAAGAACATGGAAGAAGAGGCTGTGGTACAGGCGGCTGAAGACGCAGCAGAAGCAGTTCCGGCAGCAGACACGGTAGTTATGGTAGAGCAGCCGCTTATCGAAGAGTTAACGGAAGAACTGATTGAAACGGCAGCAGAAGAAATTCCGGAAGTGGAAGCAAGCGTTGTGAATGAGGTTTCTTCGGATACCGGCATTATGGAGCAGACGATTGTTTCACAGTTTACCGGCGAGTTATCTACAACCGGAGCAACCATGGATACCGTTATTATTGCGGAATCTGTAGTGGCAGATGTTGCAAATGAAGATGTTTCAATTGCAGAGGAAACAGCAGAAGAGGCTGCGCAGGAAGCAGAGGCCGAAGTTGCAGAGGAAATTACTTATTCGGAGGAAGCGGTTGTAACAGAAGAAGTTACGTATGCCGAAGCATCTGAAGTTCCGACCGAAGAGCCGGCAGTTCCGGAAGAAATTCCGGCGGAAGAACCGGTAGTTTCAGAGGAGAGTCCGGCGGAAGAACCGGTAGACTTTGTTTCAACAGGAGAAGGTAATTTCTATGGTTCCGTAACCGCAGCAATTCCCGGCGGAATTTGGAAAGAAGTAGAGGGAATTACGGAAGAAGCAGAATCCCAGGAAGAAAATCCTGCGGAAGAATATAATATGCAGGAGCAGGATGACGTTGCATCCGAAGAAGAGCAGGAAATGACAGAACACAAAGATTTAACAGAGGATGAAAAAGCGTTATTTAAGCCTTTCCTGTATTCCAAGAAGATGAAGAAGCAAATCTTGGATACCTTGGAAAAAATCACGTTGGCAGCTTATGTGGGAAATGTAGTAATCACAGCGGATTCCCACGATACTTCCCTTGAACTTGCCAAGTTGATTGTTTCTTACGTACGTATGGGGGATGACAACTTCTCCGGAAATGTTGCTAAAATTGATGCTGAAAAATTAAATAAAAAAGATATGAGCAACGTTTTTGCCAAACTGGTAAACGGTGCATTACTGGTAGAAAATGCCGGTAAATTAAGCAGTCAGACCATGCGCGGTATTCTTCAGGAACTGAACCAGGAAACCAACGGAATTATTGTAATTCTTATGGATAAAAAGCGTGCAATGGATACACTTATGGGCAGAGGTGCCGTAATCGGAGAATTCTTCAATGCGCGAATTGATGTGCTTTCCATGAATGTGGATATGTTGGTTACGTATGCTGTCCGTTATGTATATGAAAAGGGATACAGTGTGGACGATATGGGGCGTCTTGCATTATATAAGAGAATTTCGGAAATGCAGGCAGGTAATCACACTGTAACCATTGCCGAAGTTAAGGAAATTATGGATGATGCGATGCATCGTGCCGACAAAGGCGGTCTTTCCAAGATGGCGAGTATCATTACACGTAAACGTTACGACGAAAACGGCTTAATTGTTTTGAAGGAAAAAGATTTTGAATAATTTGGGGGAAAAACAAAATGGCAGAAAAAGTTAAGACCACGAAAGTGAAAAAAACGGAAAGTAAGAAAAAAACAGAGACGAAAAAGACCGTACAGGGCGAAAGAGTTTTTATCTCTGATGCGGATTGCTATCTGTTCGGACAGGGCACACATTATGATATTTACAAAAAACTCGGTGCGCATCCTTCCGTAGAAGACGGTGTGGAAGGTATTCACTTCGGTGTATGGGCACCCAATGCGGTCAGTGTACATGTAATCGGTTCTTTTAACGGATGGGATGAAAATGCAAATCCCATGGGCGAAGTCGGAGAAGGCGGCGTATATGCGGCTTTTATCAAAGAAGCCAAAGTGGGAGATATGTACAAGTATCTTATTGTGACTTCGGAAGGAAAGAAACTTTATAAAGCGGATCCTTTTGGAAACCATGCTGAAATGAGACCCGGCAATGCTTCCAAGGTTGCGGACATTAATAAGTTTCAATGGAGTGATAACGCCTGGATGGAGGTTAGAGACTCTAAGAATGTATTTGAAGAGCCCATGGCAATCTACGAGTGTCACATCGGTTCCTGGATGCGTCATCCCAGAGAGGACGAAGAAGGCTTCTACAATTACAGAGAATTCGCGGACAGAATCGTTGAATACTTAAAAGAAATGAAGTATACCCATGTGGAATTGATGGGTATCGCTGAGCATCCTTTTGACGGCTCTTGGGGCTATCAGGTAACCGGATATTATGCGCCTACTTCAAGATACGGTACACCTGAGGATTTCCAGTATTTGGTAAACACTCTTCATAAAAATAAAATCGGCGTGATCCTTGACTGGGTACCCGCACACTTCCCCAGAGATGCCCATGGTTTGGCAGAGTTTGACGGAACCTGTTTATTTGAGCATCCGGACCCTCGCCTTGGTGAACATCCCGACTGGGGAACCAAGATTTTTAACTATGGTAAAAACGAAGTGCGTAACTTCCTTATCGCTAACGCATTGTTCTGGATAAAAGAATTCCACATTGACGGTCTTCGTGTGGATGCGGTTGCATCTATGCTTTATCTGGATTACGGCAAGCAGGACGGTCAGTGGGTAGCCAATAAGTACGGCGGAAACCAGAACCTTGATGCAATTGAATTCTTCAAGCATTTGAATTCCGTTGTTCGCGGTACTTTCCCCGGCGTGTGCATGATTGCTGAGGAGTCTACAGCATGGCCTAAGGTAACCGGTGCACCGGAAGATGACGGCCTTGGATTTACTTTTAAGTGGAATATGGGTTGGATGCATGACTTTTGCGAATACATGAAGTTGGATCCTTATTTTAGAAAGGGTAATCATAATAAACTTACCTTTGCCATGAGTTACAATTCCAGTGAAAACTATATTATGCCTTTGTCACACGACGAAGTGGTTCACTTAAAGTGCTCTATGGTTAATAAAATGCCCGGTTATCAGGTAGATAAATATGCAAATCTTCGTGTGGGATATACCTTTATGTTCACACACGAAGGCAAGAAACTTCTCTTTATGGGCCAGGAATTTGCCCAGGAGAGAGAGTGGAGCGAAGAGAGAGAACTTGATTGGTATCTGCTTGAGAATCATTTGAACCGCGGTATGCTGGAATACATGAAAGAATTGCTTAACATTTATCGTAAGTATCCTTCTTTGTATCAGATTGATAACAGTTGGGACGGTTTTGAGTGGATTAATGCGGATGACGGTGACAGAAGTATTTACAGTTACTATCGTAAAGGCAAAGAAAATAAAAACCGCATTCTTGTGGTGCTTAATATGACACCGATGCGTCGTGAAAACTACAGAGTAGGCGTTCCCGCAAAGAAGAAATATAAGTTGATTCTGAACAGTGATGATAAGCGCTTCGGCGGCAACGGCGGTGCTATCCCTGCGGAACTCACCGCACAGAAGGGCGAATGTGACGGAAAGCCGTACTATTTGGAATTTAACCTTCCTGCATACGGCGCTGCGTTGTTTGTATTCTAACTACAACGAAAGAAAGAGAATTGTCGCTGAATAAGAAGGTATTTCAGAAATATAATCGACTGTGTTCCAATGGGGCACAGTCGTTTGAAATTGCAGAATTATTGTAAAAATGGAAAAAGTAGTGGTTTCCATTGTAAAAGGAGTAAAAGATGAAAATTTCGGAGATTTTTGAACAGAACAAAACAGTGTTTTCTTTTGAGGTATTTCCCCCGAAGAAAACCAGTTCCATTGACAGTATTTATTCTAAATTAGGCGCACTTTCTGAGTGTAAGCCTGATTTTATCAGTGTGACTTATGGTGCCGGCGGTGGCGGAGCCAGTGTGCTGACAGCAGATATTTGTAAGGCGATTCAGGAGCAGTACCATATTCCTGCCATGATGCATTTGACCTGTGTAAATTCCAGCAAAGAGTCGGTAGAAGAGGTTCTGAAGATAATTCAAGAGTATAAAATTGAGAACATATTAGCGCTTCGCGGCGATATTGTTCCGGATTTACCCAGACAGACTGATTTTATGTATGCCAATGAATTGGTGACTTATATTAAGGAGCGCGGTGATTTCCATGTATCCGGTGCATGTTATCCGGAAGGTCATCCCGAATCCGATAATATGGTAGACGATATTTTAAACTTAAAGAGAAAGGTAGAAGCCGGTGCAGAGCATCTGGTTTCTCAGTTGTTTTTTGACAATAATATGTTCTATGAATTCCAGGAAAAGGCCAGACTTGCGGGCATTAATGTGCCGATTGAGGCCGGAATTATGCCGGTAGTCAATAAGGCGCAGATTGAACGCATGGTTACCACCTGCGGTGCAAGCCTTCCTGCTAAATTTGTGAAAATGATGAATCGTTTCGAACATTCTCCGGAAGCATTAAGAGATGCGGGGATTGCTTACGCAATCGATCAGGTTGTGGATTTGATGAGTCAGGGTGTGGACGGTGTACATCTGTATACTATGAATCAGCCCGAGGTTGCGAAGAAGATTAGTGATGCGGTAGCAGCGTTGAGGAATGCGTAATGAAAAAGAATGCTTTGCTGTTTTTAATTATCATATCGCTGTTTTTGACTTTCGTGGGCTGTAACAATGCCGATGCGGAAGAAATTGCAGAGGAAGAAGGAACAATATATACAAACGAAGAAATATATATTGTTAGTTTTGACTGCGCGTGTAATTCTATATATGAGCCCTTGAGAAATCATAATTGTGTAATTGAAACAGAAGAGCAATTAGAACTTGCTACGGAATTTTTTTATCTGGATCGCCCTATAAATGAGGAGTATGCAGAGTGGTACCCTGTGGATGTATGGACCGAATTTTTAAAGATGAAGGATATGTATTCATTGGAGAATTATAATTATTTGTTGGCATATCAGCAGGTTTCCGGAGATTATGATTTAAAAGCGGATAAGGTTGAAATAACGGAAAACGGTATTGCATTCCTAATGAGCGATGACAGCGTATATCCGGAAGATGGGGAACCTCAGCCTTGTATTGAATTAGGCTTTTTTCATATGGCAGCCGTTCCCAAGGAATATTGTGCCGGGTACGAATGGGAAAATATTATATATCCGGATGTAAATGATGTAAGGATGTACCAGGAATATAAATTGCGCGTGAATTATGATATGGCAGATGAAAGTTTATATGAGGTTTACGGCGATAACAAGTATCTAATTAGAAGCGAAGAGGAATATGAAGCATTTTTGGCAATGGCTGAGGATGTTAAATTATATGAAAATAACATAAATTATTTTTGGGATTATCAAGATGATAATGCTGTTTTAGTAACGTATTTTACAACAGATCAGACCAATGAATATTGTCGGAAAGAGGATGTAGTAATAGACGGGAATACCATTTCCATGGAATATGAGATCATAAAAAAAGGTACCGGAGAAAAGACAGATACCAATACATGCAGACTGTACGCGTACGTACCGTTAGAACTCATTACCGAAGAAGAATATGAAGGGTGGATTATTCCGCAATAAACTTTTTGAGTTGACTAGTTTCTTAAAAATTGGACACAATAAAAACAGTTGACAAAAAGCACACCACCTTGTATAATAACATTTGCGTCGGAAGGCGTAACATATGAAACATGCACATATTGGTAAGGTAGTTTCAGGCTAAGGAGAAATACTCAAGAGGCTGAAGAGGCGCCCCTGCTAAGGGTGTAGGTCGGGCAACCGGCGCGAGGGTTCAAATCCCTCTTTCTCCGTTGAAGATTAAGCGAAAGTTCGTAAGGACTTTCGCTTTTTTGTATTATAGGTAATTCTTAAGAAACGAAAATAAAATGCGCAGCTTGTGGAGAGGTATGTTATAATAAATCCATCGATGATAAAAATAGTGAATCTTACATCAAAGTAGTGAGAAAAGGGGAGGTCTATTTTAGGGTTATGATGAATAATTTAATAGTCAATGGACAAAATGCGATTATGAATAATTTTGTAAAAACCGATGATATATTACAGGATATGTGTGGGATTATTGAGTCTTCTAGAAAGGTCGCATATCAGGCAGTAAATACTGCACTTGTTCAAAGAAACTGGATGATTGGATATCGTATTGCAGAGGAAGAACTGCGAGGAGAAGGCAGGGCAGAATATGGTGCAAGCATCATAAAAAGACTCGCGAAAGAACTGACAGCAGAATATGGAAAAGGGTTTACGAAAACAAACTTATATAACTTTTATTCATTTTATAAACTGTATCCGGAGATTTTCCACTCAGCAAGTGGAAAATTGCTATTATCTTGGACGCATTATCGTACTCTTTTACAAGTAAATGATAAAGAGGCACGTGATTGGTATGAAAAAGAAGCCCTTGAACAAACATGGAGTGTTAAAACATTACAGCGCAATATTTCATCCCAATATTACTATCGAATGCTTAAAACGCAGACACCGGAACTTGTGGAAAGCGAAATGAAGGAATTGACATCTTCCTATCAGAACGATAAGTACGAATTTATTAAAAATCCGGTAATAGCAGAATTTCTTGGTTTCGCACAGAATACAGATTTTACGGAAAGTGACCTTGAGAAGAGTATATTATCAAATTTACAGAAATTTCTGATGGAGCTTGGCAAAGGATATGCGTTTGTAGCCAGACAACAACATATTCATACGGAAAAGCAGGATTATTATATTGATCTTGTATTTTATAATTATATTTTAAAATGTTTTGTGTTAATTGATTTAAAAACTGAAAAGATTTCACATCAAGATGTCGGACAGATGGATATGTATATTCGTATGTATGATGAATTAAAGAAAGCCGAGGACGACAACCCTACAATCGGCATTGTACTCTGTTCTGACACGGATGAGGATATAGCACGTTATTCCGTGTTGCATGGGAATGAGCAATTATTTGCATCTAAGTATAAGTTATATTTGCCGACAGAAGAAGAATTAAGGGCAGAAATTGAAGCACAGAAGGCAATGTTTTATTTACAGAAACAAGAAGAGGATGTGTAAATTTGAGAATTTTTGAGAATATCCCTACAAACGATATCGAGAACCCCTGTGTTTTCGTTGTTTCCGGAGTGAGGAAATTGCTTCAAATCCCTCTTTCTCCGTTGAAGATTAAGCGAAAGTTCGTAAGGACTTTCGC
>X409_Impala__coassemble_419_pt1 | contig 23390 bp, 17 predicted proteins | sample X409_Impala__metabat2_low_PE_002 | metagenome-assembled genome bin X409_Impala
ACAATACTACGTTATTGCCCACAGACCGGAACAGATTTCTTCTAAATTCCTCTTCCCGGTGGCCTTTTTTTATTAAAAGAGTTATCTTTGTGCCCTCATATAAAAGCAAATTGATTAGATAGGCAATCCATCCGAATTGAAAAATCAAACAAATCACCATCGCCCCTCCAAACAAAAAACTTTCCATAAAAATCTCCGAAACAGGGATGTGACTTTTACAATAGGGACAGGCCTTTTTATTAAAAAAATATGCAACAATGGGCACCTGATGAATCAATGCGATTTTATGTCCGCATATCGGACAATAACAATCCGGTGCATTGACAGACACGGTGCTCCCTTTTAGCAGTCGCAATATATCCGTGGTGGCATAGGCGCCCATAATGTAATAGGCAAGCAAAATCACCAAACGGGTAATCAGTTTAAGCATAAGAATTTTTGAATCATCCACGTTTTGTTGTCCTTTTATGTGTCTTAATCTTCCTGATATTCACTGTAAATTTTATTCTTCAGTTTCTTTCTTCCGGTTCGGAATACAATGGTCAAAATCAATAACAAAAGCAACGAAACCGCAACCATTCCAATGCCGGCATAAATCATTATCTGTCCTGTAAACATAGTTTTTCCCCTTTATTTAATCCAGTTTCCGTCTATAAGTTGCTGATAAGCATTGTCTAACAACTGCATTTCCGCATCCGTTTTATTCTCGACAGCCTGTTCTTCGTACAAAGTTTTGGCCTGTTCATAATATGAAAGAAAAGTACTGTAATCCCGGTCGTTTTCTTCCTTTTCACCCTGAATTTCAATTTCAAGAAAAGCGAAACGTTTGGCCACATTATAATTATCCGGATAATCCGCACTCATCTTTTGAAGACAAGACAATGCATTTTCCAAATCGCCCTTCTTCTGATAAAGAATCACCAAATTATTATAGGTTGTAAAAGTACCCCACCCCATATTTACGACTTTATTCAATACTTCTATGGCTTTGTCTTCGTATTTGACATCCTCATAGGCAGCAGATGCGGCTATACAAATTTTTACCTGTTCTTCCAAAAGTAAAAGGTGATAATCCATCGGCAATTCCTGCAACGCAGTATCCAAAAAGGCCAGATTTTCATCCACATTTGTCTGAGTAGATTCCCCTTTCTGATACGCATTGCTTAACATGATATAAGAACGAAGTTTTACATAATCATCATCCGTTGCCGCAATGCATGCTTTGAAATTGGTAATGGCATTTTCTTTATGATCAAGAGCCAAATCAATCTCGCCTTGCACAAGATACAACATATCATCTTCAATTCCCAATGCTTCTGCGCTTTGCAAGGATGCATCTGCTTCTGATGTTTTACCGAGACGTGCAAGAGAAATGGCTCTGTCCACGTAAAATGCCGCATTCTCACCATTGTACTTAATCGCAGTAGCCAAAGCATTTTCAGCCTCTGTATAATATCCCAGTTCAAAATAAGAATTCCCGAGAACATAATATACATCCGCAATCTCTTTGGTTTCGTATACGCCTGCTACGCTGAGCACATCATTTTCAATGTATGTAATGGCTTCCTCGTACTTTTTCTGTTCGTACAAATACAAAGTTTTCTGGTAATAAGCGTCCAATCGTTCCGGAAACAATGTCAATGCCTCTTCATACTGTGTCTGAAATACATCCGCATTATTTTCCACCCGTGCCGCATCCATATCCGATATATATGCCGCATAACAACTTTCCTGTTCTTCCTTAAGCACCATACGTCCGATATTAATCATAAAAACACCGCCGACCGCCAAAAGTACCAGCAAAATTCTTACCGCATTCTGCACGGCAATCATACGACGATAACGTTTATCCTGCTTATGAATGGACTGAAGTGCCTGCAACATTTCGCCCGCATTTTTATATCGTTTGGACGGTTCATTTTGCAATGCCTGATTTAAAATGTATACAAGGCCTTCGCTGGTTCCTGCTTTTAAAACCGCCTTGTCGCATTTATCAATGCGGGCACCGCAACACAAATGAAACATGGTTGCACCGATACTGTATACATCCGAACGTTTATCAATGGTTATCTCCAATTTAGGCTTCTCAGCATTCGTATTTGCGCCGGAAGGAGCCGAACTTTCTGTTTGTAAAACCTCGGTTTTATCATCATCTGTGTATGCTTCCAAAACTTCCGTCTTATCATCGTCTGCGTATGCTTCTAATACCTCCGTCTTATCATCGTCTGCGTATGCTTCCAAAACTTCCGTTTTATCGTCATCTTCGTATGCATCCAAAACTTCTGTTTTATCATCATCTGTATATTTTATGGGAACATTCTTTTTACCATCGTGCGCAGCGCCTGCTTGTCCGCCACGAACCAGTGTCAACCAACGCTGATATTCCTCATATTGTTCCGGTGCACTGTATCCCTTGGAAAAACCGTTGGTCACTGCTTTTCCGTCTTTAAAAACACCGGAAATATTAAAATCAATCAAACAAATATTATCTTCCGGCGTAATCATAATGTTATCCGGCTTAATATCACCATGAATAATAGGCACAGCCTGAGAATGAAGATAATCCACAGCTTCACAAAGTTGCCTGCTGTATTTAAGAATCTTTGCTTCTTTGAAACGCATACCCTGCTTCAGTTTTTGGCCCAAAGATTCTCCCTGTATAAAATCCATTACGGTATATCCGACACCATCCACCACAAAATAGTCAAACACCTGCGGAAGATACGGATGATGCAGGTTTTTGAGAATATCTACTTCTGTACGCTGTTCAACCTTGTCCGAAATTTGTTCATGAATTTTTTTTATGACTACTTGCTTCTGCAAACGCTTATGGAACGCCAAAAATATGGTTCCTCCACCGCCGGCACCGATGCTGTCATAGATCTGATAAGCATCCAATTCTAATAGATTTTGAGGAATGTTTGTATTGGTTTTCATTTTTTTAACTCCTTTAGAGTTGTTTCTCCCTAATCAAAAGCCGTATATATCCCTGTACGATATATACGGCTTTTGTACTTCAATCATTAAAGACTCATTTTATGTTATTCCGGAATACGAATAACCTGTCCGACATAAATCTTCTCCGGTGAAGAAATGATATCTTTGTTTAATTCATAAATATCATTCCATCTTCTTCCGTTGCCATATACTTTATTTGCGATCTTCCATAAAGAGTCACCGCTTACGATAGTATATGTTGTACCATCATAATTTAAGTTTGATGCAGTATTACCTGCGTTGTTATCTGCTCCGTTACCATAAATCAAAATGACCTGACCTGCATAAATCTTATTCGGGTCTGAAATAACACCTGAATTGTCTGCAAAAACTTTAGTCCACAAATCGCCGGAACCATAGAATTTCTGTGCTATTTTCCATAAGGTATCACCGGACTGAATCGTGTACTGCGTAGGTGTAACAACTGTTTTGCTTACATCTGCCAAACTTCCTGCACCATTGCTTGCTGAACTGGAAGATGATGATGATGAAGATGATGATGAATCATCTTGTTCGCCGGAATCTTCGGATGTATCTCCGCCTTCCTCAACTGCTCCGCCTTCTTCGGTTGCAGTTATTGTAAAGTTCTGAGCCGCACACTTTAATGTATTGGTATCTCCTGTACGGAACTCAATACCCAAAGTATGTGTACCGACAGAATCGGCACCACCTTCAATTAAAGTCTGTGTCATAATGGTAATAATTGTACTACCTGATTCGGTTGTATAGTCAGTTCCTTTTTCAAGTTTTACACCATCCAGATAAATATCTACAAACTGTGCATGTTCACCCTGAGATACAAGGCGCTGAGAACCACTTGCGTCTGCAGTAATGCTAACAGAAGTAATACGTTCTGTTAAATCATATCCTTCGTCTGTTTCTGCATCAACGTTAGCATCTGTGTTATCTTTTACAACCATCGTATACGCAACATAATCATTATTAAAATAAGAAGAACTGTTAATCATACGAACGGAAAACTCAAATTCACCGGTTTCCAAAGGTACACCGTAAATCTCTCCGTTCGGTTTTACTTCCATACCAAGCGGTAAAGTTCCCCAATATAATTCGTAACTTACATGGTTCCAACTGTACTTATTGCTGTTCTGAATCATAGTTCCGTAAGGAACATACAATACTGATGCCGGAATCTCTGTTGTTACAATACTGGGATCACCTACGGTACCGGTTAATGTAACTACCATAAGGGTCTTATCGCCTGACTTAAATGTCAGTGTACCGGATACATCGGTTCCGTCTGCAACGCCTTCCTTCTGTAAAAGACGAACCTTTGCAAGATTCGGAAGTTCACCATAATTTGTAGTTTGTTCCAATGTACTGAATCCTGCCAAATTATAGTTACCGGTTAATGTCCAATAAGGATCTAATTCTACGGTATCTGATTCCAAACTAACGGAAAGAGATGAAATATCTTCGGTTCCCATATTTGCAAGGAAAATATCATGCATATAATTATGATATCCATCCAACATAACCTGACGTGTTGTATAAATAACGCCGTCTTGTACAGTGGTTTCAGATTCCGCATCTGCAAGACTGTTCATATACAGAGAACCGGTACCATCTTTTGCCTCAACAATCTGAACCCAATAATTCATTGAGTTTTCGCCATCTTCGGCCGCTGCAGTATACTGCAACATACCACCGGAGAAATCATGATAGGATTCACCACTCTTTTCAGGTGCACTGCTTCCTGCGGTGTAAAGATTCACACCTTCTGATGTTGTAAATACAAGTGCAAGATTCGTTAAATCAGTACCTGGAGCCACCATAATGGTATAGAAATTACGCTCACCATAAGAATCATCTGCATAAGACACAACATAACTGTCGACAGAAGCACCATTTGCATCTTTAAGACCTGTGATAGTAACTGCAGTACCACTATTTAATTCAGAACCATAAGGTACTCTTTCAGATTCTTCTACTTTACATCCTATGTGGTAAATTTCCTGATTTGCGCTACCGTCTGCACCAACAAAAATAGTAAAGTAAACATACTCTTTATATACCGTCTCATAACCGTTACCAAGCAAACTCTCCTTGATATCCGCAGCACCGGCTGCACTTGCTGCTGCAATCGAATCATATGTTCCTACATATACCGCTGTTACCATATCTTTATTGGATGTATTTGTCTCATCATAATATGTACAATCAAATGCATAGGTATCTTCTGCACTATACCCTGAATATAATGAAAATGCAAACAGACGAATATCATTTTCATAGTAACTGGAGCAACTGCCGGACACATAGTCCTGATCTCCATTTTCATCTAATTTATAAATCCAAGAGGATACTTCACTGCCACAGGTCTCCAAATCAATATAAAATGTTATGCTTCCGGTAACATTATTATTTGCATCATACAAAACCATTGTTAAATAATCAGAATAATATTGTCTTACTGCACATCCTGCATCTTTTTGACTCATATCCGATGCAAAAAACTGTGCCGTAATATCTGTGCCGGTAGTATCTTTTCCTTCATATACTTTAATATTTGCACCTTCTAAATTAGGGAATAATTCTGTATTTACCTTAAATCCAACAAAAGCTTCATATAAGCCTCCCATTTCTGTCTCAGAAACATCAACATTGAAACGGCTATAATTTGAAGAAGCATAATAATAGTAATCCAAAACCGAAATATTGGTACGATTTCCATTCACATCCTGCGTATATACCGTAGGAATCAACCATTCGTCATCATCATCTTTGGAAACATACACGCGATAACGAATATTATCCGCTGCAAGCTGATCAGCATCACCCACAATCATTTCATAAGAACTATTTTCACTTAAATCAATGTTACCATTTGCAGAACAAATAGTATATTCTCCATCATCATACGCATACTGCCACACAACACTGTCTGTATCCGTAAGCGCATTTTCACCGGTAAAAATAGAATCAACGGATACTTGAGACAATTCAAGCGGTGAATATCCAGTCAAGTCAACAGAAAGGTACTTTTCTTCCAATGGCAAAAGCGAATATGTCGTCATTCCTCCATCGTTTGTAAATTCCTTTGCTTCGGGATAAACAATCACCTTATCGCCTGCAACATCCAATGTCATGGAAGTTACTACCGTATTATCAAATTGTGCAAAAATATAAAAGGTATGTCCGCCTACCACAACACTGTCATCCGGAGTCATAAACCATTCAGTTGTAATTTCTCCGTTGTATTCAAACTGTACTTCATAAGGAAAGAACGGATTTGCTTCTGTTAAAAAAATAGTATAACTTCCATCTTCTTCAAAATAAATATCACCAAATCCATTATCAAAAGAAGTCATGTCAACAACAGAAACATTGAAGTTTCCGGTATTATAAATTACTTCCTCTAACGGAGCAGTTAACGCAACCGGTTCTTCAACCTCTTCATTTTCTTCTTCGGATACTTCTTCATTTACATCTTCTGATGTTTCGTCAATTACATCTTCTGATGTTTCATCGACTACATCATCTGTTGTTTCATCGATTACATCGTCTGTTGTTTCGTCGACTACATCCTCTGTTGTTTCATCGACTACATCATCTGTTGTTTCGTCGATTACATCGTCTGTTGTTTCGTCGACTACATCATCTGTTGTTTCGTCGATTACATCATCTGTTGTTTCGTCGATTACATCGTCTGTTGTTTCGTCGACTACATCATCTGTTGTTTCGTCGATTACATCGTCTGATGTTTCTTCACTTACATCTTCTGATACTACCTCACTGGTAATCTCAACATCATCAGACACAATTCCGCCTGTACTTTGTGCAGACACTGGCATAGCGGGCATTAACAATAAAACTGCCAATAATATTGCAAACCCTCTTTTGATGACTCTCATCACCATTCTCCTTTCGTAAATATATAATTATTTTTTAATTTAAAGCCTGTTTACCAAGCTCAATTAACTCATCCAACGAATATATTCTGCTCTCTCTCAAATCTCCGGAACTATAATCAAAAATCAATGAATCCCTGGTAACGTCGCACAACCCCGGAAGATATGCCAACGTCTCCAAATCATTGTTTAACAAAAGACCATACCGTTCTCCTGCCGTATTGATATATTCCGTCACAATATATCCATCCATTTGCGTCACATAAGTCAGATATGCATCCTCTTCCAATGTTGCAATTTCTTCTCCGCTGCTTTTATCGTAAACAACCGGTGCAGAATGGAGCGTCGATACAATACGATATGCATCGGTTTCAAATTCCTCGGTCAGTTCTTTTGACGGGGCTTCTTTTTGCTCTTCCGATAAAAGAGCCCCATCCGCAGCATCATAACAACGTACCGTTCCGTCATACCAGATTACTTCCAACCAGGAACCGGTTTCACTCTTTCGGTATTGCTGGTCATAAATATTTGCCGCATCCGGAATTTCCACCTCTGTAATCAATGAACCATCTTCCGTTTTATACAGATAAAATTTCTCATAATCAAACAATATAACCGTTTTTTCATCATAACTGATTCTGGCTTCTTCATGGGGAATGCGGGCATCATAAGCAAAACGTTGCGTGTCACTGTGATTTTGCAAAGCAAGCACACGTATTGCTGTTTCATTACGATTTGCCACCACGGCATATTGCTGCGAAAGAACAACAAAATCACAATTCTGTGTTGCTTCTTCTTTCGACATTAAATTTGCTCCGCTGTCATAAAATGCAAAACCGTTGTCATCTGTGGCAACCAAAACGTGTTTGCCATTCGTTGCGAATCCCTTAATTGAAACACTATCGGTATATGCCAATTCTTTCTCTTCCGAGGTATCCGTATCTACGCATACAAGAAGATTTCCATTGGACACATAAATTCCTTCAGCATCGGCAGATACCAAAATGGAATCGTTGGATGTATATCCTCCAACGTAAGAAGCCGTTTCAGAATCCACAATACCAAATAAGGCTTCTCCGCTTTTTTCTGCCGAAAAAGCAAAATACTGATTGTGAAAACCTCCCCTAAAACGGGTATATTCGGATTCTTCATAAACAATCAAATCATTATTCGCATCCTTTGTATCCAACAAATACAATCCGCCGTTTGAAAAACTCATGGCAAGCATACTTCCGTCATTGTTTAATGCAAATATATCCTTTTGCGGATCTGCAAAAATATCATTAGCGGCAACACTCATATGCATACCGTTTAAATCTCTCTGCGACAAAATACTTCCGTCAGAAACATTATAAAAAATCACTTTATCCGCATCCCTATTCACAGCTGCAAGGATTTTTTCATCTGCCGAAAGGGATAAAGTAGTTGCCGCATCCTTGGTCCACACAGCATGTCCGGTTCCCAAATCATACAAAGAGACTCCATCCTTACCGGCATATAACATCTTGTCCTCTCCGACAAATATCACGTCCGACAAAGCGGACTGCTGAATCGGAAGTGTTACGATTTGTTCACACTCAGGCAATGCAAAAACTGCAACTTCATAAGCATATACCGCAGCAATATATTTTTCGGTGGGCGATATTACCACATCAAATGGTGCGGAAGGCAATTCCATTTTGTTCATCGCCTGAAAACTATCCGATAACCGGTACACCCCCAAAGCATCTGTCAAAGCCTTTTGTGCCTGTGCGGTCACAGGGGCGTCTAAAATACTCTTTCCCCCGGGGATAGCCTCCATCGCCTGTTCAATTGCCAGTGAAACATCTCCTTCACTTAATGCGTTTGCGGAATACTCTGCCAAAGCAAGGGCACTCTGTTTTTGCTCCAATTGCTTTAACCCTATAAAAGTAAGTGCACCGCCTGCAAGAAACAGTGCAGACAGCAGAACACCGGCAACAACCATTCTTCTTTTATGTCTTATAATTCGTTTATCATTTTTATGTAATTGAAGAAATGCATTCAGCATATCTTCAGCAGACTGATAGCGGTCCTTAGGCTCTACCGCCATTGCTTTCCGGATAATATCCGAAACCGCAGGGCTACACACATCTTTTCCGAGTTTTACTACTTCTTTGGCATCCTGCGCAGGTCTTTTTCCGGAAATCAAATGATACAATGTTGCTCCCAGACTATAAATATCCGAACGTGAATCCAGCAAAATACCGGGGCGGCTTCTTGTGATACTACCTACGGTAGAGGGTGTTACCACCGAGTTGGACGGCTTTGACTCTACCATTGTTTTATCATCATCCACTACCGTCTTATCATCGTCATCCACCATAGTGCGGTCGTCATCTGCCACAACGTTTGAAGACGATGTATTTGCCACACCAACAGCCGCTGATTTATTGTCATAGAGATAATCTGCACTGTAATGCTCCGGAGAAGCATATCCTCGACTGAATCCTACTTTAACAGCTCCGTCTTCTCCTAAAGAAAGGGCAATGTTAAAGTCAATCAGGCAAATATCTCCGTTCGGACGAATCATAATATTCGCCGGCTTGATATCGCCATGTAAGATACCATAAGGCGGTCTGCTGTGCAGATATGCCAAGGCCTCCAACAACTGACAAGACCACTTGATTAATTCCGGTTGCGTGGGAATTTCGTTCCTTGCAAGCCTTTTATCAAGACTTTCGCCCTCAATGTAATCCATCACGGTATATACAACACCGTCTTCCTGCACAAAGTCGTACACCTGCGGAATATATCGATGGCTCAAATCTTTTAACATATCCACTTCGCGACGTAGTTTTTCCGTCCCGACGGATAATGTACGTTTATCCGCTTTTAAAACTACCTGCTTATTCAAGCGCAAATGACGTCCGATGTAAACAACCCCGCCACCACCGGCACCAATCTGCTCCTGTATTTCATAAATTCCTGCAATAATATGGGGCATCTTTTATTCCCCCTTACTTTTCTTGACTTTGAGTCGGTTCTCTCCATACTCAGCCATTAATTTCTTACGGATTTTTTTGCCGGTTAGCGAAAACAAAACCGCACAAAAAATTGCCAGGATGATAGCGCACACCATCAAAGCAATTCCGCTGTATAATATCATTTCACTACTGATTAAAAGTAACATTTCAGTTCCTCTTACATTACCTGTACTATGGCACAGGATACGTTATCTCTTTCGCCCATTGCCAAAACCATATTAATCAGATTCCGACATAAAACTTCCACTTCTTCATCACTGCTTACAAAGGATAAAACGCCGGTAACATTTTCGTAATTCAAATTACTGCATACACCATCCGTTCCAAGCAAAAACATATCCGCACGATTTACGTGCCCGCATTGATGATTAATGTGCATCTGACGATTTTTTCCGATATAGTTGGCAAGTAATTTCTTTTCTTTGCCGTTGATTTGTTTTAAAATCACTTCATCCTGCGTCAACTGGAACAAAGTATCCCGAAGACAATAGATACGGCTGTCTCCCACGTGAAAAATATGGTATTCCCAGTCGATGATTAAAATCAAAGACAAGGTACATCCGATTTCCAGATTTCTTTCGGTACGGCCTTCGTAAATCAATTCATTTAATTCCTGTAATGTGGCTTCCAAATCGTCTACAACTTCTTTTGCTCCCATAACCGCAGGAAAATACTTCAGAATACTGTCAAACCAAGACGCCACACCACTTACCATCATGGCAGAAGCAATCTCGCTTTGACTAAAACTTCCGATTCCGTCACTGACACAGGCCAATGCCAGAAGGTGTTCCCCTACCTGGCATCGTCTGCAAATAATTCCATCCTGATTCTTTTCTCTGTAATTTCCTTTGTCTGTTACACATCCTATTGTCAGATTCATGTAAAAATTAATCCTCTCTTTTTAACACACTCTGTATGTAACTTTATGATTCTTAGAAATCGTAATTCTGTCACCACGTTTCATAGGATAAGGCATATTCGGTACAAGCACCTGACTGTTTAACATTGTGCCGTTTCCGGAGCCCAAATCAACAATCTTATATGCATCGCCAGCCTTTTCAATTCTAAAATGTCTTCTGCTGACAAATGAAAGTGAGGCCTCGAAGTTAAAATCGGCCTGAGGATTTCCTGCTTTGTCAAAACGTCCAACGGTTGCATATCCTTTGGATAAATCAATTTCCACATACTTCGGGAACTGATATCCTCTGTCTTCTTCCAACTGCATAGAAATCAAGTTTCCGTCCTGAACCGGTTCTTCCATTCCGCCGATGCAGGTAACATCTTCCGTTTCAAAGAAAGGAGTAGACATATTCTGAACCTGCATCATTCCGGGATTCTGTACCGCCGGCATAGGCGGAACCTGTGCCATTCCGGGATTCTGCATAGGAACCTGCTGTACGGGTTGCTGCTGTGGCGCGTTTGTTTTACCGCTTCCGAACAAACCGCCAAATAAACCGCCTTTATTACTCTTCTCCTTCGGAGCCGGTGCTGCTTTAGGCGGTGCCTGTTTTTTCGCAGGAACATCATCTGCTTCACCGAACAAATTGCTAATCAAAGCACCCTGCATATCTGATTTGCCAAATTCCGAACCATGTGAAGCCTGTGGCATTACAGGAGCCGGTGCGGGCGCAGGAGCCGGTGCCGCCTTGGGTGCTGCACTTTTCGATGCCTGTTTTCCAAATGCTTTCGGTGCAGGAGGCGGTGTAGGTGCCTGCTGTTTTACAGGCGGGGGCGCCTGCATAGGTGCGGGTGCCGGTGTAGGTGCCATATTGCGTTGTTGCATAACCGGAGCAACATTCTGATTCATAGCTGCCGCCGCAATATTACTGTCTACCGTATCATGAACCAAGTAATCCAACACGTTAAGCAAAGATGCATTCTTCTCTCTTAACAATCGATAAAGATTCATAATATAAACCTGATCATCTGTTAAATTAATGCTTAACAGAAAATCTCTGAAGAATTCCAAAACTTCTTCTTCCGAATTGGCATGCTCATCATCCGGAATGTAAATATATCTGACACCGGAGTTATTTCTTCCCACAATAATGTAATTTTTATCAAGATAAAACTTGTGATAATCCAAAAACCAATCGTTACAGGTCTTAAAAGGACGAAGCATATTTTCCATCAAAATCATAAAATCCTTTTTGGACATTACTTCCGGCAAATAAGTCAATCTGGTTCCGTCCCCCAGTTCGTATCTGATTTCCGTTTCGCCATCAATATTGATCATCTTCATGGGAAGAATAAAGTCAGGAATATCCTGTCTGATTACATTGATTGCAATATTATCCAATTGTGCATTTGCCGAAATATTCATTTTGGCATAAGTTTTATTCGCAATTACTACATCATTCAGCATCTTCTATACCTCTCATTTGTTTATAAATAATCATAAAATCTTAATGTCAGAATCTGATAAATTCCCATCTCATTTTTTACCAATGCAGATTTTCCTACAAAAGGATATGCTTCTTGAAAATTTGCCTCAATTACAATCTTATTAAATTGGTTCACATATCCCCATTCACCAGCGTCATTTATTGCTCCCAGACCACTTGAAAATGAATAGGCATCCGTATACTGATAATCAATTACCATATTACCGTCAATATCTGCAAATCCCCATTTTCCTCCGGAATCTGCAACTGCAATTAATCCGCCTTCATAGCCTTTTGCCTCTGTAAATCTAACATCCGTTACCGCGTTACCGTTTGATTTAATAAAGTAGTATCCGCTCTCATCTTTTACTACGGCATATTTTCCGGTAAACACCTGTCCGCGGCTGTTTAAGACCACATCCGTAAACTCATACTCTGTAATCTGTTCTAAATCTTCATCCAATAATGCCCATTTACCGCCCTTTTGAACACAATAAACACCATTATCGCTCAAATAAACACAATCAAAGGATTCCTTCGTTAATAATTCAAAATCCAGAGAATACAAATAATACTGATTGTCTTTTACGCCAACAATCGCCTGTGCTGAGATATCCGTTACATCATCCAGACTATCTTTGTCGACTGCACACCAGTATCCGTTTTCATCAATTCTTGTATAGACTCCGTCCAGTTTTACAACTGCATATCCCTCACAGAAACGGGTTGCATCATCATAGATGTTTGCAAGCATCAAATTGCCGTCACTAAATACATAGCCCCACTTATTGCCGTCAAAAGTAGGAATCAACCAATCCGATGCAGGCTGTACCATTTCTGTCAGATTTACATCCCTGTCTCTGTATTCATAACAGATTTCTTCTTTCAGTCTTTGTAATTCTTTGCTCTCAATATATATCAGACTGTCGTTAATCACTTTAATGGCATTACGATAACTACCGCTCTCCACATGCATATTGTAAAGTGCAATTACCTCTTCTTCCGAAGCAACCTTATCATCGATTCTGTCTTCAATCATGGAGTAATAATCGCCCATCATACCGGCTTCCTTGTAGATTGCAAGAAGTTCTGTCTCAAGTTCCGGATTCCGTTTGGTATCATAATCATCCAGGGCCACAAGATAATTTTCCACTGCACGGATATATAACTTCTCTTCCAGAAACTCCTGCGCCTCTTCGATCAATGCATTCTGTTCTTTCTCTGCATCATTGGATGTCAGAATCATCAGCGCGCACAACACACAAATAACCAGCAAAAGAATGAGTAATAAATTAAGATTCCCTTTTGCTTTTTTTACAATATTTGTTTTCTTCGCCATAGTTTACATTACCCCACTAAATAAATAATAATCAGTCCCATATACAAAAAGGGAACGAACGGTATTTCATCTTTGCGATTTAATTTTTTCCTTAACATCTGAACAATGGAAAATCCGGCACTCAACAAACTTCCGTAAAAAACAGTTCCTACCACATACTCACCTGTCAAGAATATACCAAGCAATATAGCAAGTTTAACATCTCCGGCACCTAAACTTCCTTTGCTGACAATGTATGCAATGCCAAACGTAATGGCACAAAACAAAAAACCAAGAATAACAGCAGGGATAATACTAAACAAACCCTGTAAGTTCCGGATTCCCTGTACTGCAAATTCAATCAAACCAACCAAAATCAATAGTAACAAAATTTTATTCGGAACAATACGCTCCCAATAATCCGCCATACATAAAATGGTCATAACAACAAGAACCGTATACAAAAGTGCAAACATTAAGGTACTTTCTTTGCCATGGATATAATCAAACCATGTCTTTACCAATGCACCTTCCGCAAGAAGCATTACAACAATTTCCTGCCAACTGCGAAGTAACTTTCTTGTTTTATTTTTTTCCTGATCAAAATCTTCCTTGTACCACTGAAGAATTAAAAAATACAAAAGCGGAATTCCAAGAATCATTGCAATCAAAATAACAATATCTGTCATATCTTCCCCTTAATTATCTTTCATATAATATTCCCGGTCTCCGTCCAACCACGCCGGTACCGCACATCGCTGTACCACGGTAATCGTCGGATCTTCCAAAAAAAGTTTGAACCAGAAGATTTCCAGTTTGTATTCCACAACAATGTCAATCATACTGCAATTTTCATCCGAAAATATCTCGCTTTGACTAAAATCAAGACCTTCCACACCACCGACAACTCCCATATGTTTCAGGTATTCATCTGCTGTCTGGGGATTAGTGGGAGAAAACGTTGATTCTAAATAATTAGGAATCATTCCAGATGCCACCTGACTAATCAACAAACTTTTTAACTCATTCTCCGCTTTTCCAATTCCAAAATAAACCAGATTTCGCATCAAATCCTGTGGGTCACTCACTAATGTCACGCCGGAATCAATCGCTTTCTTGGCCGCATCTACGGTATCCCCGCCCTGCTGCATAATCGTCTCCAGTTCTTCATCAATTTCTCCCCAACCGCCTGAGCCCAAAGAACTCACGCTGCCTTCCAGCGAATCAAACTGATCCAAAAATGCAGTGGTATCATCAATTGTCTGGCGCAATTCCGTTGTCTCATTTTGAATATCATCCTGTAATTCCAAGTCAGCATCTCTTACACCAAATGCGTGATATAAATATGTATACGCTGCAAGTTCACTCCCTGTCTGAAACATGGCGTACTGTATTTTATTGTGAACCATAAAAATATTAATAAAAGAAATAAGACCCAATATTAAAAGCATAAACGGAAAAAGACTCAGCACCGTTTCCACGGTAATCATACCGCTTTCTTTTTTATCCCTTTTTTTATTCATGCCTGTTCCTTCCTAATAACCTCGTATTACAGAATAACCATATGTACTGTCTTCCACCTGTTGACGCATATCGCTCGCTTCTGAACCTTCCAGAAATTTATTTACTAATCCTTCCGGAAGAACCATAAAGCCCATCTCCACTTCACAGGTACAATTGACTGCCGTTCTCGTTTCCTGCATCTGAAAATCCAAAGTTGTCAAATCTTTGGATGGATCATAATCTTTACCATTTACATAGTTATACTGATTAACATTTAATGTAACTAAATTAGCAGTACGATCCAGCAAGGTGTTTTGGCTCATAAACACCATTATAATAAACATATAATCTTCATAACTTAGTTTAAATTCCATTTTGTTTCCGGAAGAACCGTTAGAGGAATTAACTTCCACATCATCTGCGCTACTGCTTCCCATAGAGCTGTTACACCTATTCAATACACTTCCCAATAGGGCATCATCCATAGACAAGTCCTGTATATCTGTCTTAAAAAAGATAACCGCTTCTCTTTGTTTCAAAAGTTCCCAGTCCGCGTAGGATTCCAATGTTGCAACCAAAAGACGCAATGCTCCGCTGACTGCAACATAAGCAAGCGGTCCTAAAATCACACCGACATAGGGCACCGCACTTGCCGCTGTTTTCGCTGCTTGTGCAATGGTCTTAATCGGATCGTTAATCTCTTTAATCGTATAGGTCGAAATGAAATTCATCATGGTTCGAACACCCAGAATAATATTTCTGGTGTGATTTAAATTTTCCTTCGATGAATTATGTCCGCCAATGAGATATTCCAATTCTGCACCATAGAGATAGTTATTTTCTTTGCACATCTCATACCCGGTCAGACTTTCTTCCACATATTTATCATTTTCTTCAGAATCTCCTTCTCCGGAAGCAGAACCTACAGAATGGTCCACTGTGGAAGGATCTACGGTAGGAACAGACGACGTTGCTGATGAACTTCCCGCATTCACATCCGTATCTCCACCCGTAGCCGAAGTACTGTCATCCGGCGGCTCAATTCCCGTAACACGACTGGAAAACATACCAAAATCATAAGAGGTTAACATAAATTTGGAAACAAGGCTTTTTCCAAGACTTGCCAAAGCATTTCCTCCGGTCAGGCACTCCAAAAGATCCGGTACATCACCGCCATCGGAAGGAATCTCTAATTGCGCTGCCAACCCCGATGTAATATCTCTCGGTTTATCAGAAGCCGGAAGATTATCATAGTCTTTATCTTCATCTTCTGTTATATCATGCTCTTTCATAATATCTTCGGCCTCGCCGGTGACCTTATCGGCAATATCTTCGCCGCCTTCCTGGTCTGCAGAACCGGCAGAATTTTCTACATAATCATGAAATTCCTTATATTCCTGACTTTCCGTGGAATAATCATACCATTCAAATGAAATAGAATCATTCACTGCCGAAAGATCACATCCCGGGGCATCACCATCAATGATATTATCTTTGGCAGTATTGAGTGTTTTCAGGGTGTCCTCCCACTCTGTTTTATTATTTGCATCCTTTGTTCCGTTCTGATTTTCATTTAATAAATTCAATACACCACGGAAAAGGTCTTTTTTTTCAAGAACATCTTCCAGATCACTAATTTCATCCAGCATTTCCTGCTTCAAACTTTCAACCGTACAATTCTCAGCCTCGCGGTGTATTGCCTCTACCTCTTTCTCAATTTCATCAAACAAGCCATCCAACTCATCACAAATACCACTTAAAGCATTCAGTTTGCCGGATACCTCGCCGAACTTAATGGCATAACGGCTGTCTTCCATGGATTTATCAAGCGCATCCAATTCGGTTTTAATCTCTTCCTTGTATCCATCCACATCAAAATACTTATCTGCTAAGGCAGCCACCTCCGGTTCTACGGTTTCTCCGTTTGCTTCCGCTTCGACTTTGGCATCATGTGCATCTTCAATCTGATTTCTTTCCGCATCGCTCAAAGCAAGGTATGCAAGATAATCTGCGTAATCATCTGAATCAATGAGCATATTCATCTGAAGCGCATAAGTCTGAAGCGCCGCCTCTCTTCCATCTTTGTAGTCCGGATAATCATTGATTGTAGCAAGCACCTCAAAATATTCACCTACTTTTTTCATTGTATCTGAACTGGTCTCTGATACTTTAGAACGCTCGTTAACCGCATTCATATCTGACGCGTAAGAATCCATCTGGGTTAATACGTCCAGAAAATCCAATTCCCCTATCACCATTTCCACCACACGAAATTTCATAAAATCATTTATCTGGGTAGAAAGTACATTATTATTTGCCAAAGAAGAACCTTCAATTGCCAAATACGTCATAGTAACGTTAGCATCCTTATACGGCATCCATCCGCCTATTTCCTCGTCACCGGCTGGATTAAAAGAATACATTGCATATTGCTCTGCAATCTCTTCAACCGCATCTTTTGCCTCTTCATTCTGTGTCAAGGCAAACAATCCGTACAATTCTTTCAAGGTATGGTCATATTCACTTAAAAGAGTTTCCCCGTATATGTCTGCTGTCATGGCAGCCTGTGAACTATATAATCTCATACGTGCGAAGTCCACCATTGTACCGGTACAAACAATAACCGGTACCAGTATCAATGTTACGAATACGGTAATAAGACCTCTGTCTTTTCTTCTAAATATCATCTTACAAACCCTCTGCTCTACGAATTGTCAGTTAACACTTATTCAACACCCAAAAAATCTTTTACTTTCTGATATCCTTCTCCGATTTTGCCCGCAAAATCTGCTGCAATCTTTCCGAGTTTCGTATCCTCTACAAGATCAATTGCATAATCCACATTACGAATCATTGCATCATGATTCACCACATTCACTTTGGCAGACGCCGTTATTTCATAACCGTCTTCATCCAAACCGATAATCGTCAGACTCAGCGGAATATCTATCCTTTGTGTTGCGGTTACAAGCAATTGTTGCGATACCAGATAGTTGTTATGATCAATGGTCACTTCAATATTATCGTTAAACAACATGGTTCCGGCTACGGAATCAAAATAATCGTCAAAATGTGCCTCGAAATCATAACCGCCGCCAAACGTTCCTCGGTAGGGATTTAACGGCTCCGTTGCACTGTAAGAATTACCTGCTGCAATGGTAGAAGTATCTGCGCTTGTAAAATCCAATTCATTGTTCGGAACCACATATGTATCCGTCAACGTACTTTTATAATAAACCAGGGCAGTCTCTAAACTGGCCTGTAAATTTGCTTTTTGGAACATTAGAAGGGACAGATACAACAGTAAAACCACGCATAAAATCGCCAACGGAAATAACAGCGTAGCTTCCACTTCTACAGAACCTTTTTGATTTCTCATTCTAGTCTTTTTCATGTACTGTCCCCTCTTTTGTAAATTCTCTTTACTCTTTACCAAAATCTAATAATTCTTCAAATACTTCGATAATCCATTCATCAAGAAAAGACCAAATCAATGCAACTAATGCAATGGATACGATGATGATAAGAACAGTTGCAACGATGTTGGAAACACCCTTCTCCTCTGCCATTACGTTCTTCATCTCTTCCTTTGCTTTCAGCATTCTTGCTTTTGCTCCGAGAACCATAGAATTAAAAAAATTCATATTATTTCCTCCTTTCGTATTTTTATATGAACCGGCGGTTACATGTTAAAACTTGAAATCGCAGGTACAATAACAACAACCAAAATACCTCCAAACATAAGCATGGTAGGTACAAACAATTTATTCTGTATAGTCTCACCCATACGTCTTGCAGAATGTTTCTTCTCCAGCCAGCATTCCGCATTGATGGTACGTAAATTTTCTGCAAGATTCGCGTTACCGGCTGAAAAACTCTTGCTGATGACTGAAACCATCTTATCCAAGAACTTATTACTGCATCTCTGCTGCAAATGAGAAAGGGCTGCTTCCACCGATATCGACTGGTTAATTTCTTTTATGGTTTTTTGTAATTCCAAATATATAACTGTATCATCACCGTATGCAGTCTGTTCCATTGCTTTGACAATATTCATACCTGCCATTACCAGCAATGCAATCTGTGAAATAACATTAGGGAAATCCCTATCAATACTATCCTGCCGCTTCTTAGCCCGATTCTGCAATCCGTCAAAGGGAAGATAACCAATCAGGAACATTCCGATAAAGGTTGCAACCCCCAATATCATAACGACGGTCATTTCAGCCCCCGCACAAATCATAACCATAGACATAATAATTCCAAGCAATACGCCTACAAAAGTGTAGGAAACCATAGATGCAATCAGATAATAGGCATAAATAAATGAATTTTTCTTACCTCCGGTCTCCTGCCCTCTTTCCAGTTCCAAATATCCCGCATGTTCACAACAACTGACAAGATTACGAAACATTTCACTGTCCGCATTCACCTTGAAGTCAACCAGAAGTTGGTATCCAAACAGTGAAATCACATCTTCAATGGAAAAACTACGACCGGAAAGATATTCACTTTCTTTTTTCTGATAACCTGCAATCTGCTTGTCCCATTCTTTTACTTTCTTGAGAACTTTCTTTTCGCTGTCCTCATGATATTTTTCATTTTTTCTTAAATAAATTTCTTTTTGAGTTTCAACGTCCTGTCGCAAAAAACGATTGTTCCATGCTTTGGCAATAACCACCTCTGCCGCACCTGCACGATTGTCTTTGCCGACTTCAATCACAAAAAATATAATCAGAACCGCTACAAAGAGTACCAATAATAACACCATGTTCTCTTCCTCCTAGATATCAATCTCTGTTGCTTTCGTGGAAATAATGTATGAAGCAAATGTGCACACAACCCCCACCGTTGCTGCAATACGTCCTAAAAATGTGGTATATAACGACCCCATTAGATCACCACCCATACTGGTCATGGCAATTACAATAATTAACGGTAGCACCAACATAACGTAGGATTCTGATTTCGCACCGGAAATAGTGGTTTCAATTTCCATGGTGATTTCTGCTTTATCTTTGATGATTTCATGCGTCTGGCTGATGATATAACCAAAATCACTGGTTTTCCCTTCAATCGTGCCGTAAATAATGGCAAAATTCATAATATCATCAATTTCACTTCTTCTTCCCAATTCTGCGAATCCGTCCTTCATGGGAATTCCGGCACGTTCATAATCCGAAACAATCAATTCAACTTCACGGACAATATCCGCTCTCTCGTTAAACATCATTTTCAATTCACGCAAAGAATCATGTACAGCATTTTCCATGGAACGACCGCTACCACCGCTTACGGAAATGGATATAATTTCCAGAAACTGATTAAACTGCATTCTTAACTTGTTCTGCCGCTTCTTTGTTGCGGATTTTGCATATATTTTTTCCTGCGGAATGGCAATGATAATTCCTCCGAATAATGCCACAATAATGGATTTATAATACACGTATAAAATCACCGCAATGGCAATCACAAACACCAAATACGCCAACATATGCTCGCCTTTGGTCATATTACATTCATAATAATTAATCCTGACTTTGTCTCTATTTTCCGGCATTTTCGTCCTCCATAAACTCGTAGATACCTGCTAAAATAAACTTCTCCTGATTCTTAATCGGATTTCCCGTTCTAAGCAGTTTTCCGGACACTTTTTTTAAGGAAGTGTGCTCGTCTTCTTCAAACTTATAAATAGGATTTAATATGATTTTTCCGTCTTCATATCCGACTACTTCCGTGATTTCCATACATTTTCTGGAGAAATCTCGCAAACGGGACAAATGAATGATGTAATCAACTGCAGATGCAATCTGCATTCGAATTGCTTCCAACGGCAAATCGGCACTGCCGGTCAAAACCATGGTTTCTAATCGACTAAGCATTGCTTCTGCAGAGTTTGCATGACCGGTAGACAAACTTCCGTCATGTCCGGTATTCATAGCCTGAAGCATATCCAATGCCTCTTCACCACGAACCTCACCGACAACAATACGGTCAGGTCTCATACGCAAAGATGACTTAATCAAATCACGGATGGTGATTTCCGTTGCCTCCTTGGAATTTGCCTTTTTTGTCTCCATACGAACGAGGTTCGGTACATTTTTAATCTGGAGTTCGGCAGAGTCCTCAATGGTAATAACACGTTCCCAAGGCTGAATAAAATTAGATAACGCATTCAGGAAAGTCGTTTTACCACTACCGGTACCGCCGGCAACAAACACATTATGTCTGGAGGAAACAACTTTTTGCAAAAAGTCAGCCACCTCCGGCGTAATGGATTTGTACTCCAGCAACTTTTCAATTGTCATTGGATTTTTGGGGAATCTTCGAATTGTTACGGTAGCTCCGTTCAAGGCTACCGGCGGAAATACAACATTCACACGGGAACCGTCTTCCAATCGCGCATCCACGATAGGGTTACTCGCATCAATGCTTCTGTCCATTTTGTTAACAAATTTTTGAACGATACGGATTAATTCCTCATCATCCTGGAAATGCTCTTCAAGGCGCATAAGTTTACCTGCTTTTTCCACGAAAATGGTATCGTATCCGTTAATCATAACTTCGGTAATGTCCGGGTCAGTAATGATTTTACCAAGAATACCAAGACCTTCTACCGTTTCTGTAATTGTAAATTTCAGTGTGTTTTTGTCTTTAAAAGACATTCCCAGATAGTACTGGTATAAATCACTGTCATTTTCTCTTGCCCAGTTAATTCTCTCTTTGATTTTCTGAGCAATCAACTCATCCAGTTCTTCACTGGTGTAATCTCTTAATCTGCTGGCATTCTGAATAACGTCTTTCAAAACACCGACTTCACTCATGAAATAATTATTGTTATTATTCATTTTTTCGTCCCCGTACTTTTTCCCTTTTATCCCCACGTAAACATTACTTCAAAATAGTGTTTACATTCATTACATCTTTGTTTGTAATCATCTGTATTACATTCTTAAAAGTCTGTGTTCCGAAGTTCGGAATATTACCAATATTCGGCACATCCAGACGATTGCTTAGAATCGCATTGTTCTCCATAAAATTGCAAACCTTAAACATCTTGCCCATCCACTCTCTTACAAACACCTGAGCTGCAAACATCTCTATCTTCTTTGCCGCAATTTCTCCTGCCTTTTCTACCAGCACCAAACTGTCAGAAATCTCAAGGCATACTTCACACAACGAATCCAATGCACTTCCCATATCAAGAATAATAATGTCAAAACTTCCGCTCTTCTTGATTCGTTCAATAACTTCTTTCATCTCATCCGGGGTAATGGTATTGTAGTCAATAATACGTTCAAAACCCTCTACGTAATAAATATCATTAAACCCTTTTTTCGTAATGCCTTTTAACTTCAATTCAAAATTAATATTTTCACCAATGGCCTCAAACAACTGCGTAATACCATCTTCCTCTTCCGTACGGGGATTCAAAAGTCCGGACGCATCCAACTGTTCCAAACTCAAATATAAAACCTTCTTTCCAAAAGAAGAAAACTTGCTGGCAAGCGAAAATGCAACGGTTGTTTTACCGCTGCCGCCGATGGGTGAATACACACCTACAATCTTTGTATTCTGTGAACGGTCAAAATCAACCCAACTTCCGACTTTATCAGCGTATGCTTTAATAACTTCCTTATAAATTTTACTGATTCTCTGGTACTTAATTACCTTTTCACAGTCTGTATAATAAGAAGTATTTCTTGCCTCGTCACTGTAAAGACAAATCCACATTTTTGCATTCAAAAGAGGAATCTTGGAATCACTGACATCCGGATCAAACAGTACAACATCAATCTTCTTTGTCAACAGCGTTTCTTCCAACAAATCAACGTTTGTAAATACCGAAACGGTCAAATCTTCATATTCCTGTAATACCTCTACTAATCTGGCAATATAATCCTTGTCTTTGTCTACGATTGCGATTGAAATATTCATAAATAAACCCCATCTGTTTCCCTTTATTTTCGGTGAAAACACACACTTTTCACATATATTTGATTTTAGACCAATTTGGCCTATCTGTCAATAGACCGTTTTGGTCTAAATGTTCATAGTCCGTTGTGGTCTATAGTATGATATTGTTGCAATTGTTAGTAGGTATTTTGAGGTATTTTTATGATATATCATCGGATACGTGACTTACGTGAAGATAAAGACATAAGACAACAGGATATGGCGGATTATTTAGGGGTAACACAACGTTCCTACAGTCGCTACGAATGCGGTGAAAGAACCATTACTCCCGAAGTATTATGTAAAATTGCTGACTTTCATCAGGTTTCGGTAGACTATCTTTTGAACCGAACAGATC
>X409_Impala__coassemble_421_pt1 | contig 22982 bp, 19 predicted proteins | sample X409_Impala__metabat2_low_PE_002 | metagenome-assembled genome bin X409_Impala
CTGTCCCTCTGTGGCCTTAACCGTAAATCTGTCCATACTGACCGGAGTAGGCAATATGATAAAATCTGCTTTTTTGTCCTTCAGTCTGTCGACCTGTTCCGGAAGTAATATTTCAATCCCTTTTCTCTCAAGCTGGTATGCCAAATACTTTTCTCTGTTGTCACCGCCGATTAAGTATGCCTTCATTCACACCGTTTCCTTTCCGTATACCGCTCTTGTCTGCACATTTTTTAGAATAAAAAATCGTGCAATCATACTTTTACAGTATGCTGCACGACTTGATTGTGTTATATCTTTTTATGATTATGATTGGTATCATTCCACCCGTTGCACATAAATACGTTATTTATAATATACCTCTACCAGTGTAAGCCCCTTTGCCGGCACTAAAACACCTGCATTGGCGCGTTCTTCGCTTCGCAGAATATCTTCCATACTCTCCGGTGTGCGTTTCCCTTCTCCCACTTCAATCAGGGTTCCGGTCAGAATGCGTACCATATGATACAAAAATCCGTCACCGGTGTAATCAAACACTAACTCCTCCGGCGTTTCTGCAATCTGAATATCTATGGTTCGTACCGTTGACTTCTTGGTTCTGTGATTTGAAGTAAAAGCCTTGAAATCGTGCTTTCCGCCAAGAAGTTTTGCAGCTTCTTTCATTGCATCCACGTCAAGCAAGGACTTTTTATTTACGCATTTCAACGCTTCTGCCTGTGCTTTATCAGCCACTCCCACATTGGGAATTTCCGAATAAGAGCACGCGTATCTCCGGCTAAACACGTCCGGTGTTACAGCCGTACGCAAACGATACTGATAGTGCTTGCCCTTTGCATTCAGCCTTGCATGAAATCTTTCATCCACTTCTGCAATATCAATTACTGCAATATCCTCCGGCAAATACAGATTCAGATAATCCATAATTTCACCGGCACTTTTCTCCGTATGAATTTTAAAATTTGCTACCTGTCCCTTGGAATGCACGCCGGCATCGGTACGCCCCGCACCGTTTATCTCCACAGGAACTCCGCACATTTTAGATAAAATCGTTTCTATTTTACCCTGAATGGTATTGTCTGTAGAAGTCTGACGTTGCCAGCCTTGAAAACGGGTGCCTTCATATTGAATTGTGATTTTATAGTTCTTCATAATACATATTCTTTCTGTGTTATCGCGAATCAAACGAAAATATTACTCTTCTGATGCGCTTCCGCCCTGCAAATCGCTCTCCGGGTTTTCTTCGGTTGCCGGATTCAAATACCCGTCCAGCACTTCATACACCTTGTCCAGACCATTTTTATTTAAGGACGAAAAAGGAATCATAACAGTGCCCGGTCTGGTTTTAAGGCCCGTACGAATTGCTTTCAAGTGCTTATCAATCTGGCCACGGCTGATTTTATCAGACTTGGTCGCAATAATAATCGGTTCAAAACCATTGTGCACAATCCATTCATACATATCACGATCATTTGCTGACGGATCATGGCGAATGTCAATCAAAAGAAATACTGCCTTCAACTGCTCGGAACGACGAAGATACTTCTCAATCATCTTGCCCCACTTTGCCTTGGTCTCCTGGGAAACCTTGGCATAGCCGTAACCGGGCAAGTCCACCAGATAAAACTCTTCATTGATATTATAAAAGTTAATCGTCTGGGTTTTACCGGGCTGGGAACTGGTTCTTGCATAAGACTTACGATTCATAATGGCATTAATCAAAGACGATTTTCCCACATTACTTTTCCCCGCGAAAGCAAATTCCGGCAGGGTATTTTCCGGCAGTTTACTTGTAATACCAATGACTGTTTCCAAATTAACGCTTTTTATTTTCACCTGTCTTCTTTCCTTTCTCAATGATCTTTGTAAAAGCATGACTCAAGACATCTTCCATGTTTTCTGCATAAACCACTTCCATACCTTCCGTGATTTCCGCTTCCAGTCTTACCACATCACGTTCATTTTCCTTCGGAACAATTACTTTGGTAATTCCTGCCATTTTAGCCGCGAGAATCTTTTCTTTTACGCCACCGATAGGAAGAACACGGCCGCGCAAAGTTATTTCACCTGTCATGGCAAGATTGGCATATACCGGGATTTCGGTAATTGCGGACAATACCGCCGTTGCCATAGTGATTCCTGCAGAAGGTCCGTCTTTGGGTACCGCGCCTTCCGGAATATGAATATGAATATCTTTTTTCTTAAAAAAGTCTGCACTGATTTTATAATATTCCGCAACAGAACGAATATAACTGATACCCGCAGCCGCAGATTCTTTCATCACATCGCCCAAACGGCCGGTTAATTCCACCGCACCTTTGCCCGGCATAACATTCACTTCAATCTGTAAGGTATCTCCGCCAACTGCGGTCCAGGCAAGTCCGCGCACAATACCGATTTCATCTTTTTCATTCTTTTCATCCGGACGGTATTTCGGTTTTCCCAAAAATTCTTCCAAATTCTTCTCGGTCACACGCACGCTTGCTTTCTCTTGCTTTACAATAAGTTTTGCTACCTTACGGCAAAGTTCCCCGATTTTACGCTCCAGTTCACGGACGCCCGCTTCTCTTGTATATAAAAGAATTAAGTTCGTCAAAGCCTCCGGCTTTATTTTTAAATTTTTACCGGTCAAACCATTATTTTTTAAGGCTCTGCTCCACAAATGTTCTTTGGCAATGTGGAATTTTTCCTGCACCGTATAACTGTTTAACTCAATCAATTCCATACGGTCAAGCAAAGGTCTCGGAATATCCGATACGGAATTCGCCGTTGCCAGGAATAACACCTTGGATAAATCCAAAGGAATCTCTACATAATGGTCTCGAAACGCCTGGTTTTGTTTGGAGTCCAAAACTTCCAGCAATGCAGACGAAGGATCTCCCTTATAATCATTGCTCAATTTATCAATTTCATCCAAAAGAATCAGCGGATTATTGACACCTGCATTTTTCAATGCCATGGCAATACGTCCCGGCATTGCTCCCACGTAAGTTCTTCTGTGACCGCGAATCTCGGCTTCATCCCTGACTCCGCCCAGACAAATTCTTACATATTCTTTTTCCAGAGATTCTGCTACCGAACGTGCAATGGATGTTTTACCGGTTCCCGGCGGTCCCACCAGACATACAATAGGACTTTCCCCTTCACTGGTTAATGTCCGTACTGCAAGAAACTCCAATATGCGTTCTTTTACCTGCGCTAAACCGTAATGATCACGGTTCAATATTTTCTCGGCACGATGAATGTCCGCATTATCCTTAGACGCCTTGTTCCAAGGCAACTCCAACAACGTCTCAATATAAGCTCTTTGTACCGCACTTTCCGAACTGCTTCCGTGCAACGATTTAAAACGGTTAATTTCTTTACGGATTTTTTCTTTAATTGCCTCATCCGCATCCAATTTTTCTAAACTTTCCGCAAAACTGTCCGCATCGGATACGGTATCATCTTCCCCCAGTTCTTTTTTGATCATCTGCATCTGTTCGCGAAGCATATAATCCTTTTGATGTTTATTGACCTGCTGTTTTAACTTACCGCTTAAGTCCTGACGAATGCGGAGCACATCAACCTCTTCGCTTAACTTTGACAATATGGTTTCAAACAATTTCTCTTCTTCATACTGTTCCAAAAAGGTCTGACGAATCTGATATGAAAAATTCAAATGATTCATACAAACCTGCATCAATTCGGACAAGTGAAAAGATTCCTTTACGGTAATCGGCACAATTTTCGGAACATTAGGCTGATATAAAAGATACTCCTGCACACACTCTTTGAGCATCCGCACACGAGCCTCTTCCTCCGTGGCTTCCCAATGACCTCTTTGTAAAAACTGCACTTTAACTTCCGATAACAGATACTTATTCTGCTCTTCATCAAACTGCAAAAGTCTTCCTCTGGATTCGCCCTGTACCAATACACGGATAATTTTATTCGGTAAGGTAATGACCTGCTTTACAGTGACAATACAACCCATTTCATACAAATCATCCATATCGGGTTCTTCCGTATCAATATGCTTCTGGCATACCAAAAACAATCTGTTACCACCTTTCGTTGCTCTTTCCAACGCAGTGACAGACTTCTTTCGGTTTAAATCAATATGTGCAATTGTTCCCGGCAAAACCACCATTCCACGCAAGGGAATTGCCGGCATCCAATCCGTCATTTCAATATTATTTGTATTATTTATATCACTCATATATATTACGCCGCCTTTCTTGGCTTCATTTATAGTCTTTGACAAGATCAGGAAAAAATAATTCTAAGGAAATGTGCCTGACGTGAATTATCTTTTCCTAATCCGACCAATCCCAAAAAACGCCGCCAAAAATGGCGGCGTTTCCCTTTTAAGCTCTTTTTCTGGTTTTTTTCTTCGTTTCTTCCAACTCAATATGCTTTTCAATGGGTGCACCTTCTCCAAGAACGGAATCCTTGGTAACAATACACTCTGTCATGGTTTCATCCGAAGGAATACGGAACATCAAATCCATCATGGTTTTCTCCATAATGGAACGGAGTCCGCGGGCACCTGTTTTACGCTCATGTGCCTCCTTCGCTATCTCACGAATTGCATCATCTTCAAAGTTTAACGCAACATTGTCCAATTCAAACAATGCTTTATACTGCTTTACCAATGCATTCTTAGGTTCCGTCATAATACGAACCAATGCATCTTCATCCAATCCTTCCAAGGAAACATTGATGGGGACACGACCGATAAATTCCGGAATCAAACCGAATTTTACAAGGTCCTGAGGAGTCACTTCCTTCAGAAGTTCGCTCAAAGCCTTATCGGTATTCTGTGTAATCGTTGAATTAAAGCCGATGGATTTGCGGTTTAAACGTTTTTCAACAATTTTATCCAATCCGTCAAAAGCACCGCCGCAAATAAATAAAATATTGCTGGTATCAATCTGAATCAATTCCTGATGAGGATGCTTTCTTCCCCCCTGAGGAGGTACGGAAGCAACCGTTCCTTCAATAATTTTCAGTAATGCCTGCTGAACGCCCTCTCCGGAAACATCTCTGGTAATGGATACATTCTCACTCTTCTTGGTGATTTTATCGATTTCATCGATATAAACAATACCATACTGTGCACGTTCCACTTCATAATCTGCCGCCTGAATTAATTTCAAAAGAATATTTTCTACGTCTTCACCAACATATCCTGCCTCTGTCAATGTAGTGGCATCTGCAATTGCAAACGGCACATTGATGATTTTGGCAAGTGTCTGTGCCAGATATGTCTTACCGGAACCGGTAGGTCCAATCATAATAATATTACTTTTCTGCAATTCCACTCCCAAATCCTTAGGAGCCATAATTCTTTTATAATGATTGTATACGGCAACGGAAAGAACCTTTTTGGCTTCCTCCTGCCCAATAATATAATCATCCAAAAAATTCTTAATTTCCACAGGTTTTAACAGTTTAAAATCAAATTCTGTCGCATCGCCTTCAAACTCATCCATTTCTTCCGTAACGATTTCATTGCATATTTCTACGCAATCATCGCAGATATAGATGCCTTTCGGGCCTGCAACCATTTTACGAACCTGGTCCTGTGATTTACCGCAAAAAGAACATTTAATTTTATCATCCGAATGCTTTCCAGCCATTCCAAGCCTCCAAAATTTAAAGTTTTATTTTTCTTCCTGCTCACTACGTGAAGTAATCACGTAATCAATTAAGCCGTATTCTTTTGCTTCTTCCGCTGTCTTCCAATTATCGCGCTCGGTATCCGCTGCAACCACTTCTATCGGCTGACCGGTATTCGCTGCAAGCACCTTATTCAAACGTTCTTTTGTCTGTAAAATATGCTTTGCCGCAATTTCAATTTCAGTCGCCTGTCCCTGTGCTCCGCCAAGGGGCTGATGAATCATAATCTCGGCATTGGGAAGGGCATATCTCTTGCCCTTGGTTCCTCCGGCAAGCAAAAATGCACCCATAGATGCGGCCATACCGATACAGATTGTGGAAACATCACACTTAATATACTGCATGGTATCATAAATAGCCCAACCGGCAGTTACCGAACCACCGGGACTGTTAATATAAAGCTGGATATCCTTATCCGGATCTTCTGCTTCCAAAAACAACATCTGCGCAACCACAAGACCTGCGGTTACTTCATTCACTTCTTCCCCAAGGAAGATAATACGGTCTTTTAAAAGTCTGGAATAAATATCATAGGATCTTTCTCCACGGCCTGTCTGTTCAACAACGTAAGGTACTAAGCTCATTTGAATTCCTCCTGTTTTTCGATTTCATTCTCAGTTACTTCACTGAATTATTTTTCTTTTGCATTTGCAACAACGAATTCAACAGCCTTCTGAATTGCCATATCCTTCTTCATTTCAACTGCTCTTTCGTCGTCCATAATTTCCTTAATCTGTTCTACTTCCATCTTGTAAGCCTCTGCCATCTTTGCAAGTTCTTCTTCGTATTCCGCATCGCTTACTTCAATCTTTTCTGCTGCAACAACTGCTTCCAATACAAGTCTTGACTTAATTCTCTTTTCAGCCTGAGGTTTTACCTGTTCCATCATGGCACTTGCTGTCATACCGGTAAACTGGCTGTACTGTTCCATGCTAAGTCCCTGCATAGCAAGTCTCTGTGCAAATTCTTCTACCATCTGTCTCTGCTGTGTTTCAATCATCGCTTCGGGAATTTCCATCTCAGCATCTGCAATAATTGCTTCTACCACTGCTTCTTCTTTGGCATTCTTTGCATCTGCTTCTTTCTTTTCTTCCAGGTTCTTCTTAACACTTTCCTTGTATTCCGCAAATGTATCGTATGCACTTACTTCTTCTGCAAATTCATCGTCCAAATCAGGCAACTGGTTTTCTTTGATTTCCTTAATGGTTACCTTAAACAATGCAGGCTTGCCCTTTAATTCTTCTGCGTGGTAATCTTCAGGGAATGTAACGTTTACTTCTACTTCTTCGTTAATTGATTTGCCGATTAACTGTTCTTCGAATGTATCGATGAACGAGTGTGAACCGATGGTCAAAGGATAGTTCTCACCTTTGCCGCCTTCGAATGCAACACCGTCAACAAAACCTTCAAAATCGATTACGGTTGTATCGCCGTCTTTGATGGGTCTGTCATCTACGGATACTGTTCTTGCACTGTTCTTTCTTTCGGTTTCGATTGCTTCGTTTACTTCTTCTTCGGTAACTTCTACGGCAACCTTGTCAACCTTGATTCCTTTGTACTTACCTAATTTTACTTCAGGCTTCAAAGCAACTTCTGCAGTAAAAATAAAAGGCTTTCCTGCTTCAATCTGGGTTACTTCAATCTTGGGTGCAGATACGATTTCTTCTTCGCACTCATCATATGCCTTTTCATATGCTACGGGAATCACTTCATTTGCAGCGTCCTCAAAGAATACTTCCTTGCCGTACATTTTTTCAATCATCTGACGGGGCACTTTACCCTTACGGAAACCGGGCACTTCAATTTTACCCTTGTTCTTGTGATATGCTGCTTCTACCGCTTTTTCAAAATCTTCTACTGAAACTTCAATAGTAAGCTTCGCCATATTCTTGTCTAATTTTTCAACTGTAAAACTCATTTTTTGTTTCCTCCTTTATGTATCGCCATCGGCGCACAAATCTTTTCTTTTTTATAAAATTTTTTAAGTAATTGGGCATAAAACCCCATACTTACAGTCATTTTACGATTATAGCACAAACAATTGCAAAAGAAAAGAAAAAAATTGATATTCAACTCCTCATTAAAAAAACCGCCCAAAAATTCCCAACATAATTCATTTATTTAAGGTCATACTAACATCAAGATAAGTCAAACTTATCTGAAACAAATAAACTAAGATAAAATTTTGGAGGAAAACACTATGTCAAAAAACAATAGTAATTCAAGTTCAACAGCAAAAACACACAAGGCAGCTTTAGACCGTTTCAAAACAGAAGTTGCAAGTGAATTAGGTATCAACTTAAAAGACGGTTACAACGGTGACCTTACTTCCAAAGAAGCAGGTTCCATCGGTGGTGAAATGGTTCGTAGAATGATCCAGCGTCAGGAAGAATCTATGCAGTAATCATTCGTCACTCTGAATGACGATGTGATTCGGTGAACGATAAGCATAGACTCATAACACCGACAAAATTAGTATGCATCCAAGGGTTCTACATAGAATCTTTGTATGCTGACATGAAAATGCACTTAAGCGTATGTGAATACCCTTGGGTGCATTTTTCATCTGTGCATTTTTAAACTGTATTCCAGAATCAGCATTGCTTTTTATCTTTAAATGCATTATAATATATGTACAAGTTGAGGGAAATACAATTTTAGTTTAGAGGGAAACCTGTGAAAGGACGTGTATTATGGATATTGCAGCATTATCTATGGCAATGGCACAAAATGACATCGGAACCAAAGTCGGCATTGCAATTTTGGACAAAAATATGGAAACTGCAGAATCGCAGGGTGCGCAGATTGTACAGATGATTGACAGTGCGGCCATTCAACGTTCCGTGCAACCACATCTTGGCGGTAACATTGATATTTCCGTTTAGAATTTTATCACAGTTGTTTTATAGCAAGGCGTTTCTGCCTTGCTATTTTTTATGCTGTATCAAACATAATAAAAACCGGCCCGAATCATTCGGGCCGGTTCTCTTATGCCTTAATGAAAAGAATTATTCTTCATCTTCCTTCTTGCCGGCATTGTCTTCCAACTTCTTTAATGTCTTAGCTGCAAAATCTCTTCCGCCTACACCAAATGCAATTGCAAATGCAACCGCAAGTGCTGCAAGGATTAACTTAAATGCAGAGTTAACGATTTCTGCTGCGATACCCAACTGGCTTAATACCATGAATCCACCAACGGTGAAGATTGCGATTTTAACCAAAGTAGCATATGTAGAGAATCCGTTCTTCTTAAGTGCTTTCTCTGCCATTGAACTTGCAAAGAAGCAAATTACCAGAATTACAACTGCGCTTAATGCTGCAGGCATATATCCGATAATTACTGCACCGATATTGGTAAGCACTTCCAGTTTCAAAACATTGATGCCCTCTACGGCAAAGAAAATTACAATTACAACCTGAACGATTGTTCCGATCAATTTTGAAAGAACAACCTTGTTATCATCTTTGTCCATTAATTTGGCAATCTTTGCATCCAAACCTGCAGATGCAATCAAACGGCTTACAATCTGACCAACAAATTTAGCAATGAACCAACCGATGGTCACAATAATAATGGTAACCAAAATATTAGGAATAAATGCAAAAATGCTGTTTAATACTGCTGTTGCAGGATCTGAAATAACATCAATGTTCAATACATCCAATGCCAAAATGACCATAGGAATTAAGATCAAAACATATACCACATATGCCAGAGTATTAGACAACTTTGCGGAATCTGTAACTTCCACGCCTAATTTTTCCTGAATTTTGTTTACTTTGATTTTGTCAAATACAGGAATTAATAATTGGCGAACTGCCTTTGCAATAAAGAAACCGATCACCAAAACAATGACAGCAGCAACCACGCTGGGTACATATCCCCAGATTGTGCTCAACACCTGATTAATGGGTGCTGTCACCGCTTCCAAACCTAAAGCGGAAAAGATCGCGGGAACAAACAAAAGAAATACCAGCAAATAAACCAATTTACCGATAAATTCTTTTACGGTTCCGGGCTTATCACCTTCACCGTCAGCCTTTGCAAGAACTTCTCCCAACTTGCCCTTGCCTAAAAGCTTTACTACCAGTGCTTTTACAATTGCAGCAACAATAAACGCAGCAACCAAAATTACAACTGCCGTAAGCACTGCCAACGCACCGGTTGAGAATGCAGCCCAAACGCCGCTTAACCAGTCAAGTACTTTGTCCATAAAAAAACCCTCCAATCACTATATTTTGATAAAAGTACTATAATTTGTAATTATAACACTTTTTTACAAAAAACAACAGTAGATTGGAAGATTTCTTAAAAACATATTTTTTTCACACAGTAAATCGTAGGATTTATTTTTCAAACACAATCCCGGCAGCAAGTTCCCTGCTTGTTTCTTCACCCAACAGCGCTTCTACAATCTTTAATCCAAACTGTACGGCACATCCCATACCTCTGGAAGTAATAAGATGTCCGTCCATACAAACAGGCTCATAAGATACCGTCGCACCGGTCAAATCCTTTTCGAATCCCGGATAACAGCAGGCAGTTCTTCCGTTCAGCATCCCTTTATGCCCCAAAATACTGGGTGCAGCACAAATTGCTGCAAGAAGTTTTTCCTGCTGATAAAATGCCTCGACCTGCGTCATCAATACTTCGCACGCCTCCAAATTCAACGTCCCCGGCATTCCGCCCGGAAGAATCAACATATCATATTCACTGAAATTCAACTGATTGATAATTTTATCCGTTTCAACGGCAATTCCATGAGAACCGATTGCTCTTTTTTCCCCGGTAACAGATACCATATCAATTTCCACATGAACACGCCTTAACAAATCCACTACAGTCAATGCTTCAATTTCTTCAAATCCGGTTGCCAGAAATATTGCAGTTTTTGCCATGTTTTCGTTTCCTTTCTTAATTCAGGTAATACCCTTTCGGTATTTTCTTCTCAATATTATCCGTTCCTTTTAATAAAAAATCTGTGCAATGGGAGATTCCGGCGACAGAATCAATGTCTTATTTTCGCCCTGCAATGCTTCTTTGGCTGCATCCAGACTTCTTACATAAGCATAAAAATCCGCTCTGCTCTGGTCCGCATATGCTTCCGAAAGAATACGCATATACTCCGCTTCCCCTTCGGCACGCAAAATTTCCGCCTCTTTCTCGGCTTCAGAAAGCATAATCGCAACTTCTTTATCGGTCTGATTGCGAATCTTCTGTGCTTCTGCCTGCCCTTGCGCAATATGCGTCGCCGCAATATTGTCACGCTCGGAAATCATTCGCTCGTATACCGCCTCTTTATTATCATTGGGAAGATCTAATTTAATGGTTTCCACTTCCAGAATTGCAATTCCGTACTGCTCCATGGAAGTACCGATATTATTGATAATAGCATCCTGCAGCATATCACTTCTGCCGGAAATTACCTGCTCCTGGGTCATACTGCTGATAACACTCTTGGTTGCATTATAAACCACTGTATCTATACGGCTTTCTGCATTTCCCACAGACGAATTTAAGGTCTGTGAAAATTTTAATGCGTCCGTAATTTCCCACAGTACATAACAGTCACATATCATAGTCTTTTTATCTCCGGTAATCACATCCGAAGGTGCCAAATCGTATAAAAGAATTTCTTTGGGCAAAGTATAAACGCTCTCCATAAAAGGAATTTTAAAACTCAAACCCGCTTCATCAATGACACGGTCTACCTTGCCAAATTGTCTGATTAAAGTATACTCATTTTCCTGTGTTACTACAACGGAAGAAGCAAAAGTAAGAATGAGTAAAAATGCAACAATGGTAATCACTGCCGTAATAATGCCTTTTTTCATTATCCTCTCCTCCTTATCCTTCCTGATTTCCCGTAGTATAGGGACTAGATGTAATGTTACCGAATAACGGTGCTACCGGCACAACCGTCTGCGTTTCACCGTTTCCGCTTTCAATAATTACCGTAAGTTCCGGAAGCACCTCTTCCATAGCCTCATAGAACATACGCTCCTGCGTCAATTCCGGATACTTAATATACTCCGCATACATTGCATCAAAACGTGCCACCTGTGCAGTCGCCTCATTGATACGCTCCGTTTTATCCGCTTCTGCTTCCTGCAAAATCCTGTCGGCTTCTGCCTGGGCTGCCGGAATTTGTTCATTGCGATATTTGTTTGCATTGTTGACTGCGGTTTCGCTTTCCTGCTTTGCGGTTTCTACCGCCTTAAACGCCTGCATAACAGCCTCTGTGGGCGGTTCCGCATCCTGAATGGTAATATTTACCAACTGGATACCGATATCACGTTCTTCCAGTTTCTGGATAATCATTTCCTTAATCTGCGCCTGAATTTCATTTTTTCCGGTAGTCAAAACGCTGTCTACGGAATAACTTCCGATAACATTGCGGATACAGGACTGGGAAATCTTTTTCAGGATTTCCACCGGTTCTTCCGATGCATACAGGGCTTTGACCGGATCGGATACACGATATTCCACAAAGAAATCCACGTTTACAAAATTATAATCCGATGTAATCATCAAAGACTCATCTTCCGTAGTAAGATTTGTTTCGCTGGAATAACCGATGGAAAAACCCTGAATTGTAGTATTCACCTTTTTTACCTTTTGTATAAAAGGAATTTTAAAATGCAGTCCTGCCTCGGTTACCGCTTCCGCTTTTCCGAAAGTGACTAAAACAGCCTGCTCCTGCTCGCGGATGGTGTAGGTACTCTGGGATACCAGAATACCTGCCACAATCAATGCTGCCGCAAGGGCAATGATTTTACCGATGCCCTTGGGCATTTTTATGTCGTTCTTTTTTTTATTTTTTGACCTGCCATCGCTGGTAAAACGTTCAAATACATTCTCGTCTGCCATTACTTACCTCTTACATATTTTCATTTACATAGATCTGAACACGGCTCTGAATAATATCAGCAGCCTGCTCTGCAGTCTTCTGTCCCGCAAAAAACGGTGCCGCTTCTTCGACAATGATATCGATGATGGAAGCATCATAATAATACATCTTATCTACCGATAACACATACTCTTTTACTTCCTGTGCACGTTCCGCAGTCAAAGGCTGGATAATGATTTCCTGATCACCAATCCAATAAGTTTCGTCATACTCCACCTTATTACCGTCATCATCAATCCAAAACGGTCTCTGCTGCGCCTGTTCCAACTGCTCATCCATTACCTGAAGATTTAAAGGTACTCCATAGTCAAGTTCTTTCTGACCCTCATAGGTATAGAACTGTCTCATAAACTGCCATGCTTCTTCCGGATGTTCGCAGTCTTTGGAAATTGCCATCTGGAAATACGGATAAATTACACCTGTATTTTCTCCACTTCCGGGGAATCCCACAAAAGCCACTTCTTCACCGTACACACCCTGCTCGGTCCATGCCATATTATTAAAGTAACCTACTGTGTAATACTGTAAAAATGCTCTGTTATCACGAATTGCGGTTTCAGACTCCATCCAGTAATTGTCATCCATGTTTTCCCAATCAATTTCCGCCGGATAATGCTTTGCATATTCCAACAATTCATAAAAGGCAGGTGTATTAAACTCACACTTACCTGTTTTCAAGTCCAGGAATTCCGAATAATTCATTTCCATGGCCAAACGAAGCACATCGTCTCTTGTCATATCACGGAACGCAGGCACATTGCCGTACTGCTGTTCAATCTGCCTTAATTCTGCCAGGGTAAGGGTCTCTCCGTTGGGTACCAGCGACTTCTTCATCGCCATTGTACCGATATTGAATGCACCTGTTAAAATATAAGTGTCTTCTCCTCTGGAACCCAATGCCAAGATATTGGGCGCCATATCCTCTTTATTCACATCGGGATCTGCATCAATATAAGGATTCAAATTCAAAAATACACCCTTATCGATAAAACTTTCCACGGGCATACCGCTGTTGATTACAACAATATCCGGAGCATTGGACGTAATGATGTCATTATTGAACATCTTCTGGCCCGCATCCCAGTCCGACTCGTTATTGTACTCATAATATTCAATCATACGAATACGATATTGATCACTTGCCTTGTTAAAAGCAATTACCTTACTGCGGATTTCATAATCCGTATAAACCATACCCATCGTGATGATTGTTTTGTCTGCCACTTCCTCAGGGGGAACTTTCTCCATAAAAGAAAGGGTTGATTCCCATGTTTCGGGATCATTCGCCACTGCTACAATTCTTGTTTCGTCAATGGGAACACAGTAACTGATAAAATTATAGTCAATATCCGAATCTACGTAATCAAGAATTTTCTTTTCTTCTGCAGTATCAAAATCGTATGTATATACACCTTTATCGGTACTGTAATACAAATCATGTCCTGCGCCGCTTCTTGCACCGCCCCAAAAATCCTTAGGTGCTTTTACTGCAGACCCGAGTTTTACCTGCTGGGTATCTACTTTGTAGAACATACTCTCCGAAGACTCTCCGCCTTCCGTCCAAAGATACACATAAGGTACCCCATCCGTAGTTACAAAGAAACTCTCTACCCACTGGTTATCACTAAACGCAATCTGCCCTACCTTCTGTAAAGATGCGTTTAAAATAAACAAATTACGGTCCGTAAGAATACAAATATCTCCGTTTGCGGCAATCCCCATACCGTATATACCGTAATATTCATCTTCTTTCATTCCCAAATCAAGTTCTTCACGGCTTACCAGTTCTCCCGTTTTGCTGTACACATTCATAAATAATCGGGTTTCATAAACATAGTTTTCCGGATCACTGTAATCTTCTTCCGTATACTCGGTTACGATGACATAGTTGCCGGTATTGGGATCAATTGACATGCCGCAACTATATTCTTTCTCCGGTAAATCAATGGAAGATACCGACATTCCGGTTCCGCCAAAAGAAACCCTGCCGAAATTCAATTTATAATAAAAACTGTATTCCATCTCAGGAATATACTCCACTTCCGGCATAGGCATCATGGGATCGTTTACAATATCCCCTTCTGCAATATCATCTTCCGCAATCATGCCCTGTTCTTCCGCACTTGGATCGCCGGCTTCCGCTTCTTCTTCCGGCATTTCTTCCGTTATTTCCTCTTCATAGGGAACAGCTTCTTCGCCGGGTATAACTTCTCCGCCTTCTTCACTGTAAACGTCCACGTACTCTGACCATACGACAATTATATCCTCACCATCCACAAGAACATTTTCAAACCATTCCGTATCCGGATTCAAATTACCGACTTCTTTAAATACCGCTTCCTTTGCTTTGGTCGAATCCGCCACCTCAGCCAGCGCTTCACTGGAACTTCCGCCCCTTCCGGAGCAGGCTGCCAAAGAAGCAACCATAGCGGCCGACAATACCATGCAAATTGCTCTTTTCCATTTTCCTTTCATAATGTTTCCTCCTCTTCCACGTTTACTCTTTTTCTTTTTACTTTTTTAAAGCATAATACTATAAAATCCCAAATCTTAACAAATGTCTGTACGGTAGGTTTGTGTCTGATTACCCAAATCATACCTTGTATTCCCCAATAAATCAAGAGAATCCCCGAAAGCACAGCCTGCCAAAGAGCAACTTCCATCAACTGTCCTTCTTTATGCCGTGCCATATTTTCCCAGAAGGGTAATACAATATCGTCTGTTTTCATGCTTCTGGACGCCCGCTCTTTCCAAACGGTGTATAAAGAAATATAAGAAAAACGATTGGAATTTTCAATCATTTTCACAGTTTCTTCAGAACTCAAATTAATCTCAAGCATCCGGTCCATTGCAAAACCTTCTACAGGATTCGGCATTACAATTTCATAACAGGTTATATTGACTGCATTCATTTGATGCAACGTGCCGAACGAAAGATACACAGTGGTATCTTTGCTGCCCGCCAGTGTTTCCAGGTCCCCCTGTTCCCTTGCATATACTCCTGCCACGCGATAAGGAACGCCTCCAATGGTAACGGTTTTCCCTGCAATGTCATTGGCTCCGAATAATTGCCACGCCGCCTCTTCATCCAAAAGAACGGAATCCTGCATGACATCATTTCCGGTAAAATACATTCCGCTGATTAACTCTACCGGATGAAACATAAAATAATCGCCGCCCACACCGATGGCATTCGCCTGTATACTTTTTTTATCACTCTTAATGGAAATCGTACCTTGCGCAGAATATGCGTCTATGTACAATCTTGCGCCTTCTGCATTCGGCTCAATTGCCAGTTCCTGCAGTTTTTTATCCAGAAGATAATGCATCTCTTCAATACTTTCTTCCGTGATAAACGCATCCTCCGAATAAAAACAACTGATTTGAGCCACGTCTTTTTTATCCGACCAACGTTTTGCCATCAACTGATCCGGCAGGGAGTTTTTTCCTACAATCAAAATAATTTCCAAAATGCCGATGGCGATTAACATACCAACTGTCAGAAAAAGAATCGTACATTTCCAAAAACCGATTTTCATTAAGCGTTCTTTCAATTCAAAAAACACTTCTTTTATCATTAATTCATCTCCTCGGACAAACGAACCTGATCACCGGATTCGATGGGTTTTGTCGAAGTGGTAATCACGTATTCGTAACCATACAAACCGCCTTTGATTGCACTCTGCGTATCATCGCTTGCAATGACTTCCACATCCACACGCTGTGCCACATAACGATTACCGAAGGGCGCGAACTTGGATTCCACAATTAAAATAAATTTACCGTTATTATCTTCACGGATTGCACTGTTAGGTACAATCAGATCATAATTTACACTTCTCTGTCCGATTGACACACTTAAAGACTGGCCGGGCACCAACGAATCACCGGTCAACTGGAACTCCAGAATTTTATTCTGACCGGGATTTGCCTTATCATTACGTATATCCGTAAGGGTTGCCGTTACGTCATCATAATACCAGGCATTCTGTAACTCCACCGGGTCTCCTACCTTAACGGTAGAAGCCTGTTTATTCGGTACGGAAAGGGTCATAATATAACCTTTTCCCTCTATCTGAATTACCGCTGCCGCTTCGCCTGCCACAATGGTTTCTCCCGCAGTATATGCAAGACTTGTTACGGTCCCGGATACAGGTGCCGTAACGGCTGCACCTACCGAATCGGCTTCCAGTTCGGCAACCAGGGCTTCTTTGTCCTGAATGGTTTTATATGCATCTGCAATGTCCATCTTGACAAGAATCTCATTCAACATTTCTTCTTTTTCTTTTATTGCGTTTTCCAAGTTAATCTGTGCTGCTGCCAAGGCATTGTTTTCCCCGACTTTTTGCTTTTCCAACTCTGCAATCTGATTGGTAATGTCTGCACTGCCTGTTTTTAACTCTAACGCAACTCTGGCATTGGATACTGCTGCCGTCAATTGGGATACTTTGTCCTGGGCAGCCTGTAATTTGATGGCTGCGTCTGTTTTTACGGGATCTCCGTCCGGCAAACCGCTAACCATATCATAAGCAGACTGCGCCTGCGCCAGTTCCGCATTTCCGTTGTTTAAATTAATCTCTGCCTGCGCCAAAGCTTTGGTTTCCGAAGATGCATCAATTTTTGACGTTGCCAGGGTATCAATCCGTGCCTGGGTCGCATTTACATTTGCCTGATATACATTCACCGTATGCTGTAATTCTTCAATCTTGGCATCTGCCGCTTCCAGACGTGCCTGACTCTGTGTTACGCTTTCTACATATCCGTTTTCGATTTCAGCCACTTCGCTTCTGGTAAGTCCGCCGTTTAAAATCGCTTTATCATAAGCGAGTTTTGCAGCAGCAAGTTCTGCCCTTGCAGTCTCCAGTTCCGCACTTTCCCTGTCTTCCAGATAGTAAAGCACATCCCCTTTTTCCACGAAAGCATCCACTTTCACGGCCACGGAAGAAACCACTCTGGATTCGTTTACCACAACGTTATAAGGGTCTACCGCTTCCACAGTGCCGGTTCCGCGAATCTGCGCAGAAATCGAACCGCTCTCCACATAACGGGTTGCTACCTGGGGCAGTGAATAATTCATAATCGTATTGGAAAAGAAAGTCAGAATCAGCATAATTGTCAAAAAGATAATTGCGATATTTTTAATCCACTCTCTTTTACGGCTTCCTTTATTTTCATTCTCTATTGCTACCATTACTGTTCCTCCGTTATCCTTTTACTCCGCCCTGGTAGGTAATACCCTCTACCAGATAATCTTCACCATATAAAAATACCAGTAAACTGGGCACCATATATACGGTTGCCACCGCAAACGCCAGACCGATTTCCCCGGCATTAATCTTTGATAAAAAGATTGATAAGGGGTGCAGGTCCGCATTGGTCAATAAAATCAGCGGTTGCTCCACCATATTCCAAAAATCAATAAAAACAAGAATCGCTACCGAATACAGGGCACCCTTACACAAAGGCAGACATATGTGCCTGAAAATTTGCCATTCCCCGGCGCCGTCCACTCTTGCCGCTTCGATAATCGAACTTGGAATTCGCTTCATATATTTCGTCAACAAATATACTGCAAAGGGTGAAAAAATCCCCGGCATCCAAATCGCCCATCTTGTATCAATAATGCCAAGCCAGTCTGCCACCAGAAAGTTTGGCACCAGCGTAACCTGATACGGCATCAATGTTACGATAATGTACAAAAAGAAAATAAGCTCCTTCAAACGTCCCTTATACCTCATAAAAGCATAGGACGCAAGCATGGCCACCACCAGTTGGAACACCACAATCACCACTGTATAAATCACCGAATTCCAGAACTTAAACAGATACTCCGGACTCTTTAACAGTACGGTTATGTACTGCTGAAACGTAACCATATCCGGAACAAATTTTAAATTTACCGTCTCGGATACGAATACCTTGCCGCCACTGTCTGTGGTTTCAAATATTTTACCGTAATTGGCCGATATCTCCGACTGGCTCATAAAAGAATTGGTTATGGTCAATACCGTCGGCAAAAGGAACAATACCGCAAATATGGTTGCAATCGTAGTAAGCACTACGGTTCGTACAACTTTTTTAAACTTTTTCCGGTTTTTCTTTTCGCCGGAATATTTACCGAATCTTCCCATATTATTTCCTTACTTCTACATCTATTTGCACAACTCAATTTGCACTGTTAAAAAGCATTTTCCCGCTCTGCATTTCTCATCATTTTTCTGCCGCTTTTACTCTTCCATATCCTTACCGAAATAATTCTCCGCAAGATACAATCCACCGATAATCACCACCATTACTACCGCCATAATAATTGCCGCAGAAGACAATTTCTGATAATCCAACTGACGGAAGGTATTATTCATAAAGTGCTGCAAGGTATACAGACTGTCATAAGGGTAATCTCCCGTTAATAAATACACTTCTCTGAACACCTTAAATGAACTGATTAAGGACATAATCGTTACAAATAAAATCGTTGGTGATAAGTATCTGATTTTGATATGCCAAAACATCTTCCACGCGGAATTACTCTCCAATAAGGCAACCTCCATTGCTTCTCGCGGAATTGTGCCCAATGCCGCCAGAAAAAGAATCATATTATAACCCAAGTTCTTCCACAAAAACAAAAGCAACACCACCAAAGGAGCCCAGTCAGACTTAAACCAGTCGATTTGATTTCCTCCAAACCACTCAACCACCACATTAATCACTCCGTTGTAATTAAACAACACCTGAAACACCAGAATAATGGACGCTACCGGCACCATCATCGGGCTTAAGTATATGGATCTGAATTTGCTCGCAAAAGGAATTCGCTCATCCAGCAAAAATGCCATCAAAAGCGAAATAATCACTGCCAGCGGAACCGCTACCAGTGAAAATTTAAGGGTATTCCAAGCAGCCAGTTGAAATGCCTGGTTCTGGAATACATTGATAAAATTGTCAAGAAAAACAAAGCGCTTGCTGATGGGGTTATCTACAAGTGCATAAAAGATTACCACAAGAAAGGGGATTGCATAAAATACCGATACACCACCAAGACTGGGTGCTAAAAATGCACCCAGTTTGGCTCTTGTTTTCCATATTCTTTTGGTTGCTTTTTTACGGGGCGCGGAAGTTTTTTTCACTTTCGCTTCCGAAGTCTTTTTACTCATGACTTCCCCTCCGTTTTCTATTCTACTTATTTTCATATTTTTGTAACGATTCCGACCACATTCGCAAAATTAACTTTTGCTCATATGGTTACTTCGCCAAATAAATTTCCGAAATCATCCCACTGTATGCAAGCATCCGTGGTCTTCTTCCGAAAATTGCCCGGCTCTGAATCGTTACATATTCTCTTTCAAATAAATATCAATTCGGCTCTGGATAATATCCGCCACTTCCTCCACGCTCTTTTGACCTTCGAAATAAGGTTTTACTTCTTCTTCGATAATGGACATAATCGCCGTATCCTGTACGCTTACCTCATCAGCCTTTTCAAAGATTGCAAGGAATTCTTCTATTTCTTCATCCGTAGCATCGGTAATCTCAACTTCTACATCATCCCAGCTATATCCGTGAGTGCTGTCCATATGCTGCGCCTCATAGATGAAGTTATCCAAGCCGGTCTGAGTTACCGGAATGCCCCAGAGATGCTTTCCTGTCTGCGCTTCTTCACTTACAAACGTCTTTAAGAAATCCCATGCTGCATCCTTATGTTCACAGGCTTCGGTAATGGTAAGGGCACAACCGTTTTGCATAAGCTTAATACCATCGCCTTCACTACTGTAACCTAACATTGTTACATCTTCGCCGAATACAAATTTCTGGAACTGCCAATCCGGCAGCTGCATCATTGTCTGGGTATAAAAAATAATCTTATCCTCTTTTAACTGCCCCGGCAGGCTGACACTGTCATCCCAAACCATTTCAGCCGGCTGTTCCTTTGCATACGCCAAAACCGCTTTAAATTCATCGGTATCGAAATAACATTCCCCCGTTTCATAATTCACGTAGGAAGACATATTATTGTATACCATATTGTACATCACTTCTCCCTGATAATTATACCAGAACAAATCTACATCTTCCGGAAGTTGCGATTCAAGCTCCAATAAATATTCCGGTGTCAGACCTTCTACGCCCTGTACAAACTTCTCTTTTACCATAACACCGCTCATACCAACGGTAGTCGGTAATACGTAAAGAGAACCTTCTATTTCATATGCTCTTCTCACATTTTCAAGTAACTCTTCTTTGGCAAAATCACCATCTGTTTCCATCAACGGATAAAGATCTGTAATAATACCTTTTGCCGCCCAGTTTCTCCATGGTGCACTAATAGAACTTGCGTCAATCATATCCGGCACATTGCCTGCCACAATATCGTTCTGCAAATTCGTAATAGCCGCATCATAATCCCAGTCTTCTGTCATATAATCTACAACTTTAATGCGGTATTCTTCACTGTTACGGTTAAAATCAATAACTGCCGCATTTAAATCCTGGCTGGTATTTATGGTGGCAAGCGTTAATTCTGTTTTCTCCGCAACGGTGGAAGGGTCCACCGGTTTGGCGATAAACAGTCCGGCACCGCCGTCCTCAGCCATATAATCATGATAATACATTAAGAATCGTCCGTCGCTTAATGCATACACAAACTGAACATAATCCGGATTAACATCCATGCTCATTATATCCATCACTGTAGTAATTTCACCACTCACTACATCTGCAGAACAAAGTTCATTTCCGTTTAAGTAAAGAACCGTGTCTCCGGCTCCTCTCCATACATTAGAAGAACCGCTGCTTTTATTGGTACTGATTGACGCTCCGACCTTTTTGGCCGCCACATCAACAACCGCAATATCAACACCTATATTTCCCCAGTAAGAAGCAACAATTTTACCGTTTTCGGTCATAACAAGATTATCAAACGGATTGTTACTTGTAATCTCACCTGTTTGTACCAGGTCCGGTGAATAAATTTTAAGCGGTTGTTCCCAGGTTCCAATCAAGTAATTTCCTTCACTGTCTTTAAAAAAATGAGAAATATAAAAACCTTCCTCTAAGTTAAGCTTTGCTGACGCCTCTTCCGAAGAAAGAAGACCGCCTGTAACATCGTACTTGTTCATATACACTTCTCTTGAAAGAAGATTCCACTCATCATCATATTCTTCCTTACTTTCAATGGTCTCCAGGCTTCCGTCCTCATTAAAAAAAGAAGAACTCAAATATCCGCCGTTTGCGGTTGCCAAAATCGTTTCTGTATAACTTGCATCAGCCAAATTGTAATCTACCAGTTTATACTGTACATTTTCTTCCCCGTAATTCGCGGTTAAAATATGTAATACACCGTCAGTTTCTTTTAAATTGACAATGTTATCTACACCTTTTACATCCAGGTAATCCGCAACATACACCACGTCCGATGCATTACCTTCTTTTCCATCGTTTGCTGCGTTTTCCCCATCTTTACCACAGCCCGCAAGCCCGAGCACCATAGCCACGCTTAATGTAAGAGCAGTAAGACTGCGTTTGTTAAAAAGATTGATTTTTTTCATTCTGTCTCCTCCATCTTCCTTTTACTTTCTGTTTATCACGCAATCTTTACAGATTAGATTATCCGCCGTCACAGAAAGTTTCATTTAAAAAACGAATTTGCAGAAGAAAATCATTCAACATTTCCGGAACTGTTGCTATTGATTCGCTTCTATCTTATCCACTTCCAGTTTCAGATAACCGTAATCCTTTTTGAGCAGACGCAACTCCGCGTTAATCTGCTCCAATTCGTGATTCAGTTTAGCAGAACGCACCCATCGGTTTTCGATTCCCATATCCATTGCTTTTTTCATGGTGTTTGCATTTTTTGAATTTTTTAAAATGTACAATCTTAATGATTTTACAAAAAAGAAACCGCAAAAAATTAAAACCACAGGCGTCATAGATGCCAAAACAATGGCAATATTAAATCTCGCATTCCACCAACCAAAGAAAAAGTCAAGAAAAAGCAAAACAATTTGGGACAATACCAGCAAACCCCAAATAATTACCGGAACATACTCCATCCCTCTGTGTTCTTCAAAAAACTCAATTTCCTTTCGTTTTTCCAATTTGCGAAGTTCCAGGTCTGAAATATATCCTTTCACTTTATGAAATTTTTCAACTTTAGCCTCTTCTTCCGGTGTCAGTTTACGAAACATCAACATTCTGCTTACTCTCCCGATTCTAAATTTGGTATGTATCTTTTTTGTATCTGTATTATATATTTTGACAAAATATCACGGATACATTTTATCATATCTTCCTATAAATGAATACCTATAAAAACAAAAAAGGGAAAGCATTTTGCTTTCCCTAAGTACGTGCGCTAGAGGATTCGAACCCCCGACCTTTTGGTCCGTAGCCAAACGCTCTATCCAGCTGAGCTAA
>X409_Impala__coassemble_425_pt1 | contig 22788 bp, 21 predicted proteins | sample X409_Impala__metabat2_low_PE_002 | metagenome-assembled genome bin X409_Impala
GTGATATCCAATGTGGTAATTTCGGGAGAAAGTTCCTGAAACTTTGCAACACCGTCTACGCCGTCAACAGCTTCACCAATTACTTCATGACCTGCATTCTCAAGAATTGTTCTTAAAATCTTACGGGATGTTCTTGAATCATCCACAATTAAAATCTTTGCCATCCTAAAAATTCCTCCTAAAAACCAATTGTTTCATCAAATGCGGTAAGCATATTTACTACTTTACCGTTTACACACACGGGTAATACACAAATACTGCCTGCTTTTGCTGTGCTTCTTGCATCTTTATAAGAAGGAGGAAGCATATCCATATTACAGGTTCCTGATAACTTGGTGCTGAACATACCGTTTACACAGTTGATAAATTCACCGACTGCATCCAGCGCATCCAAATCCACTTGCGCGAAGTCTTCCTGTCCGTAGACATCAGCAATCGCTTTTAATGCATCTCCGTCAGCCGCAAACGAAAGTGTAGCCACATGATCGCCTTCCATATCCTGAAGTGCGAAACGGTCAGCATCCAATGTATTTGCAACATATCCTTTTAATACATATGTATCGGAATCAATCAAACGAATCAATGCACGAACGGCACCCTGTACCAATTCAGCCTGTAATCCCACACATTCCGTAGGTAAAAACAAAGGAACGATACGGTCTGCGTCTCCGCTCTTTAATGCATCCATATCGGTTGCCGTAAAAGAATTTACTTTCTGATATTCCGCTAAAGCAGCATCCGCTTCTTCCGGCGTCATAAACTTACAATCATCCATTGCCTGAATAAATGTAAGATATGCATTTCCCTGTAATCCTAATAATCTGCCCACCTGCTCGTCTGTCAAATACCCCTTTTCAACAGCGATGTCACCGTAGCGCTTATCCATAATTGCCTGCAAATGATTTACTTCATCTGCCTGCTCCGGTGTCATAAGTTTTTCAGCAACAGCGATAAGTCCTAATTTAACACGAACCTTCTTCTGTGTTTCAATGGCTTCTTCCAACTGCGCCTGTGTAATCTTTCCGGCTTCCACCAGATAGTTTCCAAATAATCGATTAATCATTTTTACCCTCCCAAACTTTTTACAAAAAGTTTTAAAAATACATTCTGCAATAATTATACTACTCTTTTATGTAAAAAGAAAGAAAAAAACTGTCAAAAAACATAAAATTTCATAAAATTAACGTCAATTGTCAAAACAATTTTACTCACTTTGCATATATTGTTCAAAATATACATCAAAAAGTCGTTTGGCGATGGGCACGGCATAATCTCCGCCGGAGCCTGCGCCCTCTACAATAATGGTTACGCACACTTTCGGATCTTCTGCCGGTGCAAATCCGGTAAACCATGCATGACTGTCTCCTTTGGCGGTTCCGTATTCTGCAGAACCGGTTTTACCCGCACTGGTATACTCTGCCGATGTCAGAAAATCGCCGGTACCGTTTTCTACTACTCCGGTCATTAATTCCGTTAAATACGCGGCTTCCGCTTCCGTCATCATTGTAGCATATACTTTCGGGTCATACTCTTTTACGACATTTCCGGATGTGCTTTCAATCCGTGAAATTACCTGCGGCGTCATAACTTTACCCTCATTCGCAATGGCACAGGTAATCATATTCAAATGCAACGGCGTCATTAAAGCAGTCCCCTGTCCGATGGAAATCTGTACCATTTCCGCATCATCCGTATCTGCTGAAATATTAATCACACTACGGTTGGATGACTGAAAAGGAGCCGGTAAGTCCTCACCAAACAACAAATCCGTTAATGTGTCCGACATAGAGGCTCGGTCAAGTTTTAAACCGATATTGGCAAAAGAACAGTTACAGGATTTCGCAAACGAACGGGCCATATCCACACCACCGTGTGCCGAACCGTGATAGCAGGTAATTTTACGTTCGTCATAACGAAGACTTCCGTTACACTGGTAATAATAATTGTCAACTTCATCCGGAAACTGACGGTAATATTCCAAGGCATCCACAATTTTAAACGTTGATCCGGGCGGATATTGACCATGGGTAACACGATTTAACAATACCGACGAATCATTATCATTGATAATATCTTCCCATTCACCCGCAATGGTATTTGGATCAAAATCCGGTTTGGAAACCATGGCAAGTATTTTACCGGTTTCAACTTCCGTAACAATAATTGCACCCTGAAAAGCCCCCAGCGATTTAAATGCCACTTCCTGCATACGAACATTTAACGAAGTAACTACCGTATCGCCGGTATCTTTGGCATCATTAAGATCGTTATCTACTTTGTCCGAAATGGAAGCATTGGACTGTAAAAGACTCATATTGGCCATTTTTTCAACACCCATTCCGCCATTTGTACTGTAACCTACCACATGGGCAAATTGCACACTGTATGGATATACACGGCGTTCATTCTCGCCCTGCACTTCCGTATAAGCAAGCACATCACCCTGTTCCGTTACAATCGAACCTCTCACGTTCTGCTCCGCCAAAATTTCATCTCTCGGATTATAAATACTGTTAATGGCATCATAACTGTCTTTTTCCACAAACCATCCCAAATTAACAATCATACCGATAAACACAAGCGTAAATAAAATCGCAGAAATAAGAACGGGCAGATTATCTTTATTCATCTTTTTTCTCATCCGAATCATCCTCCTTGCGATTTATGCCCCCGGATATATAATCAGGCGGAATATTCCTTAATGCATCCTCCAGATAATCTTCAATATAATCATCTTCGTCTACAAACTCTCCGGATACAGTACGCTCCGATATGTCCGTGATTAAATCTTCATCCGATTCAACCGTCGAATCCTCAATCGTTACATTATTTTTCGCCAAATATGCCTCCAACTCCTGCAGACCGAATTCGTCATTTGATTCATCTGCCGTGTTCACAGGCTCATCGGGCATCGTATTTTCAACGAAAGAACTTTCGTCTAAATCTTCCGGTTCTTCCTCTACTACAGCATACTCATCTTCTTCATATTCCTCGTCCTCATCAAACACATCCTCTTCAAATTCGTCTTCCTCATAATCCTCTTCGTAATATGCAAATTCTTTGATATAAATTCCCTGCACAACGCCAAACATAAGCAACGTTGCACACAAAGAACTTCCACCCATACTAATCAAAGGCAGGGTAACGCCGGTCAACGGTATAAAACGCGTTCCGCCTCCAACGGTTAAAATCACCTGAGTTCCGAGCGAAACCGCAAGTCCGGATAAAATCAGTTTGTGGAAAAATTCCTTCACTCTTGCAGACATTCTGAACATATGTAAAACAGTCACAAGATAAAGCATAATCAAAAGAACGGAAAACATTACACCGAATTCTTCCGCAATAGCGCTAAAAACAAAGTCTTCATTCACATAAGGAATGGTTTTGGGATTTCCCTGGAACAACCCCATACCTTCCCAACCACCGGTACCAATGGCAAACAAAGACTGGGTAATCTGATATCCCGTATTGCTCATATCCGTCCATGGGTGCAGCCAGTTTTGGACACGGATTTTAACATGGTCAAATATCTGCAAAGCAAGATAAAATGCTCCCGCACCTCCCACGGCTCCCACCAACAGTGTAATGGCATTGCGGTTGGCAATATACAGCATAAAAAGATAAATCATACAATAAATACCGGCACCGCCCAAATCACGTGAAAGCACGAGTATCAATACATGAACCAGCGAAAACAGTCCTGAAGATACATAACGGAACGGATCTTTTTTATTCGCCAGCAAAGCTGCAATAAAGAAAACAATCACAATTTTAACAAATTCCGAAGGTTGGAATGACATACCTTCAATTTTGAACGCAAGTTTGGAACCGTTGGTAATCTCACCGGTAAGCCATACCGCTCCAAGTGCCAAAATACCCAGCGTACAATACACATATCCCATCTTTTTCAGTAACTTCGTATGTTTCATAATCCAAGGAATAATCATGGATACTGCAAACGCAACAATTGTAATTACAAACTGACGTACTGCATTCTCAAACGCAAGTCTTCCCAGAATGATAAATCCGACAAATAAAAGCATCAGTACGTTATTCAGCATCAGACGGCTTACGGAACGATACAAAGTCCGGAATACCAAAATCAACGCAAACAGAATAATCTCCTGAAATGCAAAGAAAAAGAAGTATCTGACATCTTCCGCTCTTACAAACAGCGTTATGAAACCAACGGCATGAAAAGCGATGGCAAGTAAGGTTTGCAACATATAAAAATGCTTGTGTTTTTCCGGATTTTTAAAGAAAAACACAATTATATTCGTCGCAACATACACTGCCATAATCACTACAAATGCGTAATTTGAAATTTCAGATATAAAACTTGCCATTCTGCTCTCCTATGAAGTGCTTATTCCACACCTCTCAAAAAATGTCCGTTTGTATAACGAAACGGCACATCTTCTGTTTTTATGTCGTCAAAATATTTTTGATAAAAATCAAGAATCTGTTTTGTTTCTTCCTCTGTTTCCATCGTGAAACGCAATTGAAAAGCCTCAATCCCCAAAGCATCCAATGTCTTTTTATGCTTATGAAGAGACGTAGGGACGCTGTTGTATATTGTATTATAACATACTTTTTCGTCACAATGTGCACGATAGGGAAATTTCGCCCCGGTCCGGTCTGTCAAACATCCGTTTCCGCCGTCTTTATTCTTGCGACATCCTTTGGATGTCATAAAAATACAATTAGCTGTCTGCATCAATGCAGTACGTCCGTATAACACAAACTCACCACCGGCCTTATCCAGATGACGCAATTCCTCTTTGTTTAACTCAACCGGAATGGTATATCCGTCAACCTTATCAAGTGCCCATCCCGCAGATTCATTGTTCATCACATAAAAATTTAAATCGCCTGCGCATTGCAAGTCCGGAAATTCTCTTGTAACATATGCCATACTGTCAATTTGATTCACATATACACCGGTTCCGAACTCCGACTTTACCGCAACAGACAATGCCTTATGAATCCGGTCATAATTTTCTTTTCGGCAAATTGCAGGTAAACTGAAATAAACTTCCTTTGCCGTTTTATAAAATAAATCTTTTATTTCTGCCAAATCTTCTCCCAAAAGCCAGCCATAAGGCAGTACAACCCTTGTAATGTAATCATTTTGCAAAATAGGGAAAAGTTGTTCCTTTTCTTCCGCAAAAGCAATCACGCCGCTTTTCTTCTTCGGTTCCATTTCTAAAGACTTTACTTCGCAACGTTCTTTTGCAACGTTCTTTGGCTGCATATCAAGTAAAATCGTCTCTTTTAATGCATCCAATGCCGTTCTTCGCAACTCATTGATTGCTTTTACAGGTAAAAACACCTCGCCGAATACAGTGACATCAATCGTTTCCGCAGCAAAATAAGAATCTCCCGTTTTGGCAAGACGTTCCTTGATTGCACTCTCCGATAACGGTGCTTTTAAGGCTTTTTCTACGCAATCCCCCGTCACATAGGCACTGTAAACCTCTTCGCCAATCGTAGTCTCAACATACAAAGTACATTCATTTCCTACCGTAAAATCCGCCTGCATTCGAACCTTTTTCTGCGGCTTTTTTTGAATCATTTCCGTCGTAATCTCGTCCACCAAAGATTCATCCGTTTTGGAATACGCCGGACTTTCCAATGTAATCATATCCGCACCGCGATGTTTATGATAATAGCCGTCATGCAACGCAGTACGTATATATAAAGTCTTTAACTGCTCCAAGTCTTTTACCGCAACTTTATAGGTTTTCTGCGGATTGGAAAGGTATGTGTCAATATATTTACGATACATTTTGGTAACGTAAGCCGCATATGCGGGATTCTTCATACGGCCTTCTATCTTAAAAGATGCAATTCCGCTGTCAATCAATTCCGGAAGATGTTCCAGCGTACACATATCTTTCAGACTCAAACAATAGATTTCCTGTTTGTTTTGGTTAATTTTATAAGGCAATCGGCAAGGTTGCGCACATCTTCCGCGATTACCGCTTCTTCCGCCGATTAAACTGCTGAACAGACATTGTCCGGAATAACAATAACACATGGAACCGTGGATAAAACATTCTGTTTCAATCCCGGCACCGGTAATTTCTTTTACCTCATCCAAAGTAAGTTCCCTTGCCAAAACAACACGTTTCATGCCCTGTTCCGTCAGATACTTTGCGCCTTCCAAACTTGTAACCGTCATCTGCGTACTGGCATGTAATTCAAGGTCCGGAAAATGTTCCTTCAAATACGAAAAAACACCGAAATCCTGTATGATAACGCCGGTCAACCCTAATTCATACAAAGGTTTCACGTAATCATAGAGTTCCTTCATTTCCATATTCTTTAACAACGTATTTACCGTAAGATAAACCTTCACACCAAACAGTTTTGCCAGAAATAAAACTTCCCGCAATTCATCCGTTGTAAAATTATCCGCAAAAGCCCTTGCTCCGAATTTATTGCCGGCAAGATACACCGCATCCGCACCGCCATTGATTGCACCGATAAAACCCTGAAAACTTCCGGCAGGTGCCAATAATTCAATTTTCCTGTTTTTATCTTTCATTTATGCAATCCTTCCGGTTAGAATTCTTGTAAAAGTAAGAAAAAACCGACCTGCGAAGGCCGGCTTTTCAATGTTATATTACTTTCTTTCTCTCTCTTTTAATTCGGTTTCCTAGCGAATTACTTTCTTGGCACTATCGTCAGCATCCTTCTTTGCCGCAAGATAATTTTTTTCAAGAGTATCCAATTTGATTTGTGTAGCAATTAATTCATGTTTGATATTGCACAACTCATCCTCTCTTGTTTTTAATTCATCTTCCAAAAGAGCCATTTGCTTCTTCGCCTTGAAATAGTCGTCAGCGATATTAAACTCAAGAATCAACGCCTGATAATCATTTGTTGCTCTTCTGTAGCCATCCATTTTATCAAACTCAGAATGCTTATTGTTGATATAAGAAGCCACCTTCTGTAAATATTCTTCACTTTCATAACCACTCAATGTAAATACTTTTCCACCAACAATTACTTCTGCTTCGGTTTTTGCTGACATATATGTAATCTCCCTTTGCTCTGCTCGTCTGCGTATTACTTAAAATCCATAAGTAAACCCACTGTAAAAATTATAATTTATTTACTGCGGAATTTCAAGTCCCAAATGGCCATAGGCAAACTCTGTCACCATACGGCCTCTCGGTGTCCTGGACAGAAAACCGTTTTTTATTAAATACGGCTCATATACATCCTCAATCGTACCGGCATCTTCCCCGACAGCCGCTGCAAGCGTATCCAGTCCGACCGGGCCTCCTTTGAACTTTTCAATCATTGTCATAAGAATATTCCGGTCAATATGGTCAAGTCCGTACCGGTCCACTTCCATCATATCAAGTGCATACGCCGCAATTTCATCCGTCACAACGCCGTCACACTTCACTTGGGCAAAATCCCTGACGCGTTTCAACATACGATTGGCAATTCTCGGCGTCCCACGGCTTCTTCTCGCAATTTCCAAAGCACCCTGCGTCTCAATCTCTACATTCAGTTTCTTGGCAGAACCGAGAACAATCAATTGAAGTTCTTCCGGCGTATAAAATTCAAGTCTGTGTACCACGCCAAAACGATCCCGCAGAGGAGCCGTTAACATTCCTGCCCTTGTAGTTGCACCTACAAGTGTAAAATGCGGTAACTCCAAACGGACAGACCGTGCCGTAGAACCCTTTCCGATCATAATATCAATGGCAAAATCCTCCATCGCAGGATACAGTACTTCTTCCACCTGACGATTCAGACGATGGATTTCGTCAATAAAAAGGACATCCCCTTCCGCCAGATTGTTAAGAATTGCAGCCAATTCACCCGGTTTCTCAATAGCAGGTCCACTGGTAATTTTCATATGTCCTCCCATTTCATTGGCAATAATTCCTGCCAAAGTAGTTTTTCCAAGACCGGGAGGTCCGTATAAAAGCACATGATCCAGGCTTTCTCCGCGCTGTTTGGCCGCGTCCATATAAATCTGCAGGCTTTCCTTGGCTTTTTCCTGTCCGATATATTCTTTTAATGTCTGGGGCCTTAAGGAAAACTCAATACTGATATCTTCCTGTGTAAAACCCGTTTCAATCATACGCTTCGGCATAATTGCCTCCTTTTATCAAATGGATATAATAATCTTCAAAGCCGATTTTAAAATATCTTCCGTAGTATCCTCCGGCCCATACACAGCAGAATTTACTGCTTTTACCGCATCCGTTGCCGAATATCCCAGGGCTGTTAACGCTTCGATTGCCTCTTTCTTGGCAGGACTTTCCTGCTGCATTACAATCTGACTGTTTTCCGGAGCATTCGTGGCAAATACATCTTCCGCGCTGATTTTATCCTTTAAATCAATAATCAGACGTTCTGCCGATTTCGCACCTACTCCCGGAGATTTGGCAATACTCTTGGCATCTCCCGACATAATGGCAAAACGCAGTGTGTCCACGGACAAAGTAGATAAAATGGATAACGCGCCTTTCGGTCCGATGCCGTTTACGGTAAGCATCATTTTAAAAAGTTCCAATTCTTCCCTTGTCAGGAAACCAAACAAAGACAGCGCATCTTCTTTTACATAGGTATATGTATAAATTTTAACCTCTCCCGCGAATTGAGAAAGATTCTGAATCGTTTGGGCTGACACCCGGATATTATACCCCACGTTATTTACTTCCAGCACAATGCTGTCCGCCTGCATACAGGCAATTTTCCCAATAAAATATGCGTACATCTTAAAATCACATCCGCCTTATCTTTTACCAAGACAAAGAGACGATTCTCCTTTCACGTTTCAATTTGCTTTTTTACCCTGTCACAGAGTACTTTGGCAAGCCATCCGTTCAATAATCCGGTAACGGCACCGATTATCATCAAAAAAGGTATATAATATAAAAGCACCGGCACACTTGTGATAAAAACAGCAATACAAAGTTGTCCCATATTATGCATCACTCCTCCGGCAATACTAACACCGATCATACTGAAACCGGGAAGTTTTTTTAAGAATATCATAATCAGCAAACTAAAAATTGCACCTGCAAACGAATACAGCATGCTATACATATTTCCAAACAGCAAGCCGCATAAAATCACCCGGCTGATATTGATGCAAATTGCACCGCGTGCCCCCATCAGATACAAAGCAAACACAATTGCTGCATTGGCCAATCCCAATTTTGCACCGGGAATTCCGGGTTGAAAAGGCAATAACGCCTCCACATAAGAAACCATCATTGCAAATGCAAGCAGACAGGCATATTGTGCAATTATTCTAACTTTGGAGTTTTTATTTTCTGTCATTCTATAATACCACTCAAAAGAACCGTTCTTTAATATGCATATGTGTCCGGCACAGTTTCTTCCGGTTCTGCCTCAACCCAAACTGCCATTTTATGAGGTAAACAGACGATACTTTCATTGCTTCGTGAGATTTCATTATGTGCTACACAGTCCCCGTTTGGACAGTTTGCGGAAATAATTTCTGCTTTTCCGTCTTTGATTTTCAGTACATTTTCTCCATTCTGGCCGGATGAAATCGTAACGACGGTATCCTCTCTTAAGTCATACATCCCTACCAACTCACCATCTACCTGTACCAAAACATAGGACGCTTTCCTGTTTGTTCCGTAATAAAATCCGATTCCTGCCATTCCCAATACAAGAATCACAATCAGTAATATCACATCCGCTTTTTTCATAAAATTCCTCATAAAATGTCATTTCAACAAATCATAGATGCAATTTATTCTCAAAAAATACTATTTTATTAATGAATCCGCAACTTTTACGGCACCGGCCGCATCTTTGGCATAACCGTTTGCGCAGATTTCATCCGCATACTCCTGCGTAATAACTGCACCGCCAACCATAATCTTGGCCGTCAAACCTTCTTTCCGCGCCAAAGTAATCACATTTTTCATTTCCGTCATGGTAGTTGTCATCAATGCAGACAACGCAATAATATCGGCATTGGTTTCTTTTGCCTTGGCAATAATTTCTTCCGTAGGAACGTCTTTACCCAAATCAATCACTTGATAACCGTAATTTTTAAGCATAAGTGACACCAAATTCTTACCGATATCATGAATATCGCCTTTTACCGTAGCAATAATTACGGTTTTGGCACTTTCCGCATTGCCATCTTTTTTCAAAAAGGGCTCGATATATTCAATAGACGCTTTCATTGCGTTTGCGCTGGCAATTAACTGTGGCAAAAAGTATTTCCCTGCATTAAATAACTCTCCCACCTCATTAATGGCCGGTAACAGACATTGATTTAAAATATATTCCGCTTCCAAACCGCCGTTTTTCATTGCATCAGCCGTCAAATCAACGATTCCGCCCACATTTCCCCTCAAAACGGCTTTATGAAGCATTATCTCATGATTTTCTTCCTTTTTATCGGATATGTTTGCAGGTGCATCCCCGCTATTTCCGGTCATTTTATCAATATAGCGAAGACCGGCATTGTATTTATTCAAAAGCATATCCGTCGCATAAATGGCATTCATCAATTCCTTTTGGGAAGGATTTGCAATCGCCATGGTCAGCCCTTTGGATATTGCCATCGTCAAAAACGCAGTATTGATATTGCTTCGTTCCGGCAACCCAAATGAAATATTGGATAAACCGCACACGGTAGCCAGTCCCTGTTCCTTACAATACGCAATGGTTTCCAGTGTCTCCAGTGCGGCCTTTTCATTGGCCGAAACCGTCGTAACCAAACCATCCACCACAATATCACGATTCGTTAATCCGTAGGAATACGCTTTTTGCAATAAAGTATTAATTATTTCGATTTTTTCCTCTTTACTCTTAGGAAGTCCCGCATCCGACAAAGGAAGTAAAATAAACATCGCGCCGTATTTTTTTATCAGAGGAAACAACTTCTCTGCTTTTCCGGCTTCCATAGATACCGAATTTACCAACGCACGGCCGGGATATAAACGTAAAACAGCCTCCACAACTTCCGAATTTGATGAATCAATGGATAACGGAAGGTGGCTGACCCCCATCACTTCATACATTGTTTGAATCAACATATCCTTTTCGTCTATTCCGCCCATACCAAGGTTAATATCAAGAATATCCGCGCCCTTTTCTTCCTGTTCTATGGCAAAATTAACAACCATATCCAGTTTCCCTTCACGAAGTTGTGCCTGAAGAGCCTTTTTTCCGGTAGGATTGATCCGTTCACCAATGACAAGAAACGGATCGTCCAAGCCAAATAAAACGGTTTTATGTTCTGAAGTAAGCACACGCGCTTCCCTGTACGCGCCAACCGGTCTTTTCAAATGATGTGTTGCATCATACAAAGCCTTAATATGGGCCGGTGTCGTTCCGCAACATCCTCCTAAAATCCCCGCGCCTGCTTCCACAAGAGAAAGGCATTTTTGCGCAAATTCATCCGGTGTCACGGAATATACCGTTTTTCCGTTATCATCCAATTCCGGCATTCCCGCATTCGGCTTTGCAATGACCGGAATGCTGATATGATTTCTCATATCCCGAACAAGTTTCACCATTTGCTCGGGTCCTGTGGAACAGTTTACGCCAACCGCATCCACTCCCAGACCTTCCAAAACAAGTGCGGCGGTTACGGCATCCGTACCGTACAATGTTTTACCGTCACCTTCAAAAGAAAGCGTCGTAATTACAGGCAAATCACAGGTTTCTTTAGCCGCAATTACAGCCGCTCTGGTTTCCTGCAGACTCATCATAGTTTCGATAACGAGCAAATCACAACCTGCCTTGGCAAGAACACCAATCTGTTCTTTGTATACATCAACGAGTTCTTCAAACTGCATGGTTCCGACGGGATATAACTGCTTGCCGGTCATAGTAATGTCACCTGCAACCAGTACATCCTTTCCGACAGCCTCTTTTGATAATGCAACCAATTCTGCATTTATTTGCGCAAGTTGCATATCCAAACCATATTCGGCAAGTTTAATACGATTCCCGCCAAAAGTCGGTGCATATACAATATCCGTCCCTGCCTGCGCATATTCGCGTTGCAATTGCATAAAGACATCCTTATTCTCCAAAATCCATTTTTCGGGACATACACCGGAAGGCATTCCTCTCATCGAGAGATTGGAACCGGTTGCACCATCCAAAAATACGATTCTATCTCCAAATTTTTCTTCAAAAAAATTCATTTGTTGCTCCTTTTAACACATTTTTTTGCATAAAAACACACTTTATTTTAGCATAAGTACACCTCTTACGCAAATTTTATTCATTGATTCAACCAAAGTTTTATGGGACCGTCTAAAATCATTTCTCTCAAAAACGTTTCTTTCCGCAATGACTTGATTTCGTATGACTACTATGATACATTAAATTGTGTTGAATATAACAGAAACAAATCAATAAAACGGAAACGGGGAATGAAAAAATGAAAAAAAGACTTTGTGCACTTGCATTATCCGCAGTAGCACTGCTCTCTTTTACGGGATGCAGTAATACTTCCGAATTAGACGCCTATCGCAAATCCGTAGAAGAATTTTATGCCGAAGTAATTGTAATCAATGATAATATCAATGCAATTGACGCCGAAAGCGACAAAGCGCCGCAAAAATTATTGGATGAACTGGACGAATTAAATACTTTATTTCAGGATTTTGCCGCTTTGGAAGTTCCGGATGAATACGGGGCTGTGGAATCATTAGCCGACGAATCGGCCGCTTTTATGAATGAAGCAGTTTCTTTGTACCACTCCTCTTACTCTGATGGCGGATTTGACGAATTCAGTTCCGGTATGGCTTATGAAAAATACTGCCGCGCCATTGTACGAATCAATTATATCGGTGACATTCTTCAGGGCAAAGTACCCGAGGGCGAAAATATTCACATCTATTACGAAGAAGAAAATTAAACTTAATATAAAAACAAGGGCAAGATATCAAAACAATCTTGCCCTTTTATTTTATAAAAAAAGTATACTTTAACAGAATAACAATAATCCGCCGCTGAAAATGGTAAGAATCAAATCCCAAATAATGGTAATGCATCCGAGAATGATGCCTGCAATGGCACATCCCTTCTTTGCATTCTGTTTACATGCGCCGATAATACCAAAAACAATTGCCAAAATTGAGCAAATTGCCAACGGATTAATAAAAAATGCACAAATGCCCAATACCATACCGGCAATACCAAGTCCGCTCTCCTGCTGAGGTCCCGGCGTATAATTGTAGGGATCATAATAGCCGCCTTCATACCCGTTCTGATTATAATTTGCTCCGTTATTTTCATAAAAATTCGGATTGTTGTCATAAGCATTCTGTTGATTGTTGTAATCATTCTGATTGTAATCCATAACTGTTTTCTCCTTTGAACTTCTCTGTCAAACTTTTTTCATAATATATATAATTCCCATGCAAGCAACATCGAAACTGTATATTATAATAGTATATTTTACGTCAAATCGCAATATGGTTTCACCGAGAAACACTTTTAATCTCCATAAAAATATGCTACTATTTTTTCATATTTGAAACACAAAGGATCTTTTATGGCAGTGAACACATATAAAATGACAAAAAACGAAAAACGATTATTTTTTCTTATGTCCATTCTTCTGCTTCTGTTTGTCGTGTTTATGATTTTTTATCATATAACAGATATGACATTTTATGAATATGGCAAAAGAGATTGCGGATTAAAAATGTATTTTCATCTGTATTGTCCCGGTTGTGGCGGAACAAGGGCTGTGGACGCATTTTTACACGGACGTTTGATTCATTCTCTCCTGTTGCATCCGACAATACTGTATTTATTTGTTTTCTTTTTATCTTATTATATTCCGTCATTGCTTCTCATCCTCGGCGTTCGCAAAAAACCGCTCAAATATGTTAGCTACTTATACATTCTTTGCGGTATGCTTGCAGTGATTGTGGTTTTCTTTGTTGTCAGGAACCTCTTGCTGGTATGCGCAGGTTATGACTATATCGGGGAATGCCTGCAGTACTGGTCATAAGAATAAAACAATGAAATATCCGGTATTATGAAACATTATAACGTTATACAAAAAGGCACCGCGCTTATGCACGATGCCTTTTATGATTATTCAAGTTTAAATTATACTAAAGGATTACCATGAGCATCTGTAGCAATCTTACCTGTGAAGATCATAATACCTTCAACCAAAGCCCAAATTGCAATACCGAATACTACAAAAGCACCAATAATAATGATACTAAGTACAAGACCAACTAAAGTACATACTAACTGAATAACAGCCTTCTTTGTATATCCAAGATAAAAGTTGTGTACACCGTATACACCTAAAAAGATAGCAAGAAGACCTGCAACTAATTTCTGCTTACTGTTTTCCATTTCTAAATTCCTCCTAAATAATAAAAAATAACATAATCTGTCCGCAGGCTTCTTAAGAAGCCTGACAAACAGAAATAATCAAATAAACTAACTAATTAGAACTTACCTGCATCAGCAGCTTCCTGGATAGCTACTGCAACGGCTACTGTCATACCAACCATAGGGTTGTTACCTGCACCGATAAGACCCATCATTTCAACGTGAGCGGGAACGGAAGAAGAACCTGCAAACTGAGCGTCTGAATGCATACGTCCCATAGTATCTGTCATACCGTAAGAAGCAGGACCTGCAGCCATGTTATCGGGGTGAAGTGTACGACCTGTACCACCACCGGAAGCAACTGAGAAGTATTTCTTGCCCTGTTCGTTGCATTCTTTCTTATAAGTACCTGCAACGGGATGCTGGAATCTTGTAGGGTTGGTTGAGTTACCTGTGATAGATACGTCAACACCTTCTTTGTGCATAATTGCAACACCTTCGCAAACGTCGTTTGCACCATAGCAGTTAACCTTTGCACGAAGACCTTCTGAGTAAGCCTTACGATATACTTCTTTTACAGTGTTTGTGTAAGGATCGTATTCTGTTTCAACAAATGTGAAACCATTGATACGAGCGATAATCTGAGCAGCGTCCTTACCAAGACCGTTTAAGATAACTCTTAAGGGTTTCTTACGAACCTTGTTAGCCTTTTCTGCGATACCGATAGCACCTTCAGCAGCTGCAAATGATTCGTGACCTGCAAGGAATGCGAAACATTCTGTTTCTTCTTCCAATAACATCTTACCTAAGTTACCGTGTCCAAGACCTACCTTACGTGTATCAGCAACAGATCCGGGGATACAGAAAGCCTGAAGACCTTCACCGATTGCTGCAGCAGCGTCAGCTGCTCTTCTGCAGTCTTTCTTGATTGCGATTGCTGCACCTACGATGTATGCCCAGCAAGCGTTTTCAAAGCAGATAGGCTGAATGCCTTTGATCTGATTGTATACATCAAGACCTGCATCCTTAGTAATTTTTTCTGCTTCTTCGATAGAAGCGATTCCATAGCTATTTAATACAGAATTGATTTTGTCAATTCGTCTTTCATATGATTCAAATAATGCCATTTTTCAGTCCTCCTATCTTATTCATTTCTGGGATCGATAATCTTAACAGCATCTGCCACACGACCATACTGGCCTTTTGCCTTTTCCCAAGCTGTTGTAGGATCATCACCCTTTTTGATAAAGTCAGTCATCTTGCCAAGGCTTACGAACTGGTATCCGATAATCTGGTCATCTGCATCAAGAGCAATACCGGTCACATAACCTTCAGCCATTTCAAGGTAACGGGGACCTTTAGCCAATGTACCGTACATGGTACCAACCTGTGAACGAAGTCCCTTACCAAGGTCTTCAAGACCTGCACCAACAGGAAGACCGTCCTCAGAGAATGCACTCTGTGTACGACCGTAAACAACCTGAAGGAATAACTCTCTCATAGCTGTATTGATAGCATCACATACAAGGTCAGTATTTAATGCTTCTAACAAAGTTCTTCCGGGTAAGATTTCAGAAGCCATAGCTGCTGAATGAGTCATACCTGAACATCCGATGGTTTCAACCAATGCTTCCTGGATGATACCTTCCTTGATGTTAAGTGTTAACTTACAAGCACCCTGCTGGGGAGCACACCAGCCAATACCGTGTGTTAAACCGGAAATGTCTTTGATTTCTTTTGCTTTTACCCATTTTGCTTCTTCAGGGATAGGAGCACAACCGTGATTAACGCCCTGTGCTACTGTACACATTTTCTGTACTTCATGTGAATAAATCATGTGAAAATCTCCTTTCAACCATAATATACTTTAACAAACAGGCTTCTCCTGTGTGTCGTCATGATTTCACCGGTTATGCAAGCAACTCATAACCGCTTCTTCTATTTTCGCACAAAACACGGAAAAAATCCAGTGTTTTTTACCTTTTTCGACGTAAAATTACTTGCTTTTTACAACAATATTATCCTGCTTTTTATAAATACTGTTTTCAGGGATAAAACCTCTCACGCAGGAAGTCGGATAAATATTGGAATTTTTACCTACTACAGTTCCGGGATTTAATACGGAATTACAACCTACTTCTACGCAATCGCCAAGCATTGCACCGAATTTCTTCAAACCGGTTTCAATGTTCTCTTCTGCTGATTTTACAACAACAAGGGTCTTGTCGCTTTTTACGTTGGATGTGATGGAGCCTGCTCCCATATGTGCCTTATAACCCAACACACTGTCGCCTACATAGTTGTAGTGCGGAACCTGTACGCGGTCAAATAACACAACATTCTTTAATTCTGTCGAGTTACCTACTACTGCATTTTTACCTACGATGGCATTGCCGCGGATAAAAGCACAATGGCGCACTTCTGCTTCTTCATCGATAATCAGCGGTCCGTTTAAGTATGCTGACGGGAAAACTTTGGCGCTCTTTGCTATCCACACATTCTCACCGCGCTTTTCGTACTTTTCTTCCGGAAGTGTTTCGCCAAGTTCCACGATAAACTTCCCAATCTCCGGTAAAACTTCCCACGGATACTCTTTGCCGTCAAATAATTTAGCAGCAATTGTGTTCTCCAAGGACATAAGGTTTGAAATTTTCATTGATTCTGACATAATGTCACCTCGCTTTATAAATTTTTAAATATTAGAACCTACAATAAATAATACAACAATATATGTAATCAAAACACTAATCCCGGCATTTGATGCAATCAAAACAGCCAACTCTTTAGGCTTTTTGTATAAACGTTGTTTGATATAATATCCCATCTCAAGCAACATCAGAACCGCAGGAATAATCCAATGAAGATTCATGTGCAAATATAACAGTTTTGCAAGTAAACTTCCATCTATGAAAGAAGGAAGAAAATAGAAACCGATAAAAAGTATGTTACAAATTATATTGGTAGCAAGTCCAAATATTACATGTATCTTAAAATACCGGCTAAGGTCAGGTTTTAAACAGTAATTCAAAAAGACGGTAATTACAATCATAATAAAAGCCGGTAACATTGCTTGTAATCCTGCCAACATCATCCAGGATAATATTAAAACAACCGAAAACACACTCGCCTGTTTATGTAGTTGTTTTTTGAATTCCATATTAACCTCCTGCACACGAAACCATCATTCTACGAACAATCCCACACTAAATATGCCTTCTCAAATTTTCGAGCCTTTAAATCACTTCTTTTGATAAAAAAGCGTGCAACACCCAAATCGCCCCACATAATGTTTTTCTTGGACTCGCTGTCCATTTGAAATAATAGAACCGGGCTTTCATCAGCTTTTACATCAATGAAAGCGTCACTTTCCCTATACGGATAATAATCCGGTAATTGTGCAGCAGAATTGTAACCACCTACTTTGTGTCCGCCAGCATATGAATCATCGCAATAACCTTCAAACAATTCATATACTTCTTCTCCGCCATCATCCGGCACTGAAATCCAAGTACCCGAAAGCTTTGTGAAATATTGACAAAACAATGCCATTAAGCGATTATCGTCCCTGCTCATAGCCTCTTTGGAAAGCGTAAATTCCAAACCATATTCTGCTTCAACAGGGAAACAGTCGCTGTTATCATAATTTTCATTAACACGCCCTGCAACCATCTCAGCCGTCACTGCTTCATCAACAGTTTCATAATATTTCACTACAGACTCATCCCAGCGCGGATTGGTTGTAAGATAAAATTGCAACATTCCCTCCTGTGGGTACTCTTCCAATCCGACCAAATCCTTGCAATTAATCTGCGCAAGCAAACGCATAGGCTTACCTTCTTTGTCCAAGGGCAATGATTCATTTGCCGGAAGGTAAGGCAAACCGCCAAATTTACTGTCTGAAATGGCAGGTGTCTTATCAACTGTTTTGATACTCATAAAAGGAAGTTTGGTTTCTTTCTCAAGCTGTTCCAATGCCATTTTTCCGTATTCACTAAAAGATAAGACTTCTACAGGCTCTTTTACCGGTTCTTTCTCTACTACTGTTTTAACACTATTAAGTTCTTCTTTCGTATACTCCGGCACAAAAGATTCATCCATCAATGTAGGATTCTCATTTTTATATTTTTGCTGCGAATCCACATTGTTTGTATTTCCTGAATTTGCAGATAAAACATTCTCTTCGCTTCCGTTTGATTGAAAAATATCACAGGGATGTCGAAGAATTTCATCAAATACTGCCTGTATTCTTTCTTCATGATGATCTAAAGGACCTTTATTTGCCACATTATCATTTATATTGTCGTCAACTACTCCACAAGGTTGTGCCGGTCTTATTTCCTGCTTTTTCTTACCGAACAAATCAAATAATCCCATTGTACTTCCTCCGTCCGTCTAAACACATTCAACATACTACATATCGTAACAATACGTATTCATTTTTCAAACGATTATAATTTACCTCTTATAATACTGTGCCGCATAATCAAAACACTGCTTCAATTGATTCTGATTTTTAAGGCTCTTCACATTATTGGTATGCTTCGTTACAAAGTCTGTCAACTTCGCCATATATTCTTCTTCCGTGATACTTCCGTCCGCCACGCCGGTTAAACCTTTTTCCCAACTTGCAGTCAACGCAGGATTCAATAACGAACCAATGGATAAACGCACCACATCATGAATCATTTCGCCCATCTGTGTCGGCGTAATAATCTGCGTCTTGGAATTCAATGCAAGATATCTGTTATTAACCAGTTTGGTAAGAATCGCCGCTCTTGTCGCACTGGTACCGATACCGCTACCTTTAATCTGCGCACGCAAATCCTCATCTTCAATGAACTGACCCGCATTTTCCATGGCAAGAATGATACTACCGGAATTATAACGCTTCGGTGGCTGTGTCTCGCCTTCCTTGATTTCAAACGCCTTAAGCGGAAGTTCGTCGCCCTTCTTAAGGCCTGCCAAAATCTTTAAGAATGCCTCATCGCATTTTACTTCTTCTGCTTCATTCTCTGCACCGGATTTATTTGCATTCTCTTTCTCGGCATCTTCTTTGCCCGAATCTTTATCCCCATCCTTCTTCTTTGCAAAAGAATACTGCATCACCTTACGGAAGCCTTCTTCTTTTAATACCTTAAAAGAACAGTAAAACTTCTCGTTCCTGCGCTCTGTTACCAAAGATACCTTCTCATACACGGCAGCAGGATAAAAGATTCCGAGGAACCTTCTTGCAATGATTTCATAAACAAGTCTCGCGGTAGGACTTACACTGCCCAAAGCCTGGAAACCCTGTCCTGTAGGAATGATTGCATAGTGGTCCGTAATCTGCTTGTCATTTACATACTTTGTGGACGCAATTTTTTTATAAGAACCCATCGCCAGAACTTCCTTGGCATTGTCCTGTAAAACCGCGTAATTCTGCAAGCCTGCGATATTTTTATGGATTTCTTTGGCCACCGCCGTAGACAATACTCTCGCATCGGTACGGGGATAGGTCACAAGTTTCTTTTCATATAATTCCTGGACAATGGACAAAGTCTGGTCCGGATTGATTTTAAAATATTTGGAACAGTCATTCTGTAATTCTGCCAAATTATATAAAAGCGGTGCATTTTTACGTTCTTTTTTATTCTCCATGGAGAACACACGCATATTACCGAAATCTTCTCCGGCAACAATCTGCTTTTCGCCCTCGGCAGGTGGCGTAAACATGGTATCCGCCTGCACTTCACGCTCTAAAGTATAGGCAATACACTCCTGTGCCGTCTCTCTGTCTAAAAAGCCGTTTTCTTTATACAACTTCGGCGACTGAAAATACTTACTGTCTTCCGTCACACGCCATTCGCCCTCAATTTCAGATTCTGCAATCTGCATTTTTGCCCAAACCTTATAAAAGGGTGTTTTTACAAAGTTTCGGATTTCCCGCTCGCGGTTCACGACCATGCCTAAAACACAGGTCATAACACGGCCTACGGAAACCACGCCCTTCTGGGCATTTAAATAAGATTTTACCTGATAACCGTACTTCAAAGTCAGAGCACGAGAAAAATTAATACCCATCAGATAGTCTTCTTTTGCACGCAAATAAGCGGAGGCTGACAAATTATCATACTCCGATAAATCTTTCGCTTCCTTGATACCACGGATGATTTCTTCCTCTGTCTGGGAATCAATCCAGACACGAAGACGCTTCTTTCCCGTAACACCGGCTTCCTGTTCCACCAGACGATAAATATATTCACCCTCTCGTCCGGAGTCAGTGCAGACATAAATAGTATCCACATCGTCACGGGTCAAAAGTCCTTTTACCGTATTGAACTGCTTTTTCACATCATCAATCACCTGATATTTATAATCCGTAGGAATAAAAGGAATGGTGTCAAAAGACCATCTTTTTAACGACTCATCATAACTTTCAGGATAACACATGTTAACAAGATGACCGACACACCAGGTAATAATGGTGTTCTCGGACTCCAAATATCCGTCATGGGACTTTGTATTCAATTTTAAGGCTTTGGCAAACTCGCGGGCAACCGAAGGTTTCTCCGCGATAAATACCGCTTTTCCCATAGTGGTTATCCTTTCTTAAAATATCAATTTATCATATTCTGTCATTTACATTCATAAGAGTTAAAATGACTCCAAACCATAGTACCATTCTGCACCGGCCACGGAAGGTATGGGAAGATATACATATAACATACCATCAGACCCAATATACATCGGGAGATCAACCGTTGTTTCGGTAACAGCAGAATGAATATAATAATTGATATCCTCCTCTGTCATATCCGGATACATATTTTCGATTTGTCTCTGAAAATACTCTTTTTCCCGACGACAGGCTTCTTCGATAAATGCTTCTTCCGTCCATTCAAACATGGTGAGCAATTCCGCGTTACTAATTTCCTTATCCTGCCCAAAATCATAAGTATATGCATAATAATCCATACAATCATTGGGATAAGGAACCGAAACCAAAATGGCCACAACATCCCCGTTTTCGATTACTTCATAAGAAATGTTATAACAAAATAAGGAATATCCATTATCCATGCAGAAAAACTCATCTTGGATTTCATCAATAACATCATACATAATTCTTTCGTTTAACGCTTTCGCGCTCTCGGAATCGGCGTTAAACTGTGGAATCCGGTAATGATAATTGTCCACATTACCCACGCTGTCCGTATAAGTACCGGAAACATTCAAAATTTCTGCAATTCTGGGATTGTCCGTAACCTTGAATTCCATTTCAAAATATACTTCCGTTTCTTCATTTAATGACGGTTCTTCGCCACCGGTCACTTCATCAGATGCGCTTTCCGGTTCGCTGTTGTCTGTATTTTCTTCCTGTTCAGAAGATTCTACTACATCTTCCGCTTCAACATCCTCTGAAATTTCTTCCGAAAGAGCATCGCTTTCTTCCTGATTCACCGTTTCGTCTACAGATTCAGTTTCTCCAAAGAATGCACTCATTCCATTACAGGCAACCAAAAACATTGTCGAAAAAACCAGAACACACATTACAATCTTTTTCATATCTTTTTCTCCTATAACAATCATGTTCATGTTATTATCCTACCGGATACTGATTGACAATGGTTCATCCACTAAGAAATATAAACTATAAGTCATTCATATCTACCAAATAAATACCATCCCTGCGCTTTGCAAAATCTTCCACCTCTGCTTCGAATCCGTCTGCCGAGAAGAAGAAACAATGTTCCGGACGCAAATGTGCCTCTTTGGCAAGTCCGATATTTGCTTCCACCATAGCTAAATCCAAGACTTTACCGCTTGTATTGCAGAATCCGAGTAAGGTATTACGCTTCGCATCCTGACCTACCACATCGATTTTACCGTTTTTACCTACCCACTCTCCGTGACGGGTATAGTGTACCGGCAATTTTTCCTGTTCATTTAAAATATCTAAATATTCAGCACAGATTTTACCGTATCCGGCACTGATATAATCCGAAATCTCCCCGGCTATATATGTGTCATAAAAACTTTCCGCACTTAAAATACCAAGTTCATCACAATGAGGAAAAATAAAATGATACCAAAACCGCACAAGAGGATCGCAAATACGGTATACACCCTTCTTAGAATTCCGATTGTCTGCCGTTTCATATGAAAATACTTTCTCCACCAGTTCAAGTGCCATTAAATTCTTCAAATATACACTGATTTTAGCTCTGGAAAAACCGGTGTGGGCATATAAATCATTCAGTTTTTCTCTTCCTTCTGCCAATGATGCAAGAATTGTGGAATAAACGCTGAGTTCACGCAGTTCCTCATTGATACGGTTTAAACCTTCCGTAGCAAATAAGCCCTGCTTATCCAAAAACAATTTGCATATATTGCTTTTCAAATCAGAGTTTATATCAAAGGCTGTCCAATATCCGGGATTTCCACCTGCAATGCTGTAAAAATCCATACATC
>X409_Impala__coassemble_427_pt1 | contig 22686 bp, 19 predicted proteins | sample X409_Impala__metabat2_low_PE_002 | metagenome-assembled genome bin X409_Impala
TGCCTTCCAATTACGCAAGTTGGAACAACGGAGCGTACGGAAGCAGTAATAAGTATGAGGTGTCCGCCAACGGAACCTATACGGTAACCATAAAAGATTTGGCGGGAAATACCGTAACGAAGAGTATTAAAGTCAGCAATATTGATAAAATAGCGCCTACGGTCAGTGAAATCAAAGCAGATAAAACAAGCCCCACAAACGGAAAAGTGGTATTGTCTGTAGAGGCAAAAGACAGTGTAGGCTTGCCTGCTAATTATGCAAGTTGGAACAACGGAGCGTACGGAAGCAGTAACAAGTACGAGGTGTCCGCCAACGGAACTTATACGGTAACCGTAAAAGATTTGGCGGGTAATACCGCTACGAAGAGCATTAAAGTCGGCAATATTGATAAAACGGCCCCCACGGTCAGTGAAATCAAAGCCGACAAAACAAGCCCCACAAACGGAAAAGTGGTATTGTCGGTAGAGGCAAAAGACAGTGTAGGCTTGCCTGCCAATTACGCCAGTTGGAATAACGGAGCGTACGGAAGCAGTAACAAGTACGAGGTGTCCGCCAACGGAACTTATACGGTAACCGTAAAAGATTTGGCGGGAAATACCGCTACGAAGAGCATTAAAGTCAGCAATATTGATTTGGAAGTTCCGAATGTCAGTGAAATTAGGGCGGATAAAACAGAATTTACCAATGGGAAGGTGCTTCTTACGGTAGAAGCCACCGATAATGTAGGATTGCCGGAATATTATGCAAGTTGGAACAATGAAGAATTCGGGACCTCCAATTTATATGAGGCTTCCGAAAACGGAATCTATCAGGTTACGGTCAGGGATCTTGCGGGCAATACAACAACGAAGAGTATTGAAATCAGCAATATTGACAGGGAAATTCCGGTTGTTGGTGAAATAATAGCGGATAAAACCGATGCAACCAATGATAAAGTTATTTTATCGATAGAAGTAGAAGATAATGAGGAGTTACCGGAGAATTATATCAGTTGGAACGGAGCGGAACAGGGGAACAGTAGCAACTACGAAGTTACCGAAAACGGTACCTATCAGGTAATTGTCAAAGATGCTGCCGGAAATTCCGTTATTAAGACAATTGAAATCAGTAATATTGACAAGGCGGCACCGGAGATTGTTTCCGTAATTATAAATCCTGAGCCTTGGCATCATGGAAATTGTATGATTACGATAGAGGCAAAAGATTACGGGGATGATGGAGAAGGAAGCGGCCTTGCAAAAGAAGCATATTCCTGGAACGGCGGAAAAACGTGGGTGCCGGAGGATTGTTTGGAAGTGACCAAAACGGGAACCATTCCTGTGGCGGTAAGAGACAATGCAGGAAATATTACAGAGACAGAAGTAAATGTAACAAAGATAAAGCCGGCGCAAAAACCGGAGAATTCTGAAGAGGAACCGAGTAAACCGGAACAGACATCTGATGTGACTCTTCCTGTGGTTACTATGCCTACGAATCAGATACCAACAAACAGCAATCCGATAGAAGACAGTGAAGAAATAAAGGAAGAGGAAAAAGGTTGGGCGGACTTTGTTGTACCGGAACCGGAGACGGAAGAAACGGTAATTGAGATTGAGCCTTTTTATGAAGAATATGATGCAGTGGAATTGGACACATTGGAAAACAATAGGGATGGTTTTCACAAAACAGCAGTAATCCTTGTTGTTGTCGCAGCGGTAACAGGATTGTTTATGTTGATGGCCTTTATGTTTATTTTGTTTGGAATGTGTCGCGTATATGAGATTAGTGCTGCGGGAAAAGAACATTATCTGGGCAGAACAGGCATCCGACATCATAAAAAGAATTTTGTGATAAAAATAGGAACCAAAATAACAGATAAGGCAACGGAACGGATTTTATTGATTCGGATTCCGGTATGGTTTGTGAAAATAAATGAAAATCGGCCTTTGAGAATTGTAGCGGGAGAACTTGTGATTGCAAAGTATGTAGAACGGGAAGTTCAGTTTCATATACAGGTTTAGAATTAGTAAAGGCGAAAGTATTTGATACTTTCGCCTTGCTTAAAAATTTATTTAAAAAGTTTGTTTTTCATAAAGAAGATGGTTACCAATAAGCCTAAAACCAAAGACGCTGCAACAATGATCACAAAACCAAACGGACTGTCTGCAAACGGCATTCCGATTGAGGCTACATTCATACCGTAAGCACTAAAAATCATAGTCGGGATTGATAAAACGATTGTAACAATCGCCAGGGTTTTCATCACGGTATTCAAATTGTTGGAAATTACGGAAGCAAAGGCATTGGTCATACCGTTTAAGATGCCGCTGTAAATGTTGGCCATTTCAATCGCCTGTTTGTTTTCAATGATGACATCTTCCAATAACTCTTCGTCTTCCGGATATTTTTTAAAGCGTTCATTGCGGAACAGTTTTTCCATTACCACTTCGTTGGAACGTAGAGAGGTGGTAAAGTAAACCAAACTCTTTTCCAACTTAAGAAGTTCAAACAAAGCACTGTTTTGAGTGGATTTGTGTAAATCGTTTTCCAAAACTTCGCTTTGTCGTTCGATATTTCGCAGATACTGCAAATATAAAGAAGCCGTACGATAAAGTAATTGCATCAGAAAGCGTGATTTCATTGCAGTGTTGAAATCGCGTACGCGTCCGTCCGCAAAAGCGCGCAAAACGGGACTTTCTTCCAAACATACGGTAATAATCGTTTTTTTGGCAATAAAAACAGACAAAGGAATGGTGTCATATAATTCCTTCTCCGTATCTTCTTCAATGGTGGGGATATTTACCAATACCATTGTATAATTATCTTCGTACGCAAGTCGGGAACGTTCATCGGTATCCAATGCGGATTTTAAGTCATCCGCGTCGATAGAAAATTTCTGTGAAATGTGGAGAATTTCACTTTCGGAAGGACGGATCATAGAAATCCAGCATCCTTCGGCAGGTGCGTCCAGAGTGCGAAGACTCCGGCCTTCTGTAAAATAGTAGTGTACCATTTCTAACCTTCTTTCCATGCCGTATGGGCACAAAAAAAAGAGGTTAGCCCATCAGCATTACATATTCATTTAAACAAGTGTTTGCGTGATAGGGGTCCGCGTCCATTTTTCTACCTCCTGTAAAGTGATATTATAAGTATATTTGTCGAAACGGAAAAAGTCAACCACCTGACCCGGAAGTGGCGACAGTTTTTTATGGCGGTTGCAAATTAAAAATAAGTGATGTATACTGATAGCGGCTAAAATATTGATGTTTTGAAAGAAGAATTCGTATAAAAGTGTATGGAAGCAAAAAAAACCAGAAAATTCAGATACGAAAATAAATATATTGTTCATATTGCGGAAATAGAGATGCTTCGAAATCGGATTATGGGTATTTGTGATATGGACAAGTATGCCTTGGGAGACGGAGAATACAATATCAGAAGTCTTTATTTTGATAATTACGGAAGTTCTTCGTTTTATGATAATGAAATCGGTATTGAACCAAGAGAGAAGTTTCGGATACGAATTTACAATTGCAATCCGGATGTGGTTGTTTTGGAGCGGAAAATCAAAGTAGGCGGTAAGATTTCCAAAGACAGGGCAGTGATTGATAAAGCATTTGCAGAAGCAGTTATGGCGGAAGATTATAACTTTATCCAATATGATGAAACGAATCAACTGCTCAATCGTTTTCTGCTGAAATGTGAAACGGAATATCTGCGACCGAGAGTAATTGTGGATTATGTAAGAGAGGCTTATGTTTCCGAGGCGGAGGATATTCGTATTACTTTTGATAAAGAAATCAGTTTTTCGGATCAAATCGGTCATTTCTTTGACCGGGATTTGTTTTTGCAACCGATTATGCCGGTGGGAAAAGAGTTAATGGAAGTGAAGTATACGGAAATGTTGCCGGATTATATTCATAGTTCTTTGGATTTGGGTAAATTACAGCAGAGTACGTTTTCGAAATATTATTTGTCGGAAAAAATGCGTAGAGAGGGAGTAGTGTAGTATGACTTTTCAGGATATTATTAAATCATCATTTTTGGAGCAGTTTCAAACCGGAAATCTTGGGTTGAAGGAAGTTTTGATTGCATTGTTGTTTGCGGTTATTATGGCATTGTATCTGTTCGTTGTATATCGGTTTTTTGTCAGAAAATCAATGTATAATCTTCATATGAACCTTGCCATTGTCGGGATGACAATTGTAACGGCGGCTGTGATTTTAACCATACAGTCTAACCTGGTTCTTTCGTTGGGTATGGTTGGTGCATTGTCCATCGTCAGATATAGGACTGCAGTTAAAGATCCAATGGATTTGTTTTTTATGTTCTGGGCGGTAGCAAGCGGCATTATGTGTGGTGCGAACCAGTATATTTTAAATCTTGCGGTAACCCTTATTTTAACATTGGTGGTGTTTATTCTGGCACAGTTGCCTTCTGCGAAGGCTCCTTATGTTTTGGTTATCAATGGTGAAAATGCGGAGATTGAAGAGGCGGTAACGGATATTTTGAAAGATTGTTGTTCTTACTACAAGGTAAAATCCAGAAATATATCCAAGTCATCCGTGCGAATCATTATTGAACTGCGCGCTAAAGAACCGAAAAAAGTGACGGACGGCGTGGCAAAAATAGAAAAAGTAACGAGTTTATCGCTTTTGAGTTATGAAGGAGATATAGTTGCCTAAACCGATACGGTTGGGCGTCAGAGAGGAATCTTGATGAGAGCAAAAGGATTAAAAAAGGCAATTCCGGCAATTTTGCTGTTAATGGTTTGTAGCATCATCGGTGTTGTAATCTATATCTTTTCTGCCAATGAGGAGACGCTGTATGTTTCACATGAGAGTGGTATCTACAGCGGCTCTTTTGATTTAAAGATATATTCATTCCGGGAAGGAACGATTTATTATACAACCAATGGGCAGGAACCGCAGGCCGGAGACGAAGAGACATATGAATATGAGGGACCGATTCCGCTGGATTGTGACGGGGAAACGGCTACGTATTCAGTGCGGATGTATTGTGTGTATGAAGACGGCAGTGTATCACCGGTTTATGACAGGGACTATATACTGGATCCGTTGGGAAAAGATCGTTTCACGACAGATTATGTGGTTTCTCTTACGGGAGATGAGGAACTACTGTTTGGAGATGAAAAAGGAATTTTTGTGCGGGGAAACCAATTTTACGAATACATGGAGGAAAATCCGGATACGGATGTCCTTAATGTTAAGGTGCCGGCAAATTATTACGAAGATATAGAGGTGCCCGTACACGCGAGTATGTTTTTGAAAGACGGTACGCAGATTATTGAACAGGACTGCGGAGTTAAAATATACGGAAACGTAACAAGGCAGTTAAACCAGAAGTCTTTTCGATTGTATGCAAGATATGAATATGATGATGTGAATGAGTTTTCTTATCCGTTTTTTGGAGATATTTGTACCCAAAACGGAAAAGAGCCGATTACGGATTGGCAGCGTCTGTCATTCCACAATGGAGGAAACGATAACGGATATGCGTTCATTCGCAGTGAATTGGTGGGTGCATTGGGAAGGCAGTCCGGTTTTCAGGATACATTAGGTGCTGAAAGTGTCACGGTATATATTAACGGCAAATATCAGGGAGTATATTGGCTTCAAAATTCTTTCGATGACAGATACTTCAAAGAAAAGTATGGTGACTATCCGGGCGAAATGGCTGTTTGTGAAGGGTCATTGAGCATAATGAATACGGAAGCGGCGGAAACGGAAGCAGAGAAGGTATGTGCGGATGACTATAATGCGTTCATACAATGGTTGGATACTGCGGATTTAAGTGACGATGCAAATTGGAAGCGGGTTTGCGAAACCATAGATGTGGAAAATTTTGCACATTATTTTGCGATTCAGCATTTTGGCGGTAACTTGGATTGGCCGCATAACAATGTAAAGGTATACCGGTACGAATGCGCAGAAGGAGAGACATATCGTGAAGGAACGGTATTTGACGGAAAATATCGCTGGCTTTTGTTTGATACGGATTATTGTCTGGGATTGATTTTTCTGGACTTTTACGGACACGATGTTACCGTTACCAGAATGAATGATTTTCTTGAATCGAATGAACATACCGTTTTGTTCCGGTCTTTATCGCAGCGGGAGGAATTCCGTGAACTGTATTCGGTTAAGATGCTGTATTTGATGAATGAAATTTTTACGCGTGATCATGTATCGGATACGATGTACCAATTAAATGTCAAACGATATGATGAATTAAATTATATGGTTTCACAGACGGATATTTTAAAAGACTCCATTTGGAAAGATTGGGGTGTTGGCGAAGGAGATATGGCCAAAACCGAGAATGAGTGGGCACGTATTCTGGAGTATACGATGGCGCGCCCTCAGTATATCGTGGGAGAACTGCAACAGGAATGGCAATGCGGAAACGTACTTTCCCTGCAGTTAAGTATGCAGGAAGAGGGCAGTATTCAGATAAACGGTATGAATGCAGGCAAAGAGTATAGCGGGCAGTGGCTGGATCATGTGCCTGCCGAGATTGGTTGTGACTTACCGGTTGGTATGACGGTGTCCGGCTGGAATGTAAATGCAGAATATGTAGAAGGTGAAGTGTTACGACTGACGGAAGAACTTTTAAAAGATGCAGGCGGTACGTTGGCTGTCTCACCGGTAATACAAACGGTTAATGCGGAGAGTTTGATGGTGGCATCCTATAGCATCGGTGATGCCCAAGATTACGTCGTGCTGTATAACAATGGTACAGCGACCGTAAACCTGAGTCATTATGCATTGGCAGACAGTGAAGATTCTTTGTCGGGTGCGACCTTGCCGAGTCATTCTCTGGCTCCGGGAGAAAAATATTACGTATATGGTGCAAAATATACCGGAATGATGGAGGAAAACAGTACGCAGGTAGCATTTTCATGGAATGATGAAGAGCGGATTTACCTCTACAGCGAATCTGCAGGGATGACTGTATATTAGCGATGAATCATAAAAATGATTTTGGGTTCATATATTGTATCAAAAAGATATATGAGAACCGTTATGAAGAAGATTCGGGAAATTTTAAAACAATTAAATAATAAAAAAACGAAAGCGGCGTTGATAACAGGAATCGGTGCCGCTTTTTTGGTGTTGACTTTTTGTATCTGCAGTTTCGCATCCCAACAGGAAATAGAAGCAAGTAATATGTACGGCGACCGCAAATTGCCGATTTATTGCGTGGAAACGGAGGAAAAAGTGGTAGCACTCTCTTTTGATGCGGCTTGGGGAAATGAGGATACGGACCGGATATTGGACATTTTGGAACGCCAGGATGTGAAAGTGACATTTTTTATGACGGGAGGATGGGTATCCGCTTATCCCGAAGATGTGAAAAAAATATATGCGGCAGGGCATGAACTTGGGAATCACAGTGAAAATCATTTGAATATGTCAGAACTTTCCGTGCCTGAGATTGAGGAGGAAATTATGACGGTGCATAATAAGGTAAAAGAATTGACCGGATATGAAATGTGTGTGTTTCGTCCGCCGTATGGTGATTATGATAATGATGTGATTACGGGTGTGGAGAATTGTAATTATTATGCGACGCAATGGAGCGTGGACAGTCTTGACTGGAAAAATTACGGAGTGGATTCCATTATTCAGACCGTAACCTGTCATGAGAATTTAGGGTGCGGTTCCATTATACTTTGCCATAACGGAGCAAAGTATACGGCGGATGCGCTGGAAGAAATGATTATTGCTTTAAAAGAGCAGGGATATTCTTTTGTAAAAATGTCGGATTTGATCTACAAAGAAGATTACCGAATGGATGTAACCGGAAGACAATGTCCCTGTGAGGAGTAAAGAAGTATTGTCCGGATGCAGTCGACGGTGTAAGGATTAAAAAGGATATTCATAAGCGTGCCTGCCAATAGATATTGACAAAGAAGAAGTAAGATACTAATATGTAAGAGTAATTAAATATCAGATATACGCTAGGGGTGCTAATTTGCTGAGACGGGACCTTTGTCCTAACCCTCATTACTTGAACCGGATAATACCGGCGGAAGGAAGCAGTAACATACGAATTCGTTCGAATCCGGGTTTGTGTGTTTGATTCGAGAGTAACCTCCTGCGTATGCAAAGGAGGTTTTTTTATGTCATTCTTTTTTACGGCAGAAGAGTATGACGGAGTAACATCCTACCTTCCCACGACTGCAGGTTATGCGGTGCTGGTTGCTGTTATGCTGGCTATTTTACTGATTGCATGTTTTTGCAACGGTAAAAGAAATGTCAAATTAAGCAGTAAACAGTTGGCGTTTTCTGCAATGGCCATAGCGCTTGCAGTGGTAACTTCCATGATTAAGTTATTTGAGTTGCCTATGGGTGGTTCGGTTACTTTGTGCAGTATGCTCTTCGTAGTATTAATCGGCTATTGGTTTGGTCCGAGAGCCAGCCTTATGACCGCCATTGCATACGGATTTCTCCAGTTGATTCTGGAGCCTTACATTATTCATCCGATGCAAATGATGGTGGATTACATTTTTGCCTTTGGGGCATTGGGCTTATCCGGTCTTTTTGCCAACAAAAAGCACGGGCTTTTGATTGGTTACTGGGTAGCCGTGGCGGGACGCTTTGTATTTGCATTTTTATCCGGAATGATTTTCTTTGGTTCCGCGGCAGCAGATTACAATATGTCCATACCGGTATATTCTGTAATATATAATGGTTCTTACCTTCTGGCAGAAGGTATTCTTACCACAATTATAATATGTATTCCGCCGATAACGAAGGCATTGGCAACTGTCAAAAAGATGGCACTTGCCGAGAAAAAGTCATAATCAGGAAAAGAAGAGGCGTTCCGTCTTTGACGGAAGGCTTCTTTTTTGTGTACGTGTCGGGAATTCTTAACTAACATTTTACTTCTATTTTCCATACTTTGCTTGTAAAGAAAAGTAAAATTGGGTATACTATTACATTGAGTGGATAAATTGAGGGATATATTTGACAACAAAATGGACTTCAAATATAAAATCCACATGGAGGAATATGAGCTGGGAAAGCAATGTACGTAAAGTGGTTCCTTATGTTCCCGGAGAACAGCCTAAGGCCGCTAATATTATTAAATTAAATACCAATGAAAATCCGTATCCGCCGGCTCCCGGAGTGACGGAGGCAATGAAAAACTATGTCGGTCGTTCACAGGAGTTACGTTTGTATCCGAGTCCGACGGTAGAGAATCTTGTAAAAGATTTGGCGGAATATTATAAACTGGCAGAGGAACAAATCTTTGTCGGAGTGGGTTCCGATGATGTGTTGGCAACCGCGTTTCTGACCTTTTTTCATTCGGACAAACCGGTATTGTTTCCCGATATTACATACTCGTTTTATGAGGTGTGGGCACAATTGTATGATATACCCTATGAAAAAAGACCTCTGGATGAGAATTTTAATATTGTAAAAGAAGATTATTTGGCCGGAGGAAACGGCGGAATTATCATTACCAATCCCAACGCGCCTACCGGTATCGCAAGAAGCAGGGAATGGGTGGAAGATATTATCCGTACGAACCGGGACTGTGTTGTGATTGTGGATGAGGCATATGTGGATTTTGGCGGTGAAAGTTGCCTTCCGCTTATAGAAAAGTATGATAATGTCCTGGTGGTGCATACTTTCTCTAAATCGCGTTCTCTTGCAGGGCTTCGCGTAGGCGTCGGCATGGGAAGTAAGAAGTTGATTCAATATTTGAATGATGTGAAGTTTTCAATTAATTCATATACCATTAACCGTCCCACACTGGAATATGCATCCCTGTCTTTAAAAGATGAGCCTTATTTCAGAAAGTGTGTAGAGCAAATTTGTGCCACCAGGGAATGGACAATGGAGGAATTGCGTAAACTCGATTTCACAATGACGGAGAGCAAAACAAACTTTGTATTTGCCAAACACAAAAATGTTCCGGCGGAAGAATTGTTTGAACTGTTAAAAGAGAAGGGGGTATATGTCAGATATTTCAAAGCACCCCGCATCAATGAATACCTGCGTATCACCATTGGTACGGATGAAGAAATGCAGGTGTTGATAAAAGAATTGAAATCATATCTCAAAAAATAAAGTATTTAAAGGAGACTGAAAATGACAGCAGTAGCAGAATGGTTTGCCCAGACGTTAGGGCAGTATATATCACCGGAATGGGTTGTTTTTATTATTTCCATGATTCCGATCCTGGAACTGCGCGGCGGATTGATTGCGGCATCAATTTTGGAAATTCCTATCGTAAAAGCGATTCCGTTTTGTATTGTGGGAAACATTGTTCCCATTCCGTTTATCCTTCTTTTTATCAAAAAGATTTTAAAATGGATGCAGAAAGTAAAAGGATTACGCGTGATTGCAAACTGGCTTGAAAAGAAAGCAATGAAGAAAAGCGATGCCTTAAAAAAGGGTGAGTTCTGGGGACTTGCATTGTTTGTAGGTATTCCTTTGCCGGGCACGGGAGCCTGGACAGGTTCTTTGATTGCTGCATTGTTTGATGTAAATATTAAAAAAGCGGTTTTGGCAGAATTATTAGGGATTGCCATAGCAACCATCATTATGTCCATCCTCTCATATGGATTGTTAGATGTAATTATGGGATGGTTTGCATAAGATAAAAGAGGTGTGCAGTGGAAGCATATACAGATTTTGCAAGTGTGTATGACACATTTATGGATGAAACGCCTTATGAAGAATGGGCGGAGTTTCTCCATAAACTGATAAAAGAACATGGGATATCCGAACCGCTTCGTAAAAGGAACGATGCGGATAAAAAGTCCGAAGATATGCGGGAAAGCCGCGAAACTGCAGCAGAAACGTCAGAGGAGGTTCTTGCATCTGAAAAGAATCTGGTTCTTGATTTGGGATGCGGGACCGGGACATTGACAGAACTTTTATACCGCAAAGGCTATGATATGATTGGTGTGGATTTTTCACAGGAAATGCTGAATATTGCGTTAGATAAAAAAGAAAAATCCGGAAGTGAAATATTATATCTGTGCCAGGATATGCGGGAATTGGATTTATACAGTACGGTAGGTACCGTGATTAGTGCTTGTGATTCGATCAATTATCTTTTGAATGAGAAAGAGGTTATTGAGACATTTCGTCTGGTCAATAATTTTCTTTATCCGGGCGGATTATTTGTGTTTGATTTTAATACGACATATAAATATGAGTGCGTGATTGGAGATACCACGATTGCGGAGAATCGCGAAGAATGCAGTTTTATCTGGGATAATTTTTATCATGAAGAGGAAGGAATCAATGAGTATGATTTGACAATCTTTGTGAAGGAAGGTAAGGATGAACTGTTCCGTAAATTTACGGAAACCCATTACCAGAGGGGGTATACTCTGGAGGAAATGAAGTCTTTTGTGGAAAAAGCGGGACTTAAGTTTGTCAAAGCAATAGATGCGGATACCCACAAGGTGCCTGCAGAGAACAGCGAACGTATTTATATTGTTGCAAAAGAACAGGAAAAAATGAAGTAATGAAGTGATTTTTCTGATGGGAAAGGAGAACGGCAGACTGACCGCCGTTTGATGGTATGAGTGATTATATTGTAAGAGCAACTGCTAAAGATGCACAGATTCGTGTGTTTGCGGCATATACAAAGGATATGGTGGAAGAAGCAAGAAGACGTCATGATACCAGCCCGGTAGCAACGGCGGCTTTGGGAAGACTTATGACGGCCGGGGCCATGATGGGAAGTATGTTAAAAGGGGAGAAAGACCTTTTAACCCTGCGCATTAATGCAAGCGGTCCGATTCAGGGCATTACCGTAACTGCGGATTCCAAGGCAAGAGTCAAAGGTTATGTGGGCAATCCGAATGTAATTCTTCCTGCAAACAAGGTGGGAAAACTGGATGTGGCCGGCGCTGTAGGCATCGGATTTATAGATGTGATTAAGGATATGGGAATGAAAGAACCTTACGTGGGACAGACCGTGTTACAGACCGGTGAAATTGCGGAAGATTTAACCTATTACTTTGCAACTTCGGAACAGGTGCCTTCTTCTGTGGGTTTGGGAGTGCTGATGAATAAGGATAATACCGTGGCGCAGGCTGGCGGATTTATTATTCAGTTGATGCCTTTTGCGGAAGAAGAGGTGATTGCGCGGCTGGAAGAGAATTTGAAAGAAATTACCAGTGTTACCACGCTTTTGGCACAGGGAAAAACACCGGAGGATTTGATTGACCTTTTGTGTAAGGGATTGGAACCTGTGATTACGGATAAAACAGAAACCGGCTTTTATTGTAATTGTGATAAGGCCAGAGTGGAAAAAGCCTTAATCAGTATCGGAAGAAAAGAAATTCAGGAAATGATTGATGAAGGAGAAGACATTGAAATGAAATGTCATTTCTGTAATACGGCTTACGTCTTTACGGTAGATGATTTAAAGAAATTAGCGGTCAAATCAAGAGCATAATAAAACTGCCTTTGCAGATATGCAAGGGCAGTTCTTTTTTTATGTTTCCGGTTCGGCGGGAAGGTTTTCGGTTTTTGCTTTGTTAAGAGAGACTTCAATTGCTTCCAGAATGACCAATGAGGTGTATTTGGCATCGGAAGGGTAGGTGATGTTGTCTATGGACTGTGTGTTGATAATTTGTGTGGTCAAATCATCAAAGGAGGGTTTGATCAGCGGAAACATGGTTTCCACGTCTTCGCTTAAGTTTACAAGTTCAATGGAGGTAATGGTATCGGCATCCACCATAACTTCAATATCAAGTGTCTGACTGCCTAAACTGACGGTAGTGGAATAAATTCCCGGTATGTATTTGTGCTCGGACACCGTGGGAGCCGGCAGTTCCGGTGCGGTCTCTTCCTGTTTGTCGGGAACAAACATAATAATCAGCAACACAATAAACAGGATTCCCAATAATGCAAAAATTGCGCTATATATTATTTCTTTCATACGGAGTACCACGATTTTGGTTTTATTACTCATATACGTCACCACTTCCTTTTCTTATGTTTTAATTGTATTCGGGAAGAAGGGATTTTATGAATGGTATCAGAGGCGATTTTTCTTGTGGTTTTATCCGGAATGGAATATAATTATACTGGTATGATTTTGTTTACCGAATGAAATGAAATAAAAGTGAGGAATAAAAATTATGAAATTTACCAAGATGCAGGGGTGCGGAAATGATTATGTATATGTAAACGGTATGGAGGAATCTGTTTTAAACAAAACGCAAGCGGTACCGTTTTTGAGTGACAGACATTTCGGAATCGGCGGCGATGGTGTGATTTTTATCAATAAAGGTGAAAAAGCGGATTTTGAAATGGAGATGTACAATGCCGACGGTTCCCGTTCTCAGATGTGCGGAAACGGAATTCGTTGTGTCGGTAAATTTGTATATGATAAAGGACTTACGGACCAAAAAGAAATCACAGTGGAAAGTTTTGGCGCAGTGAAATATCTGACTTTGACGGTAGGCGATGACAATAAGGTTGCCAAGGTAAAAGTAGACATGGATGAACCGGAGTTGCAGGCGGACAAGGTTCCTGTTGTATGTGAAAAAGAGCAGGCAATAAAAGTGCCTGTGGAAATCAATGGTAAAAAATATGAGATGACCTGTGTTTCCATGGGGAATCCCCATGCGGTCATTTTTGTGGATGACATTACGGATGAGATGGTGTGGACAGACGGCAAGGCTTTGGAAGTGCATTCCTGCTTCCCGGAGAGAGCCAATATTGAATTTGTGCAGGTAATCGACCGTAATCATATCAAAATGCGCGTTTGGGAGAGAGGTTCCGGTGAGACGTTTGCCTGCGGTACCGGAAGTTGTGCCTGCGTGGTGGCCGGTGTTTTAAACGGTTTGACGGACCGAAAGGTTACCGTATCTTTGTTGGGCGGTGATTTGGACATTGAATGGAATGCGGAGAATAACCGCGTTTATATGACCGGTCCCGCGGTAACGGTTTTTGAAGGTGAAATCTTTTTTTAAAAAATGATAACAGAACCATAAAAATACAAACCAGAACCGTATCTTAATTAGAAACGGTTCGGAAAGGGGAACGATGACCCAATCGGAATTCGAGGCAAGTATTGCTAAAATCCGGCATGGCGACAAGGACGGATTGAAAGAAATCTATGAAGCATACATCAGTTACATTTATATGATTGTGCTGGGCCTGGTGGGGAGCCGGGAAAATGCGGAAGATGTCACGTCGGAATTTTTTATCAAACTTTGGACCATAGCGGATACATATCAAAATAACGGAGCCCACAAAGCATGGCTTGCCACGGTGGCACGCAATATGGCATTGGATTTTCTTCGGAAACATAAAAGAGAAATTCCCACAGAGGAATTTGCGGAGGAAACAAGCGATGAGGAAACACCGGAGACACAGGTGGTAGGCGAACTGTCGGTGCAGGAAGCACTGGCAATGCTAAATGAGGCGGAACGCCAGATTGTCGATATGAAGGTGCTTGGCGAACTGTCTTTTCGGGAAATATCGGAAACGCTGCAAATTCCGATGGGTACCGTAACATGGCGATACCAAAATGCAATCAAAAAATTAAGGAGGTGCGGTTATGAATAGGAACTTCGAAGACGCATATAAAGCAGAAGTACAATTGAATATTCCTGATTTGTGGGACCGCATCGAAAGTGCTCTTCCGGAAAAAACGGCATTGCCTGAAACGGCAACCGTTCATAAAACAACGGAAAACGGGAAGGAAGAGACCAAAGAGGGTATTACAAATTTTAATCATAAATCAAAGAAAAAGAAAAAACCTTACACGTGGATGAAATGGGCTTCCCTGGCAGCAGCGGCACTTTTTATGGTGATTCTGTTGCCGGCAGTAGCAGGTCTTGGAATTCTGGGTGTTTTAGGCAGCAGCAGTTCTGACATGGCAGCAAATGAATCCTTAGCGGCTCCTGAAGTGATATATCAGGATGTGAAGGAGGAGGCACCCAATGAAATTATGACGGATGCGGAATATAATATGGCAGAAGGTGCCGAAGAAGAATATGTAGCTATGGATGGTGCGGCAGAAGCGTGGGAAGAGGACGAGTGTCCGGCTCCTGCAACGGATGAAAGCGTATCACAGGCAGAAAATGTATTAATGAGCGATGAACGTACCGTGTTGGCAATGGGAATGAAGGCCAAAGTGGTAGGATGTGAGTGGAGTTCGGAGGAATCAATCTATTGCAGAATGTGGCTGGAAATTCCGGAAGAAGCATATGAAACTTTTGCGGAATGTGAGTTTTTTGCGAACGGGCGGTTAGAGGTTCGATATTATTACGATGATAACAATTTTGTACCGGAAGGCGGAAATACTTATAAGTTTGATATCATAGAGGTCGGAGGCGGCAGTTGGCTGGTGGCAAAAGTGCCGGGAGAAAATTAGGAGAGCAATATGCATTTAAATTGCGTCCGAAAATAGGGGTAATTTACTTGGGTAGAGCAATATCGTGGTAGAAAGCAAAAGAAAACCATAGTATAATAAAATCGAGTTTTTGTATGCTGTTTTACGGCAGACATAAAAGTGAAAAGAGGAATCGGAATGAAAAAAGGTTTGTTATTAAAAACGCTGGTGATTTTAGCCCTGAGCATTTGTATGCTGGGGCTGTTGGCATGCGTGGAGGGTCAGGCGGACAAAACCCGTTTTGACGTGGAACTGGAGTATGGTTACGGGAATAATGTAAAAGTAGGAACCTATGCGCCGTTTTATGTGGAAATTACCAACAACGGTAAGGACTTTGAAGGTTCGGTGCAGATGATTATTCCGGGAAGAGACGGCAATAACGTTATGTATGAAAAAGACATTTCGTTACAGGCCGGCGGAACCAAGACCGTGGAACTTGTGGGGCGGATTGAACAGATAACCCGTCAGGTAAACATCCGTGTTGCTAACAGCCGAGGCGATGTAATTTGGTCTTCTTTGGAAAACTGTACTACGATGTCAGATTTCAACAATGTTGTGAATATCGGTGTTTTAAGTGATGATTATACCGCATTGGGATATATGGACCACAAAACTTTTTCGGGATATACGGAATTAAGTACCCGCATTTATGAGTTAAGTGCCAATACCTTTCCGACAGACTGGCATGCACTGGATATGTTGGATGTTATTGTAATATCCGATTTCAGTACGGATGCGTTAAGTGAGGAACAGTTAAATGCACTGGGGCTTTGGGTAAGTGACGGCGGTCTTCTTATGGTAGGTACCGGTAGTACATCCAATAAAACGTTGGCTTCTTTAAACGGCAGGTTTTTTGATGTGGAAGTGGGCGAATTGGAAAAATATGAAACCAAGTTCGGTCTGTATCTTGCGGATTTTTCATATGTTTACAGTTATGAAGATACTACAAACAGTGCTTACGGAGATGAACTGTATGCAACCTTCTATGAGCAGAATTATGAAACAATGCGGGAACTGCTTGAAGAAGAGTATATGGAGCAGTTTAAAGAGGATTACTACTATGATGACCAATATGATGTCTGGGATGAATATTGGGAGGATAGTTTTTACTGGTACTGTTTTGATGTTTTTTATAAGGTGTATCTGGAAAGTTTAGGGCAGGGCGAAAACGGTTATTATACGTTGATTGAAGAAATGCCTTACGTAAAAGCAGATATTTTAACAATGGAAGGACCGTTGTTATCGGCAGCGGACACGCAGGTATTTGAAGGCGAGAATAAAGACGGTAAAAAGTACGATTTAGCATATGCCATTGAACAGGGCAACGGTTATATCTTTTTGTGTGCCGCTGATTTTACCAAAACGCCGTTTAGTAATTATGAAGGCAATTCCATTATTTTTGTTCACTGGATAGAATCTTTAATCGGAGAAAAATGTTACAATGCGGCAATGAATTATACGGATTATATCAACGGATATTATAATCCGTATGAGATGTTGTATTGTGAAGAAGAAATTTTAAACGGTGCTTCTTCTGCTACGGTACCGCCGATTATGATTTATGTATTGTTGATTCTTGCGTATATTATAGCAATTTTGGTTGTTTATCTTGTATTGCGTCATAAGAAAAAAACAGTCAGGTTATGGGTTTTATATCCGATTGTGGCGGCCGGCTTATCAATATTGATTTTCTGTATCGGTTTTTCAACAAGAATTTATCGTCCCGTGGTGGGTGCGATAACTCTGATTATGCCCAACGGAAGCGCATCGGTACAACGTTCTTATGTGGCGGTAACGGTACCGGGCAATCAGCCGTATGATGTAGGATTTTCGCCCAGCCAGAGCGTGGAATATGTGAATCTGGACTATTCATATTATTACTACGGCGATGATGAAGTGGATTATGACTCCTACGAAATCGGTTATAAATACGGATATGACTCTGTGGATGTAACCATGGGCGAGCAGGAAGCCATGGGCAATGTATATTTCCGTTTGGATGCCGTAGCATCGGATCAAAGAAATATCATAATTACATCTAACGGATACGGACTGGCGACTGTGGAGATTACCAATGCCTATGGCTGTGACTTGGAAAATGCGGCGATTATCATGAACGGTGAAGTTTATGTAATCGGAGATATGGCAAACGGAGAAACCGTTCAGGGCAGCAGTTTAAGAAAAGAAACTGAAATGTCTTTGAATCGTAACGGATTGGGAAGCATCATTTTGCAAAGGGAAAACGGAAAGTCCGTTCTGGGCTGGATTCTGGGTTCCGTATCCAATACCTATGATGAATATTTGTGTAAATTACGTGCCTTAAATTCCGTAACGGATTATGTGGACCAAAGTTCGACGCCTGATATTGTATTTGTTGCAATTCCTTCGGAAGATACGGCAGAGGAATTACAGGGAGCCACCAATTATAATGAACGCAGGGTGGAAATCATCTATGCAGAATATGATTTTTTCTCATACGGTCAGTAAAGAAAAGCGGAGGATAATGATATGTTGGAAATCAAACATTTATATAAAAGATACGGCCGCTTTTTGGCCTTGAATGATATGAATTTGCACGTGGAACCCGGTGAGTTGTTCGGTTTTGTCGGTTCTAACGGTGCGGGGAAAACTACCACAATGCGTATTTGCGTGGGACTTTTGGAGGCAACTGCCGGTGAAGTATATATTGGTGGGCAGGATGTGCTCCAGAACCGTAAAACCATGAGCGAAAAAATAGGATATGTGCCGGATTTCTTCGGTGTATACAACAGTTTCAGTGCATTGGAGTATTTGGAGTTTTTTGCGGCAGCCTATGGGATTTACGGAGATGAGGCCAAGCAACTTTGCCTGGATCTTTTAAAACTGGTTAAATTATCGGATAAAGCGAATGCAGACGTAAACGGCTTGTCCCGCGGTATGAAGCAGAGAATGTGTTTGGCAAGGGCGTTGGTACATAATCCGGATATTTTATTTCTGGATGAACCGGCCAGCGGCTTAGACCCGAAAGCAAGATTTGAATTAAAAGAGATACTGAAAAATTTGTCTTCCATGGGCAAGACCATTGTTATCAGTTCGCACATTTTACCGGAACTTGCGGAAATGTGTACCAGTGTCGGAATTATAGACCGCGGCCATATGGTGTTAAAAGGCAGCATAGATGAAATTCACAGAGCAGCGGCATTGTCAAGTCCGGTGCTGATTACGGTGTCGGAGGAGAGTGTGGATCAGACCTTTTCCTTTTTACAGGAAATTCCCAATGTGCATAAGGTTACGGCGCAGGGAAATCGGCTTTCTGTCGTTTTTGACGGTACGAAAGAGGATGAAATAGCGCTTTTAAAACGAATGGTGAATGAAGATATCCCGGTATATTCGTTCAGTCGTCAGGAAGGCAGTTTGGAGAGTCTGTTTATGCAAATTGTAGGCAAAAATAAAAAAGCGGCCGGAAAGGCAGGTGGCAGACGATGAAAAAGGTAATGATTAAAAACGCAGTGCTTCGTAAAGACATGCTGCTGGATATGAAAAAGCCCAAAGTGGCTGTTATCATGTTGATTTTTAATGCCTTATTGAGTTTGGTTGCATTTCCTTTTCTGGCATCCACATCTATTTCGGCAGGCTGGTATGATTACGGTGTTTCCACACTTTCGTACAGAACGTTGATTGTAATGTTTATGGTACTTGTGTGGCTGGAAGCGGTAGCAATCTGCTTTTTGACACCGGCATTGACTGCGGGATGCGTGTCAATCGAAAAGGAGCGCCAGACTATGGATGTGTTGCTTACCACCAAAATGTCCACGTGGCAGATTATTAAAGGGAAGTATTTTTCGTCCATCATGCTTGTTATTATGCTGATTGTATCAGGGCTTCCCATTATGTCCCTCGTCTATATTTTTGGAGGCATTAATCTGGGACAGATGTTTCTGATGACGTTGGTATTGATTGCAACGACAATGTATTTGGCAAGTTTCGGCGTGTTTTTTTCCGCATTGGTGAAGAACACAATTGTATCCGTAATATTAACGTATATCTTTTTGGGTATGATGCTGTCCATGACTATGACCATAGCCTTTGGCGGGGCATCCATTATGATTTTGATTAATGAATATTTGGAAGAAGTACATCAGATTCATTTGAACATTCACGGAGATTATTTCTTTTTTATCCTGTGGTGGAATCCGTTTGTAACCATTTTTGACAGCACGGCACAAATTTTCGGATATGGATTTGACAGTTCCTCTGTTTTTAACGGTATGCAGGATTGGGGAGGCGATTTATTCCAATCCATGTCGGATAAAAATCTGATTTTAAGAGGATGGTCATTTATCAGTGTGGCAGTGCAGTTAGCGACATCTTATTTGTTATTGCGCTGGTCAGCACATTTAATTAAGCCTGTTAAGAAAAAACCGAAGAAGTTTGTAAGCAATTTCCGGGGCGTTCAGAGAACAGGCGCACAGGTTGCGGAAAAAAAGGAAGAGAAACAGGAACCGGTACAGGAGGAAAATGAGCAGGAAGAAACGGAAGAGCAGGACGTAACACAGGAGGATGTACAGCCACCTGTAACGAATGCAACGGAGGATTAACAGATGAGTCAGGATCATATCATACTTCAGTTTATCAAAAAAGTGAGAAGGCGATTGTGCAGAAACATATTCCGGACAACTTTGCTTTGGGCGCTTTTTGCGGGCATGGTGACGTGGGGCGTTTTTCATCTCATTGCGTTGTTCGTGCCTTTTTATGCTGCGGTGTTATATGGATTCCTGGCTTTTATTGTGTGTATTACAATCGGTGTGATTGTTGCGGTGCGACGGTATCCGGATCTGAAAAGCACGGCATTGCAGATTGACGGAAAGGGATTGAAGGAGCGTGTGACCACGGCATATGAATTGTCCGGTAAAAATGATATCTGCAGTCAGTTACAGAAGAATGATACACTGGAAAAAATCCGCGGAATCAATATTCGTAAAAGCTTTCCTTTTAAAATAAAAAAGCGAATGTATTTATTTCTGTTCGGTGCATTGATTTTTGTGGTAACAACGGCGATGCTTCCGGCAAAAACAAAGGAAGAAGCCAAGGAACTTCACGAATTAAAACAGCAGATTGAAAAACAGGAAGAGATACTGGAGGAAATGGCCAAAGAGGTCAAAGAAAATTATGATTTAACGGATGAACAAATCGAGGCTCTGGAAAATATGCTTCAGGAAGCCAAAGAAGAACTTCAAAATGCAGGTACACAGGATGAAATGGCTAAAATAGAGGAACGGTTTGAAACCAAACTTCAGCAACAGTTTATTGATCCGTTAGAACAACAGAAGGAAGCCCAAGCCATTGCCAACAGTCTGCAGAGTATGCAGGAAGGCAAAGAGATGACGGAAGAAGAGCAACAGGCCATAGCAGACAGGTTTGAAAAACTGGCACAGGACGCTGAGGACCAATATATGCAGGAAACGGCTGAACAGATGCAGCAGCAAATGCAGCAGAACGGCGAAATATCCCAGGATACCACTGCACAGGCACAACAACAGTTGCACGAGTATATGCAGAATCAACAGAATCAGGTAGGACAGCCGCAACAGGGCCAGCAAGGTCAACAGGGCCAGCAAGGTCAGCAGGGTCAACAAGGTCAGCAGGGTCAACAAGGCCAGCAAGGACAACAAGGCCAGCAGGGTCAACAAGGCCAGCAAGGCCAACAAGGCCAGCAAGGTCAGCAGGGTCAACAAGGCCAACAAGGCCAGCAAGGCCAACAAGGTCAACAAGGCCAGCAAGGCCAGCAAGGCCAACAAGGCCAACAAGGACAACAAGGCCAGCAGGGTCAACAAGGTCAACAGGGACAAGGTGGCCAAGGTCAGGGTCAGGGTGGCAGCGGAGGTTCCGGTTGGGATAACGGAAGCCAATACGGCCAGGAAGCGGAAGGCAATTCCAATGGTGAGCGTGTGATGATTCCGGACGGAGATTGGGGAACCAATGAGAATTTGACGGGACAGGCAAATACCGGCGGAAATTCTTACCTTACGCCTTCGGACCAGACAGCCACGTGGAGCGGTCAGTCCGTAGATTATAATCAGGTAATCGGAGAGTATACCAATCAGGCCTATACCAATATGGACAGCAGTAACATTCCGGATTCCATGAAAGATTTAATCAGGGATTATTTTACGGAGTTAAATGAATAAACGTGTAAACGGATGGAGGAAAATATGATACAGAATGAAAATGAATTGCGCTTGATGATAGAGAAGTTAAATGCAGCAGAAGCAGAAATCGGAAATGCAATCATCGGCCAGAAGCAGGTGATTCGTCAGGTATTACTGGCAATGCTTTCCGGCGGTAATGTACTTTTGGAAGGTGTTCCGGGGCTTGGTAAAACCCAGTTGGTTAAGGCTGTGGCTTCCGTGTGTTCCATGGATTTTTCCAGAATTCAGTTTACACCGGATTTAATGCCTGCAGATGTGACCGGTACGAACTTAATCGTAAAAGAAGACGGAAGAAATGTATTTCAGTTCCAAAAAGGTCCCGTGTTTGCGAATTTGGTGTTGGCAGACGAAATCAACCGTGCTACCCCCAAAACCCAGTCGGCACTTTTGGAGGCCATGCAGGAACACACCGTAACCGTGGGGAATGAAACCTATGCTCTTGCAGAGCCTTTTATGGTACTGGCAACCCAGAACCCGATTGAAAATGAAGGTACCTATCCTCTTCCCGAGGCACAGTTAGACCGTTTTCTGTTTAAGATTCAGGTGGATTTTCCTACTCTGGATGAGTTGAAGCAGATTATGGATATTACCGTAACAAACAAACAGGTTTCGTTACGTCCCGTTCTTACGGGCGAAGATATTGTTGCCATGCGTAGTGCGATTCGTGATATCCCTATGGCGGATGCGGTGGAGGAGTATGCCCTGAAGGTGGTTGTAGCGACCCATCCCGAAGTATCCGGTGCATCTGATTTTGTGAAACGTTATGTTTCCTGCGGTGCCAGCCCCAGAGCGGCGCAGGCAATTTATCAGACCGCCCGTGCCAAGGCAATGATGGAAAACCGTTTTAATGTTTCCTTTGATGATATTAAGAGCGTGGCTTATCCTGCACTCCGTCATCGTCTTGTATTGAGTTTTGAGGCTTTGGCAGATGGTGTAACGGCAGATGAAATCATTAAGCAGATTTTAGAGAATGTTAAAGTGGGATAAGAAAAAAGGCCGCTTGAACAAAGTGGTCTTGGTATAAGACCAAAGAAGTGAATACAGCAGGTTTGGAGACTGTTTATGGATAAAATATTTAACAGCGAATTTTATTCAAAACTACATACATTACGAA
>X409_Impala__coassemble_431_pt1 | contig 22347 bp, 20 predicted proteins | sample X409_Impala__metabat2_low_PE_002 | metagenome-assembled genome bin X409_Impala
GCCTTAATATCTGATAAAAAAAGGCATGAAACGTACCAAAAACCACTTCCGTGTTTCTTTGATTCATCAAACGCAGAAAGCGTTCTTTCATTTCGGTCGCTGCAGATTTTGTAAATGTAATTACAAGGATTTCTTTGGGCGATACGCCCTGATGATCAATTAAATGTTTGATATGATGTGTGATGACTGTTGTTTTACCGGAGCCCGGGCCCGCTGTAATAAGCAACGGACCCTCTCCGTGAGTTACAGCAATTTGCTGTGTTTCATCAAGCCTCTGCTTCAAGTTTGGCAATCGCTGCAACAATACGCTTCAGCGACTCTTCCTTTCCAAGAATCTCAAGGATTTCGGTAGCACCTGCCGGTGTCATCTGTTTTCCGGACAATGCAGTACGCACGGGCCATAAAACATAACCGTTTTTGTAACCCTTTTCCTGTGAGAAATCAACCAAAGTCTGGTACAAATTATCATTTGAATAGTCATCCACACCTTCCAGAACAGGAAGAATTTCTTTTAAAACCGTTAATGAAGAAGCCGCATCGGTCTTCATTTTCTTATGAGTATACATTTCAATGTCATATTCCAAAACATTCTCAAAGAAGTCTACAAGACCGGGAATATCGGGGAACACTTCAATTCTGGTCTTAACCATAGCAGCAATCTTCTTCAAGTCTACATCTCTTGTCAACGCTTCCTTTAAGAAAGGCTCTGCCTTCTCATAGAAGGCATCGAAATCCATGGCCTTGATATATTCGCTGTTCATCCATTTTAACTTGGTATAATCAAATACCGCCGGCGATTTGGAAATATGTGTATAATCAAACGCTTCAACAAGTTCTTCCAAAGTAAAAATCTCTTTGTTTTCCGCAGGTGACCAGCCAAGCAATGCTACAAAATTCACAACTGCCTCTGTCAAAAATCCCTGTTCAATCAAATCTTCATAAGAACTGTGACCGCATCTCTTGGATAACTTATTATGATCTTCGTCCGTAATCAAAGGACAATGAATGTATACAGGCACTTCCCAACCAAATGCTTCGTACAAACGGTTGTACTTCGGTGAAGAAGAAAGATATTCATTCCCTCTTACCACGTGGGTAATGCCCATCAAATGGTCATCAACAACATTGGCAAAATTATAAGTCGGAAAACCGTCAGACTTAATAAGAATCATATCATCCAGTTCGTCATTGTTTACGGAAATATCTCCGTAAATATCATCATGGAAGGTTGTGGTACCTTCGGTAGGATTGTTCTGACGGATTACATAAGGAATACCGGCCGCCAATTTGGCTTCCACCTCTTCTTTTGACAAATGAAGGCAATGCTTATCGTATACATTAATAGTCTTACCGCCTTCTTCTCTCTCCAAGGTCGCCAATCGTTCCTTATCACAGAAACAATAATATGCTTCGCCTTTTTCAATTAACTGTTTTGCATACTCAAGATAAATACCGCTTGCCTGACGCTCACTCTGTACATAAGGGCCAACGCCACCGTCCTTATCGGGACCTTCATCATGATGAAGACCTGTTTTATCCAAAGTACGATAAATAATATCTACTGCGCCTTCCACATATCTTTCCTGGTCGGTATCTTCGATACGAAGGATAAAATCACCCTTCTCATGCTTTGATACCAAATATGCGTACAATGCAGTACGTAAATTTCCTACGTGCATTCTTCCTGTAGGGGAAGGTGCAAATCGTGTTCTGATTTTAGCCATTTTAACGCCTCACTTTAATCTATTCATTGGTTGAAACCTTTTCCTATTTTGACATAAAAGAAAGACAAAATCAACCTTGTCAACGGTATATTTTATTTTTTTCGTCGCGTAACTACAATTACAATGCCCGTAACCGTCATCAAAATCGGCAAAAACAATACAATGATTCCGGTATATAAAAGAATCAACCCGGTACTTACCATCACATATTCGGGTTCTACGCTTTTGGCAGGGATTGTAGTACTTACTTCCACATCCGAACCGTAATTGATTGCTCCAAAGAACACATCCGAATTGGCATTTGCCACAACGGTATCAATATCTTCATAAAGGAACGCCGGCGTACCAATCATGGTAACCGTTGCCAATTCCCCGTTTTCGGCATATAACTCCGTACATACCCCAAGCATAAAAGGACCAACGTCATTGCCTTCTTCAAATTCCATGGTAGCATCGGGATTCAATACCTTCGCATAAGAATTATCCTGGGAAGTGAACAACGGATATACTTCCATTCCGCTCACATCCTCTTTTACCGTAAAACCTCTGGATTGTATCATCAAAGTATATTTACTGTTATATACGGAAGCCGTAATATCGTGATACTCATTATCCGGTAAAATCGCAAACGGAATCTGATCGTATACATAATACAAATCACTTTCCAAAACAGATCCTTCCGTGATATTAACACCGTATGTTTCCATCAGGGAATCATAATTCGGCGTATCCATAACATCTATAGAAGCCATCATAATAACGTTACCGCCACGATTTACATATTCTTTCACGGCAGTCACTTCTGCAGAAGACAAATCGTTTTCGGGTCCGTTAATTACCAGTGCAACCGCATCCGCAGGCACATCTTTTTCTTTTAAGAGAGAAAGATTTGCCGTAGTATAGCCACCTTTTCGGAATCTGGCAAGCAAACTTTCATTGATGGCCACCTCATTGTGTCCTTCCAGGAAATAAACCGTATAGGTTTCATCGGATATTAATGAGCCGATAGCCGCCGTGACCTGACCCTCAATATCAATGCCTGACACATAATTGGTCATGCCGTAAGCATCATAACCGTATTCCACCACATAACAATCAGCATATGCAATGGTTCTGTAAGCATCTCCTTTTTCTACAATCATGCCGGATTCATCCATATCAGCCCCGGTCTTATTCAAGGCAAAGGTCGGATAAAGGTCCAACGGTTTGTACTCTACTTTAATTTTATCACTGTATCTTTTATAAGCATCCAGATATAATCTGACACCGTCATCCACGGTTTCTTCACTTCCGATGACATAAACAGTAATTTCTTCTTCCAAACTGTCCAACACGGTCTTTGTGTCTTCCGTAATGGAATACCATTTATCTTCGGTCATATCAAACTGTGCATATTCCGAAGGAAGTTGTCTGACACCAATGTTAAGACCGACTACAATTGCCACTACAATCACGGCCCCTATCGCAGTTTTAAACAGATTCTTTTTTCCGTTGTTGGTTAACTGGAAACTGTTTTTACCAACCATAAACCAGGTCAGGAACAGCAGAATAAAAATCGCCGATATAATGTATGCCACATCCGTAAACACAATAATCCCCGAGAACATCATATTAAAAGGCGTGGTCACATCCAATATGCAGACAACTTTCGTAACCCAACTGTCTAATCCGAACAAAATCTCACAAAAGGATGGCACCAAAATCATAAAAATATAAAATCCGTATGTTAAAATTGCCGCGATAAACTGATGCTCGGTTACGGAAGATAAAAACATACCGATTGCAATACAGATACATCCGTAAAGGAAAAATGCAATCAATGCCATAACCGTCTCAGCCACGGGCACGCTTCCGTAAATGGCAAGTAAAATAATGCCAAAGGAAAATACAACAGTAGCCACAGCCATCATGGTAATCATCGCTAAAAACTTTGCCAAAACAATGGAGGACACCCGCACCGGCGCAGTTAAAAGTAACTGGTCTGTCTTAAATTTTTTCTCTTCCGAAAAAGAACGCATGGTAAGAATCGGAATCAAAAACAAAAGTACAATCAGCATATTTGCCAAGGTATCCGAAATGTACGGACTTCCGTACAGCAGATTATTTAAGGAAAAATATAACCCTGCAAAAAAAGTCAATGCTGCCAGAAACAGCCAGCCGGATAAGGATTTGATGTAACTTTTTAATTCTTTTTGATAAATTGCTATCATGATTCCTCTCCTCCTTCTGCTTCATTTTCTTTGGAATCGGCAAACGACTTTTCATCAGTATCTGATTCCGCTTCCGTTAAGACATTCTCTTCCTCTTCTGTCATTTCTGCTTCTTCTGCCTCACGACACTCCTGCAGAATATCCAAATAAACATCCTCCAGAGATGCTTTGGACATATTCATCTCAATAATAAGAATTCGTGCATCAGAGAGCGCAAAAGAAACCTCTTCGCGGACATCTTTTTTGGTTTCTTTTACTTCAAGTTCAAAACTTGCCTGTCCTTTCGCCTGTGCAATCAGTTTGTAACTTTCCAGACATTTTAATTTCTTTAATACTTCTTCTGCCTTAGATGCTTCGCCCTTTACGGTAATGGTAATTCTCTGACCGCCCTTATTCATCTTAAGAATATTTTCAGTAGTATCCATCGCTACCACTTTACCCTTGGCAATCATTAATACCTCATCACAAACCGCACTGATTTCCGATAAAATATGCGAACTTAAAATTACGGTGTGATTCTTTTTCAGACTCTTAATCAAGGTTCTGATTTCAATAATCTGTTCCGGATCCAGACCGACCGTAGGTTCATCCAAAATCACAATTTCAGGATTACCCAAAAGTGCCTGCGCAATACCTACACGCTGTTTATAGCCTTTCGACAAATTTTTAATCAGTCGTCCGGACACATCATTCAGACCGGTTTTCTTCATAATTTCATCAATTTCCGCACTGCGTTTGGCTTTATCCGTCTTTTTTAACTTTGCAACAAATTCAAGATACTCTTTTACATACATATCCTGATACAAAGGCGGATTCTCCGGCAGGTATCCGATGCATTTTTTGGCTTCCAGGGTTTCTTTTCCAAGGTCATGTCCGTTAATGGTAATTGTACCGATGGTCGGCGCTATGTAACCGGTAATCATATTCATGGTAGTACTTTTTCCGGCTCCGTTCGGTCCCAAAAAACCATAAATACGCCCTTTTTTCACTTTAAAAGAAATATCATCCACGGCTAAATGTGTGCCGTAAAGTTTCGTCAGATTTTTTACCTGAATCATCTTATTTCCTCCTTACACTTTCAATCCGTATGTTACGCATCTTTATATGCAAAAATTCTGTCTTTTCAAACAACTTCGAATTATATATAAAAATAATACAGAGAAAAACACTGTACTTTACACAAATACAGTGTTTTATCTTATGTAAAATTATTCTGTTTTACCTTCATCTGCTACTTTCGTTGTCTTTTTGGTTGTACTTCTTGTTGTTTTCTTTACTGTCTTTTTTTCAACAGTTTCCTCCTGCACGGAAGTTGTTTCTTCCTCTGCAAAATGATTCTTAACAAGTTTGGAAACAACAGGCAACTTAATTTCCTTGTTTTTAAGGCTCATAATCACCAAAACAAACATTACAATAAACTCAATAAAACGTACAAAATTTGCAATTCCGTCCATAAAATCCACACGCAAAATCCATTCACGTACGGAATTGAAATCCCACCAGGTTGATAAAATACCGAATGTTTCATTTACAAAACCAACATAAGTCTGGGATAACCAGTTACAAACCGTGGTAATAAGACTAAAAAATACCGATAATACAACAGCCTGTGTCGCGTTTATTTTTGCCGTATATGACTCTGACCAAACCATTACGGCCACAAATAAAACAATACATGCCGTAAAACTCATAAACCCCGTAAAATAACAAAGCATACTGACAAGAGCCGCAGAGATGCCCCATTTTGTTTTTTCCATTCTTAAATCCACCTTTCACAAATGCAATAAATTTACATTTTTGATTATATCATTTGTATTCCTTTTCAGCAACGGAAATTCCCCGTAAAAATACTTACCTCAAATAAGACATATACAATCACTTATTTCGTTCCGGTACTGCCGTGTCCGCCGCGGTCTTTCCCTTCCAGCACCGCAACTTCCGTAAATTGGATTTTCGGCTGGTTTTCCATAATTCTGAACTGACAGATACGGTCATTTTTATGTATTTCCGTATCACGTACTGCTAATACCGGCATAAACCACTGGTCATTGTCACCACAATATGAGCAATCAATCACGCCCTGATGATTGGTCTGAATAATACCGAAATTTTTAAAAGTGGAACTTCTGGGCACTACGTGAGCCTCGTATCCTTCCGGCAACTGCATTGCAATTCCCAAAGGAATCAATGCAAAATCACCTTTCTTTAAAACTACGTCTTTGGCTGCTCTTAAATCAATCCAGTCGGATTTTCCGTCAATGTAGCAGAGTTTCTCAATGGTTTCATCAAAATACTTGATTTTAATTTCTTTTATCATATTGTTCATTTTCATTTCCTTTTCACCGGTTAATAATATATTTGCACACTCTATGCCTCACACATTCTTGTGTTAGTTCCGAATGCATCCTTGGAATAATTCTCACAATGAAGCACGGGAACATAGGGCGCTTCTTTCTCCAACGTGGCTTTTACATCGATAACGCGCTGGTTGGAACTTCCTTTCCACATCAGTTTCGTATCTCTTTTATCAATGCGAAATTCACCGTCCACACACACATCTACATACTGCATAAAGTCTTCCATATAAATTTCGTCCCACAAAGAGCCGGTATAAAGCCAAATGGTTTTGTGAGGATATTTTTCTTTGATTTCTTTCATGAAATCAGCCACATCCAAACGATTGGCAAAATGCAAAGGATCTCCGCCGGAAAAAGTAATTCCGGAAATATAATCCTTATCCAGTTGCTCAAAAATTTCCTGTTTTGCTGCCTCATCAAACGGCAGACCGGAATTGGGGTCCCAGGTAATCGGATTATGACACTCTTTACAGCAATGACTGCAGCCCGATACCCAGAGAACCACACGCAGACCATCGCCGTTGAGCATGTCATCCTTGGTAATATTATGATATCTCATTTTTTATATATTCCTTTATTCTCAAATTAAGTGAAACAGTTCGTCTTCCGTCCCAAAATAAATCTTACAGGTTGCGTAAACATCAATAGAAAAATTACATGGACTTACGTTCCCTGATTTCAGCCATTTTCGCTTCATTCAAACGGGAATCCCCGTGAACGCGGGAATATGCCAAATAGCCGTTCATACGGTCAATCTTTGTTAAATTACTGCTTCCGCACTTCGGACAAACATCCATTTCCAGTTCCTGATGACCGCAATCATCACAATATGCCAGAGACATATTTAAGCCCTCATAAAAGCCCATATCCATGGCACGACGGATTAAGGTCTTAATTGCTTCTAAATTATAGTCAATCGGGTATCTTACGTACTGGATCTTACCGCCGTTACACAAATCCCAGAAACGTGCTTCCAAATCCTGCTTCTGAATCGGTGTAATGTCTTCCGCTACATGACAGTGGAAACTGTTCGATACATATTCACGGTCGGAAACGCCTTCAATAATGCCGTATTTTTTACGGAACTGCTTAATCTGCAAACCGCAAAGATTTTCTGCCGGAGTACCGTAAATCGCATAAAGATTTCCGTCCGCTTCCTTAAATTCCGTAACTCTTTTATTAATATATTCCATCACTTCCACAGCAAACTTGCCGTCTTCCACAAGTGACTTTCCGTTATGCAATTGCTGTAATTCGTTTAAAGCAGTAATACCGAAAGATGCAGTTGCTGCTTTAAGCAAGGGTTTAATTTTATCCGTAAGTTGTAAGTGTCCGCCAAGGAAACCACCTTCACAGTAAGCCAACGGATTGGTAGATGCGCGCATCTCGCCCAAATATGCATAGGTACGGATATGGAGTTGACGGATTAACTCAAGATAATAATCCAATACTTCATAAAAATCCCTGCTCTCATGCTTTGCCTTCGCATAAATCATAGGCAAATGAAGTGAAACCGCACCAATGTTAAATCTACCAACAAAAATAGGCTGATCATTCTCATCCGCAGGCGTCATACCGCCTCTTTCATACCAAGGGGATAAAAAGGCGCGGCATCCCATCGGGGAAATCACCTTTTTATACTGCTTATAAATACTTGCAACATATCCCTTACCGGTCATACTTAACCAATCGGGATACATGGTCTTTGCGGAACATTCCACACCGGCATTGAATACATCTTCCATTTCCTTACCGGGTCCGTGCAACTCTTCATCATATAAGAAGACAATCTTCGGGAATAAAACAGGCTTACGGCATTCCGGTCTTCCTTGTCCTCTCTTACGCACGTTTAACATGGAAATACAAGCCTGACGGGCAAACTTACCGGTTCCGAGACCTGCAGTCACCGTAATAAAAGGATAATCACCACGGCTGCTGGCTACCGTATTAAATTTATACTCCCAGCCCTGATATCCCTGCTCAAAATCACGGACAATATCTTCATCTGCTTCTTTTCTTGCCACTTCTTCCGATACACCCATGGCAAGATATTTTTTCACATATTTCTCATAAGACTTCTCTGCATAAGGCTCCAGAATCTTGTCCACCTCAGGCACGGTAAATCCGCCGTACTGCTGACTTGCAGCACTTAAAACAATATCACCGATGACGTCAAACGCAGTGTCCAGGGACTTAGGTTCATTATAAAAAATGTTACCCATTTCAAAACCGCCTTTTAACACGTTTGCCACATCAAAAAGACAGCAGTTCATGGTATCACGACGTGCAGACATATCATGCACATAAATATAGCCGTCACGGCAAGCCTGAATCTCTTCGGTAGTCATAAAGAACTTCTGATATAACTCTTTGTTTAACTGGTTAAACACCAAACTTCTCTTGGTAGAAACCAGTGCAGAATCCGTATTTGCGTTCTCTTTGTCACCGATATACATAATGGACTGACTCTTTTTATAAACATCATCCAACATACGGACAAATTCCTGCTTGTAGTTACGATAATCGCGGTAACTCTTTGCAACGATAGGTTTTACGCCCTCCAATGCACGTTCCACGATATTATGCATTTTTGCAATGGGAATCAATTCTTCACCCATTTCATCAATGCTGTCTACCACACTCTGGCAAATCTGTTTTTCATCATCCTCGGTAAATTTAGTCAATGCGCGATATGCAGACTTATTTACCGCATCAATTACTTTCTGGACATTAAACTCTTCCTTGCTGCCGTCTTTTTTTACGACTTTTACAGGCATTTTCGGTGTATAAATCTTACCATAATCTGTTTTGCTTTCCATAAAATCCCCCTCCGAACTGATTTACATAAAATCCTATATATAGTGTCTTTGAAATATAATATTCAAAAAGTTGATACAAGATATAGTATAGATGTTGTATCTGTAGATGTCAATAAGAGATATGTTCATTTTATAAAAATCTTTGGTTCAAAATAACAAAACCTCTCCATGCAGAAATAATATATTTTTTAATGAAATACATTTATTATTCTGCACGAGAGGTTTCTTTTTCTATACACTGTAATAATTTTAATTTATTTCTCCGGTAATACCATTCCTTCAGGATAAATCTGATCAATCACATTTTCACCATACATATAATCTCCTGCCAACACATAATCCCAGCCTTCGCGAGTAAAATATGTATGATAGGTAGCGCCATTTACATACGGATAAATTTCACCGCTATCTTTTTTAGTCGATGAATCATATATAGTAAGCGAAATTACATATTCATCAAATTCCCATGCTAAAGTTAACACTTCATATTTTGCAGGCTCATATACCGCTGCTGATTCTAAATATTGCGCTACATCTGCACCAATATAAATGTTTGTGTTTCCGTTTACTACATTTTCATATGCATTATCCAACCCTTCAGATACACTGGCAGAAGTCATAAATATATCTACATAGGAGGGAGAACCATATGTTTCAATCATCATATCCAAATATGCATTTGTATCACTCAATTCCTCTGAATAACCAAACATTTCTGCAAAATATTCATCACCGGAAGGATGTCCGTATCCGTCTATAGTAATACTAGCCCAACCGTTTGCAAGACATTCATCCACAGTCATTTCTGCGTCAGACATATTTCGTACATTTAAAAGAAAATGCTCATACTCATCCACTTTAACATTCATAGACTTTCCGGGTTCAAGTATTGTGCCGCTCTTCTCTGCCGGAATACTAAAACTGTCAAAAGAAACCGGAATCGTTAAGGGCTTCTCACCATTCGGGAATAAAACCACTCCTTCCGGTGCATTTTCCAACTGACCGGCAGTAAAATTGTGACTTGTCATCCAACGAATCTGTTCATCAAAAGCCTGATGTAATACCATTTCCTCCTGCACATCCAATTCTTCGCCATTATTTTCATTTTGAACATTTTCTCCCGAACCGCCATTTGTATCATCGGTTTGATTATCCTCTACGTTAACTGTGCCGTTATCCGGAGTTTCAATACTTTCATTTCCTTTGCTGACACCTACAGCGCTTCCGATACCTGTACCGATTAACACAACTGCTGCAATGGCTCCGATCATAATCTTGCCTTTGACCGCACCTGTCCCTGCCTTTATTTTATTACTCATTTTACTGTCTCCTTTTACCTTAGAAGAATCCTGTATTGCAGAATCCGATTCTGCATCAACAATCTTGGATTCCTCTCTCTTTCTGTCAAAACTATTTTTACGCTCCAAATCAATATTATCTTTCTTAAATTGCTCAAAAGATATTACCAATCCGCCCCATATATCCGGCACTTCCATACCGCTTGCTTCTGCCGCAAGAAGGCTTGTAAGGAAGGGGATACCGACAAAGGAATACAATTTATCCTTGCTTTCCTTCTCATATTCCAAAACACCTTCTTTGATTTTATTACGGGCAACACTGAGCCTTGATTTCACGGTTCCCGGCGGACATTCCATCAAATCGGCAATTTCCTCAATTTCCAATCCGTTAAAATAAAACAGAATGACGGTCTGATACTGAATGTCCGATAACTTTTTACGCATAATATCCATCACAATTTTACGCTTTGCCTTATTCGTAATGTATTCTTCCGGCAAAAAGTTTTCATTTTCTTCCTTCTTTAAATTTTCCAAATCTTCCGTTTCCAAAAGTTCGGGGCTTGTGTGTTCCAGCAATCTTTTACAGCGGTTTACGGCAATCTGTTTTAACCATGCCTGGAACTTTTCTTCCTCTTTTAATTGTTCCAGTTTTGAAAATGCCGTCATATAGGTATCCTGCATGGCGTCCTTGGCATTTTCTTCATGCTTCATAAAACCAAAGCAGATAAAATATACTGAACGATACGTCTCGCGATATACTTCCTCATAAGCGGCCTGTTCGCCCTGCTTCATGCGTTGTACCAATTCTTTTATTCTTTGTTCTTCCATTTTCACATCCTCCTTTATTATGTGCTGACATAATATAGATACGTCCCTTGCACACTAGGTTCATTTTTTTATAAAATTTTTTACCTTTTTATTTAAAAATAAAATCAATGAAAAAGATGAACGGCTCAAAAGACCGTTCATCTGCCAATATACAAACCACTTACTAATATATTTATAAGTTAAACATGATACTGTTTCATAATGTTTTTCATATAGTCTACATATTCTGTCACCACATAATTCGGACTCACAATTTGAACTTCCGGACCCAAACCGGTTAACCATCCGAACAACTGCGGACTCACCGATACTTTTAAGCGTGCCGTAAAATGATTCTCATCTACCGTGTGCGTGGAAATCTCTTTTCCGAAACGGTCAATCACAACTCCAATCAAACGATTGGGAAAACGTACCGTCAACGTTTCATCTTCTCCGGAATACATACCGAAGGCGCGATTGCAATAATCCGCTACATCAAAATTTTTACTCTTATCATTCATGATACGTGCAACCGGCAGAACCACCACATCTTTCATCTTATCAACGCGATAATTTTTAACCAAATCCGCTTCCTCGTCATAAGCAATCAGATAATATTTCTCCTCATTCCAAGCCAAAGCCAAAGGATTGACTTTGTATACTTTACCGTTTCTGCGGGGAATTGCCTCTTTGTTGATGGAATATTCCAGATATTTGTACGTAATTTGCTTATTATTCTCAATTGCCTCAAAAATTTCATCCACATTATAATAAATGGCTTCATTCTCTGATTTGATGCGGTTCATAACAAACACTTCACGCTTTAAATTCTTCGCCTCATGCTCCCCCGCAAGCGTAGTAATCTTACCAATCAGTTCCTTGGATTTTTTGGTCGTGATAAAACGGGAAGCCTGCACTGCATCCACCAAAACCTTCAGTTCTGCCACATCAAAATCACGGTAAGCCAAAAAATAACCGCCGTTTTTTCCCTTGGTCAGAACAATGTCATATCCGAAATCACGCAAGGTATCCATATCGTTGTAAATACTTTTGCGTTCTGCATGAATCCCTTCACGATTAAGCATTTCTACAATAGTTTCCGTCTTAATGGGATGACTTTCATCGCTTTTTTCCTGGAGCATTTTAAGGATATATAATAATTTTTGCTTTTGTTTTTCAGACTTAGGCATACTTGCCTCCTCATCCGGCATTATCCGCCTGTCGTATCATAAAACTAGTTGCTGCCCTCTGCCGTTTCAGCCAAAACTTCAGGTTCTTCCTGCATTTTGTTCTTATGTGTCAATTTGTAAAAGCCGATACCAAGAAATACAGCAATCACAATTGCAACAACAAAAACGAAAAATACCAGTAAATAACTTGCGAATGATGATAAAAAAGCCATAATACTCATGTTTTTTCTCCTTTTATATTGTTAATCATCCTATGATAATATGCACATTTCAACTATGCATTATTGTAGCATTGCACCGACGGAATCGTCAAGAAGGTTGTCCCCGTCTGCCGCTTGAGTAGCAAGTTCGTCACAACGCTCATTTTCCGGATGACCGGCATGTCCTTTTACCCAGATAAATTCCGCCTTGTGCGGCTTCATCGCTTCCAAGAGACGCTGCCATAAATCAATATTCTTCACTTCTTTTTTTCCGGCAGTACGCCAGTTATTTTTCACCCAGGAATCAATCCAATTCTGATTAAATGCATCCGTTACATATTTGGAATCCGAAACCACCGTCACCTCGCAAGGTTTTGTCAACGCTTCAAACCCCGTGATGACACCCATTAATTCCATGCGGTTATTGGTGGTCTGTTTATAGCCTGCACTGTATTCCCTGACGTGTAACTCGCCCTTAGAATCCGTATAATGTAAAATACAACCATAACCGCCCGGTCCGTTTGGATTTCCTCTTGCGGAACCGTCGCTGTAAAGTGTTACTTTCATCTTTATTAACTCTCCTTGTTTCTCCATTCACCTTCCTGCAAAAAGCATCCGGCCATCCATTCCGCATTCGCAATCAGGTCATCCGGATACCCCATCAGACTTAAAAGTTTAATGGCATTTCTGGTATTTGCAGGCCCTTTTAACAGTTTATAAGGGAATAAAATATCATTGTTTTCAATCTGTTCCTCGAAATGATAATTATCATATACATCCGCTAATAATTGTGTCAGTTCAATATCATGGGTCGCCGCAAAACATAACATATTTTCACCGGAGAACGACCGCATAATTTCAGACGCTGCCGCAATACGTTCCACGGTATTGGTTCCCCTTAAAACTTCATCCACAAAACATAAAACCTTCGCTCCGGGCTCACTTACAGACTCAAGAATACGTTTAATGGAACGGATTTCCACCATATAATAACTTTCTTTTGCTTCCAGATCATCTCTTAAAGACATGGAGGAAAAAATACGGTAGCGCTCTGCCGCATATTTTTTCGCCGGTACGGTTTGAATGGTCTGGGCAAGCAATGCACAAATTGCAACGGTTTTTAAAAACGTTGATTTGCCGGATGCATTAGAACCCGTCAAAAGCATACCTTTTTCAAGAGAAAATGAATTTGAAACCGGTTCCTGAATCAACGGATGAATTGCATCTTCTACAGCCATTCCGCTTTCCGCAAATTCCGGAACTGCATAAAAAGGCAATGCATTCCGAAAAGCGCTGACTGTAATATCCGTCTCCATTTTACCTAAAATCGTATTGATTCTGTCTATTTCAGCAGTATGAGTTGAAACAGTTCCCAGCATACGGTAAAAAATAAACAAATCCACATGCGTCAGCATTTTTACTATCATTAAAAGACTTGAAACAATATCTGTTGCCGCATTGGAAGAATAATCACTGCCAACAAACCACTGATTCAATCCGGAAATATCCCTAAGGGTTTTACGTAATTCCTTAAGTTCCGTTCCTTCTTCTTTCCAGACCTCCGGCACGCTTTTGGCAACCTTTTCCGCCGTAATCAGCATTCGTAAAATATACTCAAAACTCACAAGATATGGCTCAATATCCTTCTTTTTTTTCATATAACTGAGAATCATATAAGAAAGGATACATACCAAAATCCCAAGCCCGATATAGGTATTTACAAACAATAAAACAATACCCAGTATTAAAATAATCCAGGGAATCACAAAAACAACGGCTTTCTTTCCCGGCAATTCACACAAATATTGCAGGTAGCGGTACAAAGAGAATTTACCCGTTCTGCCCATCTTGGCAAATAAAAGTTGAAACGCAATTCTCTCCTCCTCATGCTCCCGCATATAAGCATAAACGGCTTCATTTTTTTGAAATTCATCCGTGTTTTCCGAAAGGATCGGAGTACGCATTCTGTAATAAAGGTACTCATCCCCTGCCGAAGAATAACAATGATTAATGCTCCGGTACAGGCGGTCACCGTCAATATCATTCCATGTTATATCATCAATGGTAAACTGCTCTTCCCTATGCCATTCATACATTCCCGGAATGGATTGCATACGCTCATTACTGAATTCCGCATTGTTTAATTTATTATATTCTTTTTTTAACCGGGCAATAAAATGCTTACGGATTTTACGTTCGTTTAACGTTCCCTGAATAACAACAAATACGTAAAATATCAGCAATGCGCCGAACAAAATAACATATTCCATAAAACCGAAAAAATCCTTTCACCAAAAGAAACTAAATCAATCAAATATACGCTTCAAAATCTTTTCCGCTTCTGCATATATCTCTTCCTTTGTGACGCCAATGGAAAATTCCCCTTTATCATATAAAATCCGACCGTTTATCATAGTAAAAATAACGTTGTTTTTACTTCCGGAATACACAATATTTTTACCGATATTATGCATCGGCTGCATATTGGGCTGTGATAAATCTAAAAGAATTAAATCTGCATTTTTTCCGGCATCAACACTGTCACTTTCCGGTATGCACATTGCATGTGCTCCGGTATGACAAGCCATTTTCAATACTTCCATTGCAGGAAGAGCCGCAGCATCTTCATCACGGATTTTCGCCAGTACGGAAGTCAAATACATTTCACGAAAAAAATCCAGTGCATTGTTGCTGGCCGGTCCGTCCGTACCGATTGCCACAGGAATTCCCTCTGCCAAAAGTTTTGTCACCGGTGCAATTCCGCTGGCAAGTTTGCAATTGGAACCGGGATTGGTTATGGCATAGAGGCCTCTCTGACGAATGATTTCGTAATCATCTTCTTCCAAATGCACCATATGATAACCGCCACCGCCGTTTGCAAACATACCGATACTGTCCAAAAAAGCCACCGGTGTCATACCGTAACGCTCTTTGCACTCTTTTACTTCTTTGGCAGTCTCTGAAATATGGGCGTAAACCGGCATTTTATATTGATTTGCCAATGCCGAAATTTCCTCCAGCAATCCCTTTGAACAGGTATATTCCGCATGAAAACCGGGTACAAATTTGACCAAATCTCCGGCTACATTATACTCTTTTATCCATTGTTCCAATAGCATTACCGACTGAGAAAAATTATTAACACCACCCGTCATGGTAATACGCATTCCGGTCTCCTGACAGGCTTTGGCAATGCTGTCAGGTGTTAAGTACATTTCAAAAATACCGGTGATTCCGCTCTGCAAATACTCCAAAATTGCAAGTTTCGTAAAAACAGAAATATCCTCTGCCGTAAGTTTGGCTTCCGGAGGAAAAACCGTATCATTTAACCATTCGTGCAAAGGTAAATCATCCGCTTTGGAACGTAAAAAAGTCATAGCCGAATGTGTATGACAGTTCTTAAATCCCGGTAAAATAAGATTTCCTTCACAATCACGCTCTACATCCCAGGCATATGCATCGCCGGTCTTCTCTTCATCCCCGCAGACATACAGAATTTTACCGTCTTCAATGCCAATCTGCATATTTTCTTTCGGTTCAGTATTACCATCCGCAAAACTGATTAATCTTGCATGAAACAAACGAATTTTCATAGTATCTCCAAATTCAATATCACAACTTGCCTTCTGCGCTTAATCTCGCCCCTGTTTTCAGACAACTATTTTATAAAAGGGCAAAACTCTCCGGCAATAAATCCTGTAACAGATATTCTTTGTAATCGGTTGCGCTCTTGGCAACCAAAATGCGAAACTCCTTGGGATTACCGAATTCCGCCATTACCTGACGGCACACACCGCAGGGATAAGTATAATCCACAGGCGGAGTACCTTTTTTACCGCCCACTACAGCAATCGCAACAAATTCCTTCTCGCCTTCGCTTACCGCCTTAAAAATTGCAGTACGTTCCGCACAGTTTGCTACGGAATAAGAAGCATTCTCAATATTACAACCATGATATATTTTACCGCTTCCGGTCAAAAGAGCCGCTCCCACGGCAAATTCGGAATAGGGGCAATATGACTGCTCCCTTGCCAACAGTGCTTCCTGAATTAATAATGCATCTTCCATTTTTTCTTCCTTTCGAAAAGAGCAGTCATAAACTGCTCCTTTCCATTATTTCAACATACTAAAATTATAAGGTTCCAAATTTCTTAACAGACTCTGTTACCAGTTTCTTAAACAAAGGCGCTGCCGTATTGGCTGCTTCCTGTACCTCATCATGCGTCAACGGATTCTCCGTCATGCCTGCCGCAAGGTTGCATACGCAGGAAATACCGCAGATTTTCATACCCATATGATTCGCTGCAATGGCTTCCACAACGGTACTCATACCAACCGCATCACCGCCTAAAGTACGAAGCATCTTAATTTCGGTAGGCGATTCAAAAGAAGGTCCCGTTAACTGAATATAAATACCCTTCTGTAACTTAATCTGATTCTCTTCCGCAGCCTCACGAATCAAAACTTTTAACTCTTCATCATATACGTGAGACATATCCGGGAAACGAACCCCCAATTCATCAATATTCGGACCAATCAAAGGATTGGGTGCAAAGCAGGAAATATGGTCTTCAATCAACATAAAATCTCCTGCTGAGAAACCGGGATTAATACCGCCTGATGCATTGGTTAAAAACAGAACCTCTGCGCCAAGTAATTTCATCAAACGAACCGGTAATACCACGTCTGAAATCGGGTAGCCTTCATAATAATGTACACGGCCTTTCATACATACTACAGGTACATTTCCCACATAACCGAAAATAAATTTGCCCGCATGTCCGGGCACGGTAGATACCGGGAACCCTTCAATATCGGAATAATCGATTTCCGCTACCACTTCAATATCTTTGGCATAATCGCCAAGGCCGGAGCCAAGTACAATTGCCACCTTCGGCACAAAATCGGTCTTTGCCCTTACACAGGCAACACAAGACTGTAACTTTTCATAAATCGGATTCATAGTAATACCCCCAAATTATTTTTTCATTGATAAAATTATTACGTATACCAAGTAATCCCTTGTTCTTCAAATGTATACGTAAAAAAGGAATGGAACATTAAATTCCACTCCTTTATTGTACCATAATTTGGTCTTTTTACAAAGCATATCTTAATAATTTTACTAAATAATAATACATACCATACCACCGTTGGATTCGTTCACGATTTTTTGCATGGTATCCTGTAATTTCACCTGACTTTCTTCCCCAATGGACATTACCTTCTGGTTGATTCCATCCTGCACCAGTTGTTCCACGGTTTTACCGAAAATATTGGTTTCCCATATTCCATCCGTTTTTTCTCCTTCGGCATTGATAAAATTGATTAAATCATTTGCCTGCTCCTGCGTACCCACAATCGGCGAAATTTCACTTTCAATATCTGCTTTAATCATATGAATGCTAGGACTGTGCGCAATGATTTTAACACCGTATTTATTGCCGTGCTTAATGATTTCGGGTTTTTCCAATCGGATATCGGATTTTTCCGGTGTCACAACACCATAGCCTTTGATTCGCACCGAATCCACGGCATTCTCCACCTTGGAATATTCCTGCATCTTGGCACCGACCTGCTTTAACGTTTCAATCAACTGCCATTCATTTGCAATTTCCTTACCGAGAATATCGCTTAACATTTCATAATAAAATCCGTCATCAACGGAAAGACTTAAGGATACTTTTCCGGTCGCCATATCAATGGAATCCATTTTACAATGATTTATGTATTCACTACCCAAATTCCAATCGCTGTTTGCCACATCCCGTATGGTATTTAAATTTGCGGCATATTCTGCAATCCTTGCACACATATCAATCTTTACTTTATGATCATTTTCCAACAGTTCCACCCATTTAGGCATATAAAATTCAAGTCTTGCAATCGGGAACTCATACATTACTTCCGTAAGAAGACGATGAATATCTTCTTTTTTCAACTGTGCACAATTCACAGGAATCGCTTTCACACCATACTTTACGGTAATTTCATCCGCAACAGCAATTGCTTCTTCACTGTATGGCTTTGACGAATTCACAATGACCAGAAACGGCTTATTCAAGGCTTTTAACTCGGTAATAGTGCGTTCTTCCGCAGCCAGATAACTTTCTCTCGGCAAATCCGAAAAAGAACCGTCACAGGTCACCACAAGACCAATGGTGGAATGATCATTGATTACCTTTTGTGTTCCCACTTCCGCAGCCTTTGTAAAAGGAATCGGACGGTCAAACCAGGGCGTCTTTACCATACGCTCCGCATCATTTTCCATATGTCCGGTGGCACCGTCAACCATAAAACCGACACAATCAATCAAGCGCACCTTAATTTGAACATCATCGGTCAACTGAACTTCGGCAGCTTCTTTGGGAATGAACTTCGGCTCCGTGGTGGTAATGGTTTTACCGCCGCTGCTCTGGGGCAGTTCATCCTGAGCGCGCATACGCTCATTGGCATCCGTCATATTGGGCAGAACCAGCAAATCCATAAAACGCTTGATAAAAGTCGACTTCCCTGTTCTGACCGGTCCTACAACACCAAGATAAATCTCTCCGTTGCAACGTTCCTGTATATCATGATAAAGATCAAATGTATCCGTATATTTTCTGTCCATAACAAACCTCCTGACTTATCTGTTACAATATATGTCAGGCATTCTAACGGTATGACTGAATCGTTTTCTTTTTTAATATAAAAATGACCGGTCGCGTAATGAACCGGTCATTTTTATTATATATGTACCCTTATACTTATATTATTATACTTTCGTCTCACCACAATTGCATTTTTTTACGGACCCGTGATGGATCTTTTTACACTTGGGACATTCCCATGCATCCTCAGCAAGCATACTCTTTCTATCCTTAAAATCAGAATTATAAAAGATATTCTTTGTTTCATAACGAATTGCTTCTACCTCATCTAAAATCTTTTCCAAGGCGAAGAAGGGCAAAGAAAGCATAAAAGTAACGGCAAAACCAAGCAACAACACCATAACAAACTCTAAAAGATTTTCTGCACCTACATATTCAATACTTTTAATAAAACTGATATATGTTCCGAGTACTGCGATTACAATACCACTGATTTTTAAACAAATTTTCAATTCTCTTATCTCCTTTAATATTAAATTATAATTTACACAGTTCTGCTCTACACCGGCTTTTCATATAACACATCATATAATTCTTTTAACGTATGAATTGTATAGGTCGGTACAATCTCCCCATACTCCGGTGTTTCCGGCACAATATGGCAGGTATCGATACCGAAATCATATCCGCCCTTAATGTCGGACGTCATGGAATCACCCACGATAATCATACTGCTTTTATCCGGGCAACCCAATTGTTCATACACATACTGAAAAAACTCATAATGCGGCTTATTAAATCCAATATCCTCCGAAACAAAGACATTTTGAAAGAAAGGCAACAGGGTACAGTCCTGCAGACGCTGATGCTGCACCGCCGCTGTTCCGTTTGTCACAAGGCTCAGACGAAAATGCCTTCCCAAACGGGCACATACTTCATAAGCATCCGGCATCAAATCATGCCCCTTTGCTAACTCACTCTGATAAAACATCTCCATGGAATCATCCCCGGGATGCTCAACACCGAAATGCTCACACATAATTTTATAACGACAGTCAATCAACTCCGGCTTGGTAATTTCCTTACGCTCCAGTTTTTTCCAAAGGCTGTCATTTAACCGGTCATAAAATGCAATACTCTCCTCATTAACAGGAAAGCCATACTTCTCGTAAGTTGTAATCAAAGCATTTCTCTGGGCTGCCTTAAAATCAATCAAGGTCATATCCGCATCCAGCAAGACGTGTAAATATTTCATCTGTTTTTCTCCTTAATAAGCGTATAGTGCAATCTGAAAGACTGCACTATATCAATATCTTTTATATTATCGTTTCTCCGGTTCTTCTTCATCAAACTCAATCTGAAGAAAATAGCCTCGGGGCGTATCCAGAATATCCCTAACAATACCTTCACGGCTTTTTAAACGTTCATAATAGGCATAGTTCCCCGACATCGCAATAGCAGGTTCTGCCGTATAATAGTAACTGGACGGCAAAACACCCTCCGTCACTTTTACGGTATCACCGATTGACACCAAATTTTCACGTTCCATTTTAAATTCCATCAGACGCATCTGTTTAATCCTCCCTAAATCTTACAAAAGGATTATATCACTCTTTCATAGTTAAAAAAAGTGAATTAAAGTTGCAGAACTACAACTCCTGCTAATTCCATGCCCCGTCAATGATTTCAATCTTTTTATCACGAAGCATCAATTCCTTCACTGCCTGATCCGCAGGTTGTCCCTCAAAAAGAATGGCATTCACCTGCTCAACAATAGGCATATCCACATCAAATTTCTTGGCAAGTGCCATCGCAGCCTTAGCAGAATGCACACCTTCCACAACCATCTTTACCTCTTTCATGGCTTCATCCATGGTGTATCCCTGACCGATTAACATACCCGCCTTACGATTTCTGGAATGTTGGCTTGCACAGGTTACAATCAGGTCACCCACACCTGACAATCCGTAGAATGTCTCGAATTTGCCGCCCATCGTCATACCAAGTCTTGCAATTTCATTAATACCTCTGGTAATCAATGCTGCCTTGGTATTATCGCCATATCCCAATCCGTCCGCAATACCGGCCGCAAGCGCAACCACGTTTTTCAATGCCGCACCGATTTCAATACCCAGGACATCAGGACTGGTATACACACGGAACACTTCACTCATAAACAGATTCTGGATATATTCCGCAGTCTCCTTACTTCTTGCACCTACAACAATCGTGGTAGGAATCTGACGTCCCACTTCTTCCGCATGGGAAGGACCTGATAAAACAGCCACATCTGCATCAGGAAGTTCATCTTCGATTACCCCTGACAACGTAGTCAGCGTTTTTTCCTCAATTCCTTTGGCTACATTTACAACAATCTGTCCTTTTCGTAAAAACGCCTTCATTCTTGCCGATGTACTTCTTACAAACGGAGAAGGAACGGCTAAAACAAGAATATCCTTCTCTTTCATCGCCGCTTCCAAATCTGTTGTAAAAATCATTTCTTCGGGCAAAGCCACACCGGGCAATTTATCTTTATGCTCACGTTCTCTTTGAAGCATTGTGATTTCATCTTCCAATGCTGACCACACAGTAACATCATTTCCGTTGTTATATAATAATTTCGCCAATGCAATGCCCCAACTGCCGGCACCGATCATACCAACTCTTGCCATATTAGTTATCCTCTTTCTGTTTTAAAACATTCTCTTCCATTTTCTCTTTTACTTCATCTGCAATATCTTCTGCTTTTTCCTGAATGTCTTCAATTACTTCTTCAACCTTCTCTTTTATTTCCTCGATTTCTTCCTTGACTTCCTCGGTAATTTCTTCTTTTTCGGCAGTATGTGCATCGGATTTTTCTTTCATCGCCGCACCGATTTCACCGTCTTTCTTGGTTTTCTTCAAAATGGTTTTACGTTCCTCACCGCGAATCAGGCGTTTAATATTTTCCCTGTGCTGGAATAACGCAAGCGCCGTTAAAAGTGCCGCCACTATGTACATTTCAATCAATGCTGGCTGGCTCATTCCCAAAAGTCCGCTCTGACCGAAAATCAAAAGTTGCGCCATAAAACCTAAGTATAAAAAGATAGACGCCAAAGATACATAATGTGTTAAAAAAAAGATTCCGAAGAAAATTACCACGGATGCCG
>X409_Impala__coassemble_434_pt1 | contig 21826 bp, 17 predicted proteins | sample X409_Impala__metabat2_low_PE_002 | metagenome-assembled genome bin X409_Impala
TTCACATTGTTTAAATCCATCAACTGAATGTACGGAACTACTAAAATATTTATTGCAAACAAACAACTGCCCGACAACAGCCCAACAATACGGAATTCGTCAAACCAATGGGCAATCCCCTTTTTCGCCTTTTTTTCTTTTTGGGGAACGGATTGAAGCAACATCCCTGTCAAATAACCAAATCCAACCGGCAGCGCTGCTATGACTGCTTTAGTCAATATTCGCAATTCTGCCAACCAAAAGTCCGCAATTCCCGCATTCGCAACCGTATGATATCCGTAAAAAGCCCCCACCGCAAGAAGCATAACCAATGCAACGGATACAACGACAGCAATTAATTTCTTCTTTATAAAATGTCTGCACACTTTCAAAATTGCATACAAAAGAAATTCCGCCAATAACAACACCGGTAAAAACCAAAGAACCGAGTATCCCTGTAACGTAAGGGTCTGTATCGCATGCTCTTTGAATATATCCCAAGTAAAGATTCCACGCCAAATTTGAATCAAATCAACCAATAAGGATCCTACCGAAAACCAAAGATACGGCAGCATAATACCCTTCACTTTGTGTCGGACAATCTTGCCTACAGGTTGTTCTTCTTCGCTTTTTAACTGCATCAATACGCCGGATACCAAAAAGAAGGCAGGCAAATGAAACGTAGAAAGCCATACATTTTTGTCAAAATCAATCAGGCCGCTGTGCCCCGTTACCACAAGAAAAATAGCAATACCGCGCACCATATCCAGATACGTAATGCGTTTTCCGTTATTCGATTGTGCCTCGGAACTGTATAAAAAACGCAGTTCCTTCTTCACTCTTGCAAGCATATCGCAACTCCTTTTTCAAATCATGACTATTATATCAAAGAACTTACCATATTACTAATAAAATTTTTATCCGCATCCTCCGTCAAACTTTTTTCATTCCTTTCTAATCTAAAAATATGAACTGTTTACTTTTTCTTCCATTGTATATTTTACTTTTATCCGTTATAATGATGCTGTGTAAAAACGAAAGGGGAAATACCCGGTTTTCCCGGGTAAGAAGTTATATGGAAAAAGAGAGAAGAAAATCCCGTATCAATCCGCTTTTGATTACGGCAAACATTACAAGCATTTTATCCTTGATTTGCTGCATCGCCATTCTCTTTCTTGTAGTAAGCAACAACCATTCGTCGGAAACGGAAGAGGAAGTTATGATGAATCTGGAACCGGACCGGACCTATACCGCTGACGAAGTAGATGCTCTGGTTGCCGAAGCCAAGTTAGAAGGCGGTGAGGAAGGCAGGGAAGAAATCCGGGAAGATATTAAAGCCGCCTATATGAACGGCACCGGCATAGTACATGAATTACGTCTTTTGTTTCCCAATGACATTGTCTTTTATAACAACGGAAGATATCAGTTTGAGCCCATTTCAAGCAGCATTCCGGTCCGCACTTACGATCCTGCGGGTTTGATAGTCAATAATCGTGGTGAAATGGAGTATCAGGTAAACGGCGAGGTAAAATCGCTCAAAGGAATTGACTTATCCCGTTACCAGGGAGACATTGACTGGTCCAAAGTGGCCGGGGACGGCGTTGATTTTGCCATGATCCGCGTAGGAATCCGCGGTTACGGCACCGGTGAAATAGTACTTGACGACACTTTGGATACCAATATGATGGGCGCATCTTATAACGGCATTGATGTGGGGGCATATTTCTTTACCCAGGCAATCAGCGAGGAAGAAGCAATCGAAGAAGCCGAAGCGGTTATTGAGGCTCTGGCTCCCTACAATGTTACCTATCCCATTGCCATCGACGTAGAAGATGTCAATGACAGCGCCGCAAGAACTGCTAATTTAACCGCCACACAAAGAACCGATTATGTTATTGCATTCTGCGAACGTTTGGAAGAAGCCGGCTATACGCCTATGATTTACGGCAATTTAAAATCCTATTGCGATATGTTGGAAATGGAACGCTTAAACGAATACGAGAAATGGTTTGCATTTTATGACACATATGTATATTTTCCTTATGAAATATCCATGTGGCAATATACGGACAGCGGCACCGTAAACGGTATCGAAGGAAATGTAGATTTAAATATCATTTTCTCTGACAAATACAATGATTAAAATAATGACACAACTGTTTAATGGATGACGCATTTTGAAGTTGTATTGTAATTTTGTAATGTAATATAAAAAATCCCTTACGCGGCAAACTGTCGCATAAGGGATTTTTTCATTCGTATGGTACTTGTTAAACGATAAAAAAGGTTATCACAATGACACAACCGTCATTTATTTTTCTTTTTCATCCAAACGCATGGTAAGGCTGATTCGTTTCTTCGCCAAATCAACATCCAAAACTTTTACATCTACCACATCGCCTACGCTGACTGCTTCCAACGGATGCTTAATAAACCGGTTGGTAATGCGGGAAATATGTACCAAACCATCCTGGTGTACACCAATATCCACAAACGCACCAAAGTCGATTACGTTACGGACCGTTCCTTTTAACACCATACCCGGCTTTAAATCTTCCATATCGAGCACGTCACTTCTCAAAATCGGTGCAGGCATATTTTCTCTGGGGTCACGGGCCGGCTTCTCCAACTCATTTAAAATGTCTGTCAAAGTAATTTCGCCGATTCCAAGTTCTTGTGCAAGTTTCTTCTTATCATGAACTTTGGATGCAAGGCCGCTTACTTCCTTTGTTTCTTTTACCGGCTCCACTATTTCGGTCACATTTGCCTTTTCCATTGCTTTGGCCATAGCCAGACCCATCGCGGTGTTGGTATTGCGGATTACAACCTTGCGCTCTTTCGGTTTTGCAGCCTTCTTCTGCGCGTCTTTTTTCCCTTTGTTGGCTGCCGCTTTCTTCTGAGCCTCTTTTACATCCTCCATGGTAAGACCAAGTTTGTCCAATAATTTCATAGTTGCTTCATAAGACTCCGGATGAACACTTGTAGCATCCAAAGGATTGTCCCCGTCGGTAATACGCATAAATCCTGCACACTGCTCATAGGCTTTGGGACCGAGTTTGGCTACCTTCAAAAGTTGCTGACGATTGGTAAATCTTCCGTTTGCCTCACGATAATCTACAATATTCTTGGCAATTACTTTCGAAATTCCCGAAATGTATTCCAAAAGCGGTGCAGACGCGGTATTCAAGTCTACGCCTACTTTATTTACACTGTCTTCTACCACTCCGCTTAAGGCTTCTCCCAATTTCTTTTGATTCATATCATGCTGATACTGTCCTACGCCGATGGATTTCGGATCTATCTTTACCAATTCCGCCAAAGGATCCTGTAATCTTCTTGCAATGGATGCCGCGCTTCTCTGTCCGACGTCAAAATTAGGGAATTCCTCAGTTGCAAGTTTACTTGCAGAATATACGGAAGCCCCTGCTTCGTTTACAATTACGTATTGAACAGGTCGGTCAATCTCTTTTAGTAATTCTACGATGACTTGCTCGGATTCTCTTGAGGCTGTGCCGTTTCCTACAGAAATTAAATCTACATTATATTTCTTAATTATCTGTTTTAAGACTTTTTTCGATTCTTCTACCTTATTCTGCGGTGCCGTAGGAAAAATAACGGTAGTAGTCAAAACCTTGCCTGTAGGGTCTACCACTGCCAACTTACAACCCGTACGAAAAGCAGGGTCCCATCCCAAAACCACTTTACCGAGAATGGGCGGCTGTAACAATAACTGCTCCAGATTTTTACCAAACACGGAGATTGCACCGTCTTCCGCCTTCTCCGTTAACTCATTACGGATTTCTCTTTCAATGGCAGGCGCAATCAATCTGTCATAAGCATCCTCTGCCGCTTCCGTAATAATCGGTGTCGTGTACGGATTCTCGTTTTTCAAAGTCTTCTTATTTAAATATTGGAGAATTCGCTCCTTGGGAGCCTCAATTTTTACTTTTAATACTTCTTTGTCTTCCCCGCGATTCAAAGCAAGCACGCGATGTCCCGCTACTTTCGTTACCGGCTCCGAATAATCATAGTACATTTCAAAGATTTTTTCTTTTTCTTCCTTTTTGAGGCTGCTTACAATAATACCTTCTTCCATGGTAGCCTCTCGGATATATGTTCTGTGCGCCGCATCATCAGAAATCAGTTCCGCAATAATGTCCCTTGCTCCGGCAATGGCTTCCTCTACGGTTGTCACGCCTTTTTCTTCCGAAAGATAACATTCCGCACTTTTTTCCAAAGATTCTTCCGTTTCCTGGGCAAGAATCAGTTCTGCCAGAGGCTCCAGTCCCTTTTCTTTCGCAATGCCCGCTCTTGTCTTACGTTTCGGTCTGTAGGGACGATATAAATCTTCCACTGCCACCAATGTAGTCGCTTCGAGAATCTGTTTGCGCAGTTCCTCTGTCATTTTTCCCTGTTCTTCAATGCTTGAAATCACCTGCTCCTGCTTTTCACAAAGATTACGCAAATAGGTAAGTCTTTCATTTAAATTTCGAAGCACTTCGTCATTTAAATTTCCTGTAACGTCCTTACGATATCTTGCAATAAAAGGAATGGTATTTCCTTCGTCAATTAATTTGATGGTCACATCCACCTGTTCTTTTTTGATTTGCAATTCTTTTGCAAGTTGTAATGCAATATCCATTTTTTCCTCCTGAAACGATCGGACCGGTAGTCCGTATTCCTCTCCAAGTATACCCGATTTCACACATCTTTCGCAACTAAATTAAGGTAAAAGCAAGGTTTTTTTCTTTTCATTCTTCTCCCCGCGTGTTATACTGTAAAAAAGTGTACTTATTTTTTATTTTACGAGGCAGACTATGAATACTTCCGAGCCAAATTACCGCCATTTTACCATGGCCAAAACCGCCGGCACCTTTGCCTTTGCCGCAGTGATTACGGCTTTATTCGGCACTGTGTTTTTTCCTTTTATTTTCGGCGGATTATCCATTATATTCGCGGTTTTGTCCAAAGGAAATACCGCGCGTTATCAACTCAATGCTAAGATTGCAATCATTGCATCCTGCATAGCATTAGTCGGCAACACCGCTTATACGGGCTTTGCCTTTTATAACGTATTCTTTAACGAGGAATACCGGGAACAATTGGATGAGACATTTGAACAGTTATACGGAATGAATATGGAAGAATATACCTCCTATATGCTTTCATTCCCGAAATATGGCGAGATGCCCTCGGAACATTAAATGATTTGCATTACGGCTCGCCGTAACCGACAAGATAAAAGACTAAAAATATAACAACATGCAGAAAGGAGAAGCCTATGAACGGAATCGCTTATATCGGCGCTATGGATTATCAGAATATGAACAATGCGGACAAAATCGTAATACCCGGCAGCCCCGTTGCCGAAAAAAACGAAAAGAACGATGTTTCCGGCATCAAAAAAGCAGACCCGTCCGGCGAATGCCAGACCTGTGCCAACCGTAAATATCAGGATGGTTCCGACGAAATGGTTTCTTTTAAATCTGCCCAGCACATATCACCTTTGGCAGCCGGTACCGCCGTGCGTGCCCATGAACAGGAACACGTGTCCAACGCTTACAAAAAAGCCGCACAGGATAACGGCAAAGTATTGCAGGCCAGTGTAAGAATACATACATCCGTATGTCCGGAATGCGGTCGTTCCTACGTATCCGGTGGCGTAACCAGTACCAAAATTCAATATGCGAACGAAGAAAATCCCTATACGAAAGAACTGAAGAAATTACAAAAAGATGCTTTCACCGGTTCTAATTTTGACGTATCACTGAAATAAAAGGCAGGATATAAAATGTATTCCAAAATCAAAGAAATCAAAGCATATGCAAGAGAACAACTGCTGTCACATATGTGGACAGCAGTCTTCTTTACGTTTCTGTATATTATGCTTACCAATCTTTGCACCTGCTGCCTGATGGTATATCCCGGCGGCGGCAGCATTGCGGAGTTTATGGTGTATGAATTTACAACCCTCCTGATTGATTTATTTGCAGGACTCCTGCAGGCAGGTGTTGCCTGCTTTTATCTGAATGTATCCACGGGCAAATCAAGGGCTTCACTGTATGACCTTTTTTATGCGTTTACACACAGCCCCGACAAAGCCTTAAAAGTAACGCTGATGCTGTCACTGGCGCATATGGTTTGTACACTTCCCTACGTAATTTATACACTTTTCTTTATGCCGTCTTATACAATGGAAGAATTTATGAATATGCCCCCCGAAATAATGCAATCCATGGGAATTGCATATTTCATCCTGGGCGCGGGAGAACTGGTATATTTTCTGATTTGCTTATATTTTGAACCTGTTTATTTTATGTTGGCGGATATGCCCTCCCTCACGGCTACAAAAGCAATGAAAATGAGTATATGGTTAATGAAAGGAAGCAAAGTTCGTCTTCTCGGACTAAAACTTAGCTTCCTTCCTCTGCAATTTATTTCACTTTTGACCTTCGGTATCGGTAATCTTTGGCTGATTCCCTATATGAATACTGCCTCAGCATATTTTTATACCGACTTATCTGCCAAACGCTTGAATCAACAAAAGTAATGTCTTTGAATCGTTACTTTTAAAACAAATAACACATTTTTAATCAACGGCATCTTCACCGACGGCTTTTCCTCCGAGATTTTTCCACTTCAGGTAAGCCGTCATCATTTTATCCAAATCTCCGTCCAACACCGCATCAACGTTACCGGTTTCTTCCCCGGTTCTGGTATCTTTCACCAAAGTATACGGTTGCATGACATAGGAGCGAATCTGGCTTCCCCAGCCGATTTCTTTGATTTCTCCGCGTATATCCGATAATTTCTCAGCATTTGCTTCCTGTTTTAACATCAACAATTTAGCGCGTAACATCTGCATCGCCTTATCTTTGTTACTATGCTGGGAACGCTCATTCTGACATTGCACTACCACCCCCGTGGGAATGTGGGTGATTCGTACAGCCGACGACGTCTTATTGATATGCTGTCCACCTGCACCGCTGCTTCGATACGTATCAATACGCAAATCATCCGGATTAATATCCAGTTCCACATCTTCCGGTAATTCCGGCATTACATCCAAGGATACAAAAGAAGTCTGTCGTTTTCCCTGTGCATTAAAAGGCGAGATGCGCACCAGACGATGTACACCTTTCTCCGACTTCAGATAGCCGTAGGCATTCAAACCGTTCACCTGCCATGATACCGACTTAATTCCGGCCTCGTCACCGTCCTGATAATCCAGCACTTCCACGGTATAGCCTTTCCGTTCCGCCCAACGCACATACATACGATAAAGCATGGCAGCCCAGTCGCAACTTTCTGTTCCGCCCGCACCTGCATTCAGTCTGAGAATTGCATTGTTGGTATCATATTCTTCCGATAAAAGTGTGGAAATACGTATCTTTTCGAACTCCTCCACAAATTCATCCAATTCAGCACGAATATCAGCCGCCAGTTCCGCATCATTTTCTTCATATGCCATTTGTATCAGCATTCCGATATCTTCCATCTGGCTTTCCAAATGACGGTACAAATCAATGGTATCCTGAAGATTCTTCATCTCCTTCATTTTACGGTTGGACACCTCAGGATTATCCCAAAATCCGGGTTCCTGGCTTTCTCTCTCTAATTCTTTCACCCGCTCAGTCTTATTCACTAAGTCAAAGTGAATCCCTCACTTCCGCCAATGGAGTTACGTAAGTTTGCAATTCGCTTTTCATTGCATCCAATTCAACCACTTTGCGTCACCACCTTTACTTTTTATAATATAAAATAAGTCCGCTCACGCGTCCTTTTATAAAAGACACCCGGCAACATGCTCTTTGCAAGCCAACCTTACCGGGTGTACATTTCCATACTTTTACAATTTATGCGTTACGTCCGCAACACTGCTTATACTTCTTACCGCTTCCGCAAGGGCAGGGTGAGTTCGGATAAATCTTCTCATTTTCGCGTTTCACGGGACCTTTGGCTACCGAATCATCTTTGTTGGTACCGGTTACCTTAGCCACCTGTTCACGCTCTAACTTCTGCTCAACTCTGACATGCATGATTAAGCGTACGGTTTCTTCACGAATTCCTTCCGTCATTGCATCAAACATATCAAAACCGCTCATCTTGTATTCTACCAAAGGATCCTTTTGTCCGTATGCTACCATATGGATACCCTGCTGAAGTTGTGCCATATCATCAATATGTGCCATCCACTTATGGTCAATCGCTTTTAACAATACGACACGTTCCACTTCACGGATTGCATCCGCCTGCGGGAATTCCGCCTCTTTGGCTTCATAAAATTTAACCGCTTCTTCCTTCAACTGCTGTTTTAATGCATTCTTTTTGGGCTTTTCTACCCTTTCTGCGGTAATGGGTTCTAAGGGAATGATAGGCAACAATGCATTGTTTAATTCTGCAAAATCCCACTCATCCACGGATGCATCGTCACTGATACAATTGTCTACGGTATTTTCCACAATATCCGTAATCATCTTATAAATGACATCACGCATACTTTCACCGCTTAATACGCGGAGACGCTCTGCATAAATAATCTCTCTCTGGTCATTCATTACCTGATCATAATCCAACAGATTCTTACGAATACCATAGTTATTATTCTCGATTCTCTTCTGTGCGTTTTCAATCGTTTTGGTCAACATCGGATGCTGGATTTCCTGGGTTTCTTCCACACCCAAAGAATTAAACACCGCCATCAACCGGTCAGAACCGAACAGGCGCATCAAATCGTCTTCCAATGAAATAAAAAATCTGGATTCACCGGGATCCCCCTGACGTCCCGCACGACCGCGCAACTGATTATCAATACGTCTGGATTCATGACGTTCCGTACCGATAATCTTAAGACCGCCTGCCTCTCTTGACTTTTCGTCCAGTTTAATATCCGTACCACGACCCGCCATATTGGTTGCAATGGTTACGGCACCGAACTGTCCGGCCTTTGCAACAATTTCAGCCTCCATTTCATGGAACTTGGCGTTCAAAACCTGATGCGGGATACCGCGTTTACGAAGCATACGGCTGATTTCTTCCGAAGATTCAATGGTAATGGTACCTACCAATACCGGTTGTCCCGCCTTATGTGCCGCTTCCACTTCTTCACAAATCGCAAGTAATTTGCCGCGCTTTGTTTTATAAACCGCATCATTATGGTCGATACGTGCCACGGGACGGTTGGTGGGAATCTCTATAACATCCATTCCGTAGATGTTACGGAATTCCTTTTCCTCTGTTAACGCAGTACCGGTCATACCGGCTTTTTTATCGAATTTATTAAAGAAGTTCTGGAATGTAATGGTCGCAAGCGTTTTACTCTCTCTCTTAACCTTCACATGTTCCTTCGCTTCAATTGCCTGATGCAAACCGTCTGAAAAACGGCGGCCGGGCATAATACGTCCCGTAAATTCATCCACAATCATAACCTGATCATCTTTTACGACGTAATTCTGATCACGGAACATTAGATTGTGCGCACGCAACGCCAAAATAATATTATGCTGGATTTCAAGATTCTCGGGGTCTGCGAGATTCTCAATGCGGAAGAAATTCTCTACCTTCTCCACGCCGGCTGCGGTAAGATTTACCGCCTTATCCTTTTCATTTACGATAAAATCGCCGTCCTCTTCCTGTTCCACGCGAAGCAGAATATCCATTTTGGACTGCTCTTCCATATCCTTACCGCGCTTCATCTGACGCGCAAGAATATCGCATGCTTCATAAAGTCTGGTGGACTTACCGCTCTGTCCGGAAATAATCAACGGCGTTCTTGCCTCATCAATTAAAACAGAGTCAACTTCGTCGATGATGGCATAATGTAAGGGGCGAAGTACCAACTGCTCCTTATAAATAACCATATTATCACGAAGATAATCGAAGCCCAACTCATTGTTGGTAACATAGGTAATATCACAATTATATGCCGCACGACGTTCGTCCGCTTTCAGGCTGTTTAATACCACACCGACTTTAAGCCCCAAAAACTCATGAATCTGTCCCATCCACTCAGCATCTCGCTTGGCAAGGTAATCATTCACCGTAACGATGTATACGCCCTTACCTTCCAAGGCATTCAGATAGGCAGGCAACGTAGATACCAAGGTTTTACCTTCACCGGTTCTCATCTCCGCAATACGTCCCTGATGTAAAATAACACCACCGATTAACTGCACACGATAATGCTCCATATCCAGCACACGTTTTCCCGCTTCACGCACTACCGCAAAAGCCTCCGGAAGGAGGTCATCCAATGATTCACCTTCTTCATAACGCTTTTTGAATTCTGCCGTTTTTGCGCGAAGTTCCTCATCGGAAAGTGCCTGCATTGCAGGACGCAATGCTTCGATTTGATCTACTGTTTTATTAATTCGTTTCAGTTCTCTTTCACTATGCGTTCCGAAAACTTTTTCAAATACGCCCATTTTATTCTCCAATCATTCCCTGATAATATGCAAGGACGCAAAAGCCCACACTCTCCATATTACCATTTATAATTTACATCTTGACTATTCTAACAGATTTAAAAAAAGGATTCAACCACTTATGTGTAAACAAAGTGTGAATCCTTATACATTATTCGACATATCCTGTTAAAAAAATGCACACTCAGGAAATCTTTGTCTCCCCGAAATGCTCCAAAAAGGTAGGGTCTTTGGCCTTGCGCCAAAACAAATAACATACCACAACGGCAAAACCGGCGTGTACAATCAACTCAAACCAAGCCGGTCCCTTTGTTAAAATTTTGATTACTCGTTTCTGGGAGCGGCGACTGGATTTTAAAAACTTCTTTATCAATTTGTTAATTTTCTTTTCACGTTTCTTTACGGTTGCCTGCAATTTTTGACCAAACGTTTTCTTTTTCCCGAACATAGCAATCCCTCCCCTTATCGGACTCGGTTTTATTATAGCCTTTTTTCCCGTTTCTTACAACCGTATTATTACAATTTCCAAATCGGTTGAGCAAAAATTATTTTTATGATAAAATTATTTTAACACAAGATGAATAGGGGAAATCAAACGGAAACGTTTTATGTTTTATCTTTGTTTTTATAATATGACATTGGGAGTATTTTATGGATTGGTTAAAATTAATTGAATTGTTAAAGGGACACAAGGTATACTTACAGACGCATAACTTTCCGGACCCGGATGCACTGGCATCCGCCTACGGAATGCAGGTATTTTTACAATGCCACGGTGTGGAATCCACCATTTGCTATGCCGGTGAAATCGAAGCAAACAGTACCAAAAAAATGATGGAAGTCTTTCACATTGAAGCAATCGAAATGGATGATATTCACGATATGAGCGAGAACGATTATATCGTAACCATCGACGCGCAAAAATTCAACTCAAACATTACTGATTTTCCCGGTGATGAAGTGGCTTGTATTGACCACCACCCCACCATGAAACCCTGCGCTTACAAGTACAGCGATTTGCGCATCTGCGGCGCCTGCGCATCCATGGTTGCAAATTATTTCAAAGAAAGTGAAACCACGCTGGACCGAAACACCGCCACCGCACTTTTATACGGCATTAAAATGGATACGGATTCTTTCAACCGCGGTGTAACGGATTTCGATATTGAAATGTTTGCTTATCTGCACAAAATCGCTGACAATCAAACCATTATTTCCTTATCGCATAACAACTACGAAATTCAGGATTTGTATGCTTACGGTGAAGCCATACGAAACATCAAAATTTACGACAATGTAGGCTTTGCTTCCATTTCCTTTGATTGTCCGGATGCCTTGGTTGCAATGATTTCCGACTTTATTCTCGGCTTGGATATTGTACAGTTTGCAGTTGTTTATGCTGCACGAAACGGCGGTTACAAATTCTCGGTCCGCAACGAAACTAAGCATTACCATGCCGGAACCGTCACCTCCAGGGCTTTGAAAGATTTAGGCGACGGCGGCGGTCACTTTGCTATGGCCGGCGGCATTATATTTCCCGAAAAAACATATCTTTTGGGAGATCATCCGCACTTTGAAATCCAACAATTGTTTATGAATGTACTTTATTCCATTGATGAAGAACTTTCCGAAAAATAGTAAAGCGCCGGTTTGCTTCCTGCAGACCGGCTTTTCTTTTTTTCTTTAAAACTTTTATATTCAAAGTAATTGCATAAAACGGTTATCTGTGTTATAGTAAAAATAGTTTTATTATAAAAATTTTTAATATGCAAAGTTTTTTACAAAGGAAGGTTTTTTATGAGAAAATATTGTATCACAACAGACTCAAATTCTGATTTGCCGCAGGAATATATTGAAAAATTCGGCACTACCATCATCCCGCAATACTACTCTTTCGACGATGTGGTCTACGGCGATGAACTTCATATGCCCGTAAAAGAATTTTATGAACGGATGAAAGACGGTGCCATGCCGCAGTCCCAGGCAAACAATCCCGCGGTCATCGAAGAACGGTTCCGCGACCTTTTAGACAAGGGAATGGATATCATTCACATCGCCTTCTCTTCTGCCTTAAGCGGAAGTTACAACAACGTATGTATGGTAGCGAACGAATTGACGGAAGAATATCCCGATGCCCGCATTACCGTTATTGATTCCTTAAATGTTTCATTGGCAGAATCCATTATGGTTATTTATGCCGAAAATTTAAAAGCGAAAGAGGTTGCCTACGAAGATGTCGTGACTTCTTTGGAAACGTTCAAGCAGCATATCAATGTACAGTTTACCGTAGATGATCTATTCCACTTACAACGCGGCGGCCGTGTCAGCAAGGCAACGGCGGTTCTCGGAAGCACCTTAAATCTCAAGCCTTTCCTCTATGTCAACAAAGACGGCGGGCTTACGTCCGACGGAACCATCCGCGGACGTAAGAAATCCATTAGTAAGTTGGTCGAAAGAATGCTTGAAACCATGGACGAAAAAACCGATTATGAACTGCCGGTCGGCATCGTTCACGGCAATTGTCCGGATGATGCAACTGCTCTTGCCGGAATCATAAAAGAAAAAACACCTTTTAAAAATATCATTATTAACGATGTAAGTCCCAGTATCGGAACACATGCAGGTCCCGGCGCATTGGGCGTTCTGTATTACGGTAAAATCAAGGCTCCCGCGAAGGAGACTAAATAATATGAGGGCACAGGGTGAAACGGATTTCTTTCCGTTTCACCCTGTAACATTTTACCACTACCTCCCCCACAATCTTTCATTGTTTTTTTCATATAATAATAAAAATAATCATAGACTTTTGTCAGAAAAAAATATATAATAGGAGTGAAGTGTATATACACTTCCTTTTACATACGCAAATAATCAAAAAGTAATAAACTTTTAGGAGGAAAATGTAAAATGGGATTAATTAAATCAGCTTTAAGTTCAATGGGCCAATCCGTAAAAGGTACTTTTGGCAATGTATTAGGTGGTGTTACCAGTGGTGTGAACACGGTATTAGGCGATGTTGCTGCAAGAGAGTTCTTCTACTGCGATGCATTCCCCAACGATATCTTAATTCAGAAGGGTCGCAAGCGTGACCAGAAGGGGAACAACAAGGGTAGCGACAACATTATCTCTAACGGTTCTGTTGTAATCGTTAACGAAGGCCAGTGTATGATTCTCGTAGATCAGGGTAAAATCACCGAAGTCTGCGCAGAACCCGGTGAATTCGTATACGATGCTTCTACCGAACCTTCCATCTTCTACGGAAACTTAGGCGAGAACATCAAGAATTCTTTCATTCAGCTTGGTAAGCGTATTTCTTTTGGTGGTGAAATCCCCAAGGACCAGCGCGTTTACTACGTTAACTTGCTTGAAATCCGTAACAACCTTTGGGGTACCGCAGGAACCTTCCCCTTCTTCATTCATGATAAGGTAACAGGTTTCCAGGGCGATATCAACATTATGTGTAACGGTGAATTTACATATACCATCGTTGACCCTGTTCGTTTCTATACATTCCACGCAGGTAACGTAAGAGACGAATTTAATAAAAAAGAAATTCACAGCATTCTCCGCTCTGAATTTATGACAGCGTTCCAGCCTGCTTTGGGAACTTTCTCAGAAGTCGGTTTACGCTACAGCCAGATTACAACTCTTACCGATAAATTAACTGACCAGTTAAACGTTCAGTTGTCCGAAAAATGGGGCGAACTCCGTGGTATTAAGGTAGCATCTGTTACCATTAACACCATTAAAGCTACTCCCGAAGACGAAGAAAGAATCAAGAAGTTCCAGGATGTTGCTGTTTACACTAACGTAAATATGGCAGCTGCACGTATGGCTACTGCTCAGGCAAACGCTATGGAAGCTGCAGCAAGCAACGAAGCAACCGGACCTATGATGGCTTTCGCAGGTATGAACATGGCACAGATGACAGGCGGTATGAATGCCAACAGTTTATTTGCTATGGGTCAGCAGCAGGCACCTCAGAATCCCATGCAGCCTCAGGCAGCCGTTGTTGGCGCTGCTACTGCTCCCGCAGGTTGGGCTTGTTCTTGCGGAACAGCAGGTAATACAGGTAAGTTCTGTATGAACTGCGGTCAGGCAAGACCTGTTCCTTCAGAAGGATGGACTTGTGCATGTGGTGCAGTAAATCAGGGTAAGTTCTGTCAGGAATGTGGTGCTAAGAAGCCCGCCGGTGCTCCTCTTTACAAGTGTGACAAGTGCGGTTGGACACCCGAGGATCCTACCAATCCTCCGAAGTTCTGTCCTGAATGTGGCGACGTATTTGATGACAATGATGTTCAGAAATAATATTAGCCGAATCGTAGAATTCGATTAAAACAGATAGCGGTTTGTGCTTAGGTGCAAACCGCTATTTTTTAAAAAAGGAGGAAACTATGGATACAAATGATATGATGCAAAATGACCCTAATATTGTAGAGACCAAGGAAGAAACCGACCGTAAGTGTCCCCAATGTGCCGGTGTTATGAGTTACGATCCCGCAACCGGCGCCACAGCGTGCCCTTATTGCGGATATGTGGAAGAAATTGAAGCGGATGAAGATTTTCCCGAAACAGCGGAAGAATTGGATTTTGAAAGTGCCGAGTCTACCGGCAATTGCAACTGGGGCGTAGAAAAGAAAACCGTCCTTTGTAAAAGTTGCGGCGCAGAATCCATTTACGATGCTTTGGAAGTTGCCAGCGAATGTCCTTACTGCGGTTCCAACCAGGTAATGGATGCGCAAGGCAAAGATACCTTGGCACCTAACGGCGTGGTTCCTTTTAAAATATCTGATGATGAAGCTTCGAAATTATTCAAAGCATGGATTGGCAAGAAATTTTTCTGTCCCAAACTTGCGAAGGAATCTGCCCGCGCAGACTCTTTTAAGGGTATCTATCTGCCCTATTGGACATACGATGCCCAGACCAAAACAAGTTATCGCGCTCAATACGGCAAAGACCGTCGTGTACGCAACAGCCAGGGTGAAACCAAAGTAGTTACCGATTGGTATCGCACCAGCGGAATATATAATGAATTCATTGATGACCAATTAGTACTCGGCACCAACCGTCATAACAGTTGGATGTTAAAAGGCATTGAACCGTTTAACACTGCCGATAACAAAACATATAAGCCTGAATACGTTGCGGGCTTCGGTGCAGAACGTTATTCCGTAGGTTTAAAAGAAGGTTGGGAAAAAGCAAAGGCTGCAATCCAGATTCGCTTACGCGGCAACATTACCAATAAGATTCGTCACGAAAAAAATGCAGACCATGTGAAAGATTTGCATCTCCGCACTGCGTACACCAACATTACATACAAATATTTGATGTTACCTATTTGGATTTCATCTTTTAAATACAACGATAAGGTATACCAGTTTATGGTAAACGGCCAGACCGGTAAAGTTTCCGGCAAAACTCCTGTTTCTGTTGTGAAAGTAATCCTTACCGTTCTCGCAGTACTTGCAGTTTTAGGCTTATTCCTGTTAATTGGTTCTGTAATGGGTGAATAATATGCTGAATACATTCATAGAAATAAGCAACCTTAATATACTAAATATCGGCGGTATGTTAGCCGTTGGTTCCATTGCATTTATTGCAGGAATTATCATTGCTGTAATTGTTCTGGTCATACTTATTGTGGTACTTGTAAAAGTTTTAAAAAAAGTAACCTATGCTTCACGCCAAATCAAATCCGTAACCAATACAGTCAAAGGTGTTTCCAAGGCTGTTTACGGCACCACCAACGTGGTGGAAGGCGTCAAAAGACAACAATTCGAGCACGCTACCACGCCACGGACCATTTCCAATATGTCCTCAATCTACCTTCCGCAAATCCAAAAAGATTTTCCGGAATTCCACTACGATGAAATGCGTGAACGTGCCAAAAATGTGCTGACATCCTATCTTTACTGTATCGATCAGAATTCTCCCTCCAAATTATCGGAGGGAAATGAAGAACTGAAAAATGCCTTGAATATGCATTTGCAACTTTTAAAAGAACGCAATTATGACGAACATTTTGAAAGAATGAAAATTCACAAATGCGAAATTTCAAATTATGTAAAAAAAGGCGGACTGTGTACCGTAACATTCCAAGCTGCCATACAGTATTATCATTATATTCAGGAAGGCGACCGCATTAAAACCGGCCGCAAAGACCTTATGACACAGGCAAAATACGAAATCAGTTTAATGTATGTCCAAGACCGTGATTTAGCCAAAGAAGCGGCAGGTTCCGCAATGGGTATCAATTGTCCCAACTGTGCGGCTCCCATATCCAATTTAGGCGCAAAACACTGTATCTACTGCGGAACACCTATTGTTGAGTTTAATATTCATGCTTGGAATTTCTCTGCAGTAAAAGAATTAAAATAAGATTAACAAAACAAATTAAATAAAACTTATCAAAAGAGTTCTGTATGGTATATTTTTCCTACAGGACTCTTTTTTTATACGAATAAAGAATTGATTAAAAACGCATATTATGCATAGGCACTTTTTTTACGAAAGGAGAATGAAATATGCTTTTTAGAATTTTAAATGCAATTGCTTTAACACTTGTAATTGTAGGTGCCATTAACTGGGGCCTCATCGGTTTCTTTGGATTTGACCTGGTAGCAGCGCTCTTTGGCGATATGAGTGGATTCTCCAGAGTCATTTATGCATTGGTAGGTCTTGCCGGATTATATTCAATAATGTTTTATAAAAGACTTTCCATCGATGAAGTATAAAATGGTTGGTAGGGTTTAATCTTTGCATAAAACAGCCAATGAATAAAGGCAACCTCTTAATAAGGTTGCCTTTTAATATGTCAAAATGACTCCATATTTACTTTTACTGTTCAGGTTCGATTAATCCGTATGTGTTGCCCTTTCTCTTATAAACAACACTGATTAAATCCGTTTCTGCATTATTAAACACAAAGAAGTTATGCCCTAACAATTCCATCTGAATGCACGCATCTTCGGGATACATCGGCTTAATATCAAACTTCTTGGAACGGATAATCTTAATTTCTTCATCATCCACAAACTCTTTTTCAATATAATCGGTTTTAAAGAAATCTGTATTATGCTTCTGGTCCACAATTTTATTCTTGTACTTCTTTAATTGTCTTTCGATAATTTCTTCTACCAAATCGATAGAAACATACATATCATTGCTTACCTGTTCAGAACGGATAATCTTACCTTTCACGGGAATGGTAACTTCAATCTTCTGACGATCCTTCTCTACACTAAGTGTTACATGTACTTCTGTCTCCTGTGTAAAATACTTCTCCAGTTTGCCAATCTTATCCTCAACTGCACTACGAAGTCCCGGTGTAACCTCAATGTTTTTCCCAATAATAATAAATTTCATACTGATCACCCTTTCATTGGTTTATCGTCTCCACAGGCATTATACAATGCCTGTGGCTTGCACACGTTCCGCTTTTTTTGCTTCCTCGTGTACGTGTTTATTATACCATATTTGTCCATACATTTGCAATATTTTCTCGAATTGTACTGAAAATTTATCCAATTGTTTTACACTTTTTTGACATTAAAAAAGTCAAGCACTTCATTGCTTTTTTTCGCAATTTTCGACAAATTCTACGTAATATACAAAACGAATGTTTTGGTAGTTTCCATAAAATTGTGACCTTTTTTGCTATTTTTTCGGTGGATAATGTGTATAACTTCGTGCATAAATGATTTTTCGGCATTTTTCGACAATTTTATCTGTGGATATCTTTTTTTGACTTTTTTTCATTTTTCTCTTGCATTCAGTATTTTTGTGCAACTTGTACAAATTACAAAAAAAATACTTCTTTACATAAAATAAGCGGTCCCTACATCTGATAGGAACCGCTTCATAATCTCTTTCTTAGAAAATTCTTCTTACTGCTAAAATCTTTTTGTAATCTGCATTTGAAATAATAATTCCTGTTTTACTTGAACTTGCATGTACGATCTGTCCGTTACCGATATATAACGCAACATGACCGGAGTAACAAATCAAGTCACCGGGCTGCGCATTGGCAAGTCCGTCTACTGCATATCCCTGTGTACGGTCTGCTGTTGAAGAATGAGGAAGTGATACACCGAAATTCGCATATACACTCATTACAAATCCTGAACAATCCGTACCGTTGGTCAAACTGGAACCGCCCCATACATAAGGATTTCCCACAAACTGACACGCATATTCCGCAACTGCAACACCCATCTCACTGTCTCCTGCAATCACCGGTATTGCAGTAGTATTATTTGCACTGTTTGAAATGGCCTGCTGTGCAGCGCGTTGTGCTTCTGCTCTTGCTGCTGCTTCCTGCGCCAAACGCTGCGCTTCTTCTTCCTTAGACTCAGCCTTTACGAAATCCGTACGTAAACTTACGTACTCTGTAGATACATATCCTTCACCTTCCTCGATTGAGATTTTAACCCAACCTTCGGTAGGCTCTTCTTCTTTTACAACCACAAGTTCTTCACCGAGAGGAACCAGACCCATAACGGAAGATTCAATATTTGCTTCCGTACGTACCTTTAATGTTGTCGTATTTACCGTGGCAATCTGTGTACCTACTTCTTCGGCCAACGCAACGGCTTCTTCGCCTGTTACACAAAACTCAGCCTTTACATATCCGGTTACATTGCCGGAAGTAATCTGATACCATCCGTCTTTTTCTTCTACCAATGTACCTACGGATTCATCATATAACTTACCTACAATTTCAGCCTCTGTACTTGCTTCTGCACGCACATTCACGTAATCATTTACCTGTGCAATGACAAGATTCTGAAATTCCGCAGGAACTTCTTCTTTTACCGCTACATTTTCTCCGGGAATTTCCAATTCCTCTGTAGGAATAATTTCAACCGCTTCTTCCGTTACTTCCGTGTTTTCGCTTGCTGTTGCTCCTACATTTGCATCCTCCGCAACAACTGCAACCTCACTCATGCTTTCCGTAACGGTATCGGCTTTTACCACTTCGGGAGTTACCGATGTCTGTTCTTCACTTACTGCTTCACTGCTTACTTCCTGCACGGTAGCAACCGTTACCGGCTGAATAGAACTGGTCTCGGTTTCAGCAACTGCTGCCTCTGAAGAAACCACTGTTTTAGCCGTTTCTTCCGTCTCTGCAACACTGCTGACACGTACAACGGATACATTATTTTCAATCGTCTCAAGCCCTACAGAACTGGTGCCTGTGGCATAAGACTTATTATCTTTCATAATAGATTCAATGGAGGCCTGCACATCAACATAAGAAGAACCCTCTCCCATATCAACTGCTGCTCCTGCTGCGGGCATCTTTGCAAACTTTCCGGTTGCCTCCGAAGGAAGCGAAAGTCCTGCTACAACCATACTGATTACTAACGCGCATACGCCCACTGTGAGTTTTTTGCGTCTCATAAAAATTACACCGTAAAACCTTTCTTTCCACTCATTTGACTACAAATCAACGTCAAAATTATTACGAAATTGTTACGTTCAAGTAACAATATAACAGTTTTCGTAACATTTGTCAACACATTTTGTATCTTACAATTTTTGGAAAGCCTTGATTTTCGGGCATTTTAGCCAAAAAGACATATTACAAATCCGAAATCTTTTTGTAACATTTACTGTAACAATTCTTTTTGGAACGATGTGACGGCATTTGCCCCGTCTGCCACAGCAGTTACCACCTGACGCAATGCCTTGGTTCTTACATCCCCTATCGCATATACAAAAGGCTTATCGGTTCTGCATTCTTCTCCCGCTACGATATAGCCGCCTTTGTCCTTTTCCACAAACCCTTCAAAAGCCTCGGAATTGGGTAAAATACCTACCGCAATAAATACGCCTGCTACAGGCAAATTACCGGTTTCACCCGTTATTTTATTACGAATACTTAGCGATTCCACCGCCTCTTCGCCTCGAATCTCTTCCACCGTCGTATTCCAAAGAATTTCCACATTGTCACATTTTAACAATGCTTCCTGCAAAGTTTTTGCAGCGCGTAGCTCGTCTCTTCGGTGAATCAGATATACCTTACGACAATTGCGGGCCAAAAAGACAGCATCCTCCACGGCCACATCACCGCCGCCTACAACCGCTACATCTCTCCCCGTAAAAAATGCACCGTCACAGGTTGCACAATACGATACACCCATTCCTGCCAGTTCTTCCTCACCCGGAACATTTAAATGCGCATGTTTTGCTCCCGTAGCAATAATGATACCTTTTGTTTTATATGTCTTGTTTTCTCCTACAATCACATATCCGTCTGCCTCGGTCTGAATTTCTTTTACATCATCTTCAACCGTTTCAGCCTGCATTTTTACCGCATGCTCACTCATCTTTTGTGCAAGTTCAAAACCGCTGATTCCGGGAAGTCCCGGATAATTATCTACTTCATACGTATTCAAAACCTGTCCGCCGCCAAAGCCTGTCCGCTCCAAAACCAATGTATTCAGGCAGGCGCGCTTTGCATAAATTGCTGCCGACATTCCCGCAGGCCCGGAACCGATAATCACCAAATCATACATATTTATTCCTCCCGTTTTCTCTGTCTCTTCTATGTTTTTACTATCTTTTTCCTACTCTTTACTCTATCAGTTTTTACAATAAAATTCAATCACATTGCCCGTAAAACCTTGCAGTGTTTTTTGAAATCCTCTATACTGTAAACAATTGCAGACGAACAATTTTACGTTGTTCTTTTTGTATCAATAAGTATTCGAAAGCAGAATGTTAAAAAAAAGGAGGCATTATGAACACTTTTGCCCTGGTTACCGGTGCATCCCGCGGAATCGGAAAATGCATCGCCGAATGTTTAGCCGAAGAAGGTTATCATCTCATTTTAACCTGCCACAAATCCTTGGAGCAGTTACAAAACTTTGCCGCATATCTCGAAAACAAATACGGTATTACCTGCGTTGCAAAGCAATGTGATATGAAAAACGCCGAAGAGGTGCGCCTTTTATTCGAAGGAATTCCGTCTTTGGACATATTAATCAATAACGCCGGAATTTCTTATGTGGGTTTGTTGCAGGATATGACTCCCGAGGAGTGGAATGATGTAATGTCCACCAACCTTTCCTCTGCATTTTATACGTCCAAATATGCAATTCCGCTGATGTTGCAAAAAGGTACCGGTCACATTATTAACATCTCTTCCGTTTGGGGAAACGTCGGAGCATCGACGGAAACCGCCTATTCTGCATCAAAAGGCGGTCTGAACGCTTTTACCAAGGCCCTGGCCAAAGAACTGGCCCCCAGCGGTATCCGCGTAAATGCCATTGCCTGCGGCTTAATTGATACCGAAATGAATGCACATCTGTCCGAAGATGATTTAGTTGTTTTGACAGAAGAAATTCCCGTCGGACGAATGGGGACACCAGAAGAAGTGGGCACGACAATCATAAGTCTGTTGCATATGCCCTCTTACC
>X409_Impala__coassemble_436_pt1 | contig 21630 bp, 19 predicted proteins | sample X409_Impala__metabat2_low_PE_002 | metagenome-assembled genome bin X409_Impala
TGACAACATTATTATCACAAACACTATGTAATAATTCTATTTGTTCGTCTGATAAATTATCAAATTTAATATTCATGCAATTATCGCCTCCAAGAAAAATATAACATAATAATTCCTGCGGGTTCAAGAATGTAATATGAGATATGGTTTGTTAAGAAAAAAAGTAAAACGCAGGCAAACATTGCTTTGTGCGGGGTTCTTTTTATTATTTTCACGCCCTAAATTGTCAAAATATACCTCAAACCTCTTCCAATTTGTGCGACAATTTGATACAATAATACTATGTATTGGAATACAGGGGAGGGACTTACATGAAACTTACTTTTGTGGGCGCTACACATGAGGTTACGGGTAGTTGCCATTATCTGCATGCCTGCGGTAAACACATCCTTGTTGACTGCGGTATGGAACAGGGCGTTAATGTGTACGAGAACGTGGAAATTCCCGTAGAACCGGCGCTGATTGATTATGTTTTATTGACCCATGCACATGTTGACCATTCCGGTCACTTGCCTCTTTTATATGCCAGAGGATTTCGCGGACAGGTAATTACCACGGATGCGACGGCGGACTTGTGCAGCATTATGTTGCGTGACTGTGCGCATATCCAGATGCAGGAAGCAGAATGGAAGAGCCGTAAGGCAAAACGTCATTCCGACCATGAGAAGCCGGAACCGCTTTATACTATGGAAGATGCGGACGGTATTATCAAGAAAATTGTTCCTTATCATTATGATAAAAAATTCGAATTATGTCCCGGTATTGAAGTTCGTTTTACCGATGTGGGACATTTGCTCGGTTCTGCAAGCATAGAAGTTTGGATTTGTGAAAACGGTATCAATAAAAAGATTGTATTTTCGGGAGATATCGGTAATACGGACCAGCCTCTGCTTCGCGATCCGCAGTTCATCAAAGAAGCGGATTATGTGGTTATGGAATCTACTTACGGTACCCGTATTCATTCCAATGAGAAGCCCGATTATGTAAGAGACTTAACTGAAATTCTTCAGGAAACTTTTGACAGAGGCGGTAATGTGGTAATTCCCTCTTTTGCAGTGGGAAGAACCCAGGAAATGCTTTATTTCCTGCGTCAGATTAAGAATCAGAAGTTGATAAAGGGCCATGAGAATTTTAAGGTATTCGTGGATAGTCCCCTGGCGGTGGAAGCAACGGGTATTTTCCAGCAGAATGTACAGTATTGTTACGATGAAGAGGCTCTTGCCCTTGTAAAAGCAGGGATTAATCCCATTGCATTCCCCGGATTGAACCTGTCGATTACCAGCGAAGAATCCAAGGCGATTAACTTTGATGACGATCCGAAGGTTATTCTTTCTGCATCAGGTATGTGTGAAGCCGGTCGTATCCGCCACCACTTGAAACATAATCTATGGCGTCCGGAGTCTACGATTTTATTTGTGGGATATCAGTCTGTAGGTACTTTGGGACGACTTTTGGTAGAAGGTATTGATGAGGTAAAACTTTTTGGCGAACCGATTGAGGTAAGAGCACAGATTCGTACCCTTGCCGGTATGAGCGGCCACGCAGATAAGAATGGCTTAATCCAGTGGCTTCAGGCAATTGAAACCAAGCCGGAGCGCGTGTTTATCGTACACGGTGAAGATATGACCTGTAATGCTTTTACGGATTGTTTGAAACACGAATACGGCTACAATGCGTATGCGCCCTTCAGCGGTACCAGAGTAAATCTTGTGACCAATGAAATCGAGTACGAAGCATATCCCGTACCCGTTAAGAAGAAAGAATCCCAGAAGAGAGTTACCGAAGTATTTGCACGCCTCCTGGCGGCCGGAAATCGTTTGCTTGCGGTTATTGCCAAGAACGAAGGTGGTGCAAACAAAGACTTGGCGAAGTTTGCTGACCAGATTAATTCCCTTTGTGATAAGTGGGACAGATAGAATGCATATTATAAAAGGAACAGTTGCTGCGGCGACTGTTCCTTTTTTGCGTTTTTTTTCTGAGACGGATGTTTTTTTATCGCAGGAATAGTTTCATAATTTATGCAAATATCCCCCGAAAAAGCCGGTCCACCGATTCTTCAATTTTGGCAGGGACCATACCGGAGTAGTTGATGATTAAAGTATGCTTTTTGGCATCTTTTTTATCATAAAAATATTCGCTCAGGCAGGAAATACGGATGCCCTGCTTACCAATCCGTCGGACTAATTCTTCATCGGAATAGTTCGTATCTGCTTCCAGAAGAAAATGCAGGCCGGCATGTTCTTCTTTGATTTTAACTTTATTATAGTGTTTCTGCTTTTTGATGCAGGCAAGAAGGGTGTCCCTTTGCATACGATAATAATTACGCATGCGGTTAATATGTTTCTCAAGATATCCTTTTTCAATGAACTGATAGAGGGTATACTGGTCAAAATTGGAAACGGTGCAGGCATAAAAATTGAGCGTTTGGTGATAAGCATCTGCAAGCGTTTTCGGCAGGACCATATAACTGATACGGATGGTGGAACTTAAACTCTTGGAAAAAGTATTCATATAAATCACTTTGCCGGCAGAATCAATACTCTGCAGGGTAGGAATCGGTTTACCGGTCAGTCGGAATTCGCTGTCATAATCATCTTCAATGATATAACGGCTGGGAGTTTGCATCGCCCACTGCAGCAATTCGTATCTTCGTCGGATCGGCATAACAATACCTGTGGGAAAATGATGCGAAGGTGAAATATGCAGAATGTCTGCCTGCGCATGTTCCAGGGAGGTGACACTGACACCGCTTTTATCCAGGGGAACGTGAACGCAGGAGACGTCATTGGCCTCGTAAACGCGGGTGATTTTTTGATAGCCGGGGTCTTCCACGGCATATATTTTATCACGGCCCAGCAACTGGATTAAAATATTATACAGATACTCTGTTCCGGCGCCTACAAGGATCTGCTCCGGTTCCGCATGAATGCCGCGGAACTGATAGAGGTAGTCCGCAATGGCTTCCCGGAGGGGCAGGATACCGCCGGAGGGGGAGCGCTGCATTAATGCATTGGCATAATCAGCCATCGTGAACCGTGTCAATTTGCTCCAGGTGGCAAACGGAAACGTGTCTGCCAACGTGGAATTGTTGGTAAAATCCTCGAAATAAGCCTGTGCCGCCACCTGCGAAGTACGTGTTCTTACCGGACGTATCGGTTCTACCGGCTTTTGTGAACTGATGTCACTGATATAAAAACCGCTTTTGGGTACGGAATACAAATAACCCTCTGCCATTAACTGGTTATAACTGTTTTCCACGGTAATGACACTGATGTTTAAATGTTTGGCAAGTGCCCGTTTGGAAGGCAGTTTTTCGTCTGCTTTCAGTATGCCGGATAAAATGTCTTCCTTGATTTTTTTATATAAAAAGGCATATAAACTCTCATTGCCTCTGTTTTCAAACGAGTATGTCAGCATAAGGTTTCTCCTTTATAAAAACAAACTGACCTTAAAGAAAAGTTTTAAATTGAACATTTTAATAAGGTCAAATAAAAGTATAATGTACAGTGTAACAAATGTAAAGTGCCGGCGTTTAAGTTATCCTAAAACGGGCCAATGCCCGGTAATGCCGTATACATAAAACCTGAGGAAAAGGAGAGTAACAAAAATATGAAAAGAATTGTAACCGTTCAGGATATATCATGCGTGGGAAAATGTTCCCTTACCGTGGCATTGCCCATTATTTCTGCCATGGGTGTGGAGACGGCAATCATACCGACGGCGGTTTTATCCACCCATACAATGTTCAGTGAGTTTACCTGCAAGGATTTGACAGATCAGGTGGAACCGATTACGGCCCATTGGAAAAAAGAGAATCTTGGTTTCGATGCAATTTACACAGGTTACCTTGCTTCGGAAGAACAGATTGCACTCTTAAAAAAGATGTTTGCTGAGTTTAAAACGGAGAAGAATCTGGTGGTAGTAGACCCTGCAATGGCGGACAACGGTAAGTTGTATCCGGCGTTTGATGAAAAGTTTGCAAAGAAGATGGCGGAACTTTGCGGATGCGCGGATATTATCTTGCCGAATATTACGGAAGCCTCTTTTATGACGGGTATTGCGTATAAGGAAAAATATGATGAAGATTATGTGGAAGAGATGTTGCTTGCCCTGGCAGAATTAGGCACCAAAACCGTAATTCTGACCGGCGTGAGTTTTGAGGAAGGGAAAACCGGTGTTATGGGATATGACAGCGAAGCGGGCGAATTTTATTATTACTGTCATACGAAACATGCGCAGTCATACCACGGAACCGGAGACGTATTCTCAAGTACTTTTGTGGGAGCAATGATGAACGGTCTTACCTGGCAGGAAGCAATCAAGGTGGCAGCAGACTATACCGCGGAATGCATCCGTATTACAATGGAAGATGAAGAAGGCTGCTGGTATGGTGTAAACTTTGAGACCGCAATTCCCGGGCTTTTGAAGGCACTTGGGAAGTAGGAACTTCATCAAATGAAGCATATAACGAACGGAAAAATATTATAGAATGAATCAGGTTGCAAATTTTTTGGAAATTTTTGCAACCTTTTCTTTTGGGGAACAGTGTTATAGGCAAAGGGGCTGAAATATATTTATAAAAAAGGAGATTAAGAAAATGAAGAAAGTAGTATCTTGTATTTTATCATTTTTACCTTTGATAATGATTTTTCTGACGATGGTTGTTTTCTTTCTGTCGTACTTTATCGTCGGAGAAGGAACCATGACTGCCGGCGAAACAATTTTTATGTTGGGACTGGTGTTATTCACACTGATTGCTGTTGTATTGACATTTGTCCTGATGATATGGTATATGATAAAAGCATGTAAGAATCCGGAATTTTCTACGGGAATGAAGGTCCTCTGGTGTGTGCTGTTATATTGTTTTAATCTTGTGGCATTTCCGGTTTACTGGCTTCTCTACATTCGTAAAGAATAAAAGATGATATGCGTAAAAGGAGCGTTTAAAATGAAAAAAACATTGTCTTGTATCTTAAGTTTTTTACCCACCGTTTTGATTTTGTTGGGTATGATTACATTGATTATTATTACCGGTTTTCAAAACAGCGGATATGATACCGGTGTGTTTGTAACTATTTTGCAGATTTTAGCATTGCTGGTTGAAATGGCAGGCTGGATTATGGGATTTGTAATGATGATTATTTACATAGTCAAAACCATCAAAAATAAGAATTTCAGCGTGGGAATCAAAATTCTCTGGTGCGCATTGCTCTTTTATTTGAGCGTATTCCTATTCGCGATTCTGCCTGTATACTGGTTTGTGGTAGTGCGCAAGGAATAGGTTTCATCCCTTACACATAATACAAAAACAAGGTGAGAAAATAGATAACTTCCTCACCATATTATTTATATGCACCGTATTATTTATATGCACCCTATTTCTTCTGCTGATACACCGGGTCGGCAGGATATCCGCCTTTTAATTTCTGCATACCGCGCTGGATGGCGTCCTTGGAATTCTTCCAGTCCGCATCTTTGTTGCGATAGTCAAATTTCTCTACCAGCCAGGAAACGTCTTCCTGTAAGCGGTCCATATGCTTGGTCTGTAATTCAAACATGGCCGGATAGAATTCGGCCTTTTGTTTATCGTTTAATTTACTTTCACCCGCTTCGCACAAATCGCCAAAGTGGTGGAGGCAGAATCCTTTGCTGTTTTTAACTTTTTCCACGAATTCAGGGTCTCTTTTATACATTACAAAAAAGGTATCCAGATAACGCTCGTAGGTGTCTGCGAACCGTTTGCAAATATAACAGGATTCGTCTTTTTCTTTGACCCAGGCTGCTACGGAATTCTTGCATTCCGGCCCCTGTTTGGCAAATTTGGAGCGGAAGGTGGTTTTTTCGGGCTGGTACTTCTTCATCACATCAGCCATCTGCTTACGCATTTCCATATAATGTGTCTTCAAAATCCATGCATTTCCCAAGGTGTTGCCGTAGTCAAACATCTTTTTAAAATGAGCGCGGCAGAAACCGGCCTTGTCGGTGGCTTCGCGGACATCGCTTTCCATATAGGAAGAGCCGGAGCCTAGGGCAAAGTCCAATAAATCCTGTTCCACTTCGCGTTCCACAAAGCAAAACGGACATTCATCATGGGCATTCATGGCGTCATTCAAAGGTATGGTATATAACTGTTCTTTCATTTGTGTACCGGTACAGCGACTGCTGTATGTTATCCTTTCGTATGTTGTATATGATTTGTTATTGTTACATTACTTCTATGGTGTCTCAAATATGTACTCTACAAATTCTACGGCAGTATCGGTACGTTCCGAGAAACCTACAATGCCGAGAATGATTTCATTGTCTTCATTGTACAGCCCCAGTTCCGTAAAACGGGGGGCGTCGGTTACATATACGCCGATGGGATATTCGTTGTCGGATTCTTCGTCGTAATAGTAATAAATCAGTCCGGCCTCATCCAGTTCCCGGAAACGTTCTTCCGAGAAGAGGGTGTCCAGTGTCTTGCTGTAAAAACCATTGATTACGTAGAAGTCAATCTGCTCTTTGGTGCCGATGAGGACATCCAGATTGCCTTCCTCGCCGGCATGTACAATATTCATATCTACAGCCATATCCAGCATATCGGTGGAATCCGGATTTACGGCATTGGATACATCAAATACGACCTGATATTCTTCCGTATTGATTCCGCGGTCTGTGGCAAAATCATTGATAAAAGTATCTATGGGCGTTAAATCTTCCAACAGGTAATAATTGGAACTTAAGGCATAGGCGCAGAATCCGAAGGGTTTCGGTGCCAAAACCGTCTGCAATAAAATAATGTAAACCACAAAGGCAATTAAGGCAATTGCCACGATGGTGTGTACTTTATAATAATGACAGAAGTGTTTTACTTTCTTGTCAAAGGGCATTTCTTTGAAGTTTTTGCGGTTCTCCGCACGAATTTCATCTCGGATGGACATAAAAGTGCCTCGTTTCATTTTTTTACAATTTTTATATAAAAACATCATAATCTTTTTGCATTACAACGGTCAAGTTGATTTTAGAAAAGATAATAAAAGGTAATTTTTAGCAATAAAAGATTGCGGTTTTATGATATTGTAAGGGAACAATTTGACCATTTTATGAAAATAATCTAAAAAAAGAAAATTAGTCGCATATTTTGTCTTGCAACTTTTGGCGGAATGTACTATTATGTTTTAAATCGCTGTTTTTCTTATGCGATTTTCGTATAAACGGGGGACAAAGTTTGACATCAGGAGTGGGACATGAGCGTAGCTTTTAAGGAACTTTTGATTAAGCAGAGGGAGAACAGGAAGGATAAAATGTTAGGTACCGCAATGGTGGTGGCAGCAGTCCTTTCTCTTGTAAGCGGATTGATTTTGCATCCCTTGTTTCTGTTAGGGGCAATTGCTTTCGGAATTTTATCATATGTTGTGTATTTCCGTAAGATGAAGGTGGAATATGAGTATACCTATATGGATAAGGAATTACGCATTGATCGTATCTATAATGAATCCAAGCGCAAAAGTGTAGTCGTGTTAGACTTAAATAAGATGGAAATTCTTGCTAAGGAGAATTCTTATCATTTGGATGGTTACAAGAATCGCACCATAAAAGAGTGGGATTTTTCTACAGGGTTGGAAGATGATAATGAACTGGCAACCTATATTATGTATTATGCGGGTTCGGACAAGTATTATTTGTCCCTGAACGAAGATTTTATGAAAACAATACGTCAAACCATGCCACATAAGGTGAAGGCGGATTGAGATACAACACAAAATATCACAAACGGAGGATGGAAAAATGGGTCAGATTGTTGGAGAAGGCATTACATTTGATGACGTGCTTTTAATTCCCGGCTATTCACAGGTAATTCCTAATCAGGTGGATTTGTCAACTTGGTTAACTAAGAAGATTAAGTTAAACATACCTATGATGAGTGCAGGTATGGATACCGTAACCGAGCATCGTATGGCCATTGCAATGGCAAGACAGGGTGGTATCGGTATTATTCATAAGAATATGTCTATCGAAGCGCAAGCGGAAGAAGTAGACAAGGTAAAAAGATCTGAGAACGGTGTTATTACTAATCCGTTCAGCCTTACGGCAGAGCATACATTGGCAGATGCCGATGCTTTAATGGGTAAGTTCAGAATTTCAGGTGTGCCTATTACGGAAGGCAAGAAGTTGGTTGGTATTATTACAAACCGTGACTTGAAGTTCGAAACAGATATGACCAAGAAAATCAAAGAGTCTATGACCAGTGAAAACCTTGTAACAGCACGTGAAGGTATCACATTGGAAGAAGCAAAGCAAATTCTTGCAAGAGAACGTAAAGAGAAGCTTCCCATCGTAGACGAAAACTACAACTTAGTAGGACTCATTACCATCAAAGATATAGAGAAAGCAATTAAATATCCTTTGGCAGCCAAAGATGCACAGGGAAGACTTCTTTGCGGTGCAGGCGTTGGTATTACCGCAAACGTACTTGACCGTGTAAAAGCCCTTGTGGAAGCAAAGGTTGATGTTATCGTATTAGACTCTGCACACGGACATTCCGAGAACGTAATCCGTTGCGTGAAGATGATTCGTGAAGCATATCCCGATTTGGATATCATTGCAGGTAACGTGGCAACCGGTGAGGCTGCACGTGCATTGATTGAAGCAGGTGCAAGTGCAATTAAGGTTGGTATCGGCCCCGGTTCCATCTGTACAACACGTATTGTAGCCGGTATCGGTGTACCTCAGATCAGCGCTGTTATGGATTGTTATGCAGTAGCAAAAGAATATGGTGTGCCCATCATCGCAGATGGTGGTATTAAGTATTCCGGTGATATTACCAAGGCAATTGCAGCAGGTGCCAACGTATGTATGATGGGTAGTATGTTTGCAGGTTGCGATGAAAGCCCGGGAGAATTTGAATTGTTCCAGGGTAGAAAGTACAAAGTATACCGCGGTATGGGTTCAATCGCAGCAATGGAAAACGGCAGTAAAGACCGTTACTTCCAGACCAATGCGAAGAAACTTGTTCCCGAAGGCGTGGAAGGTCGTGTAGCATACAAGGGTACCGTAGAAGATACCGTATTCCAGTTGCTTGGCGGACTTCGTTCCGGTATGGGATATTGTGGAACACCCACAATTGAAGAACTGAAGGAAAAAGGCAAATTTGTTAAGATTTCAGCTGCTTCCCTGAAAGAAAGTCATCCTCATGACATTCACATCACCAAAGAAGCGCCGAACTACAGCACAGGACAGTAGTATTATGATGCGGACCGGATTGTCCGGGCATGCCCGGGTAATCCGGTTGCTTAAATCTAATCAGATTTGTTTGAAATAAAATATTGGAGGTTTTACTGATGAGAGCACAGCACGCGACTGAATGTGAGTTACTGGTTATGAAGTGCGTCTGGATGAATTCTGACAAGGAATTATCCATGCCGGCAATCAATGAACTGGTAAACAAGACCTATAACAAAGATTGGGCTCCGCAGACGGTTTCTACATTTTTGAAGAGACTGCGTAACCGAGGATTCTTAGAGGCTGAACGCCGTGGACGTTCTTTTGTATATCATAGTCTGATTGATGCGGAAGAATATAAGGCTGCGACTGTTATGGACTGCTGTGAATTCTGGTGCAACGGTGATGCAGCAAAGATGCTTGAAACTGTAAAAAACGACAGAGGTCTCTCTCAAGAAGAGGTCAAGAGAATAAAAGAACTTTTATAAGTTCCTTTATGAAAAAAGAGATTCGTCCCCAGGGTAGAGGATGGACCTCTTTTTTTTATGTGAATAAACTGTCGAAATTTGTCGACGTGTAGGGTCTTGATTTTTTACTTTATGCAGTTTACACTTTTTATATAGGCCTTGTTCCTATGTCTTAAGAGATTTACGTCTAAAAAAATCTAAAACCAATTGGTCCATACAGGTCTTAAATCTGGTAGATTTCTTTTTGTTCGGTGAGATAATCAAAACTCCTGAAAATGCAGAATATATTGCGACAATCATTATTGAAAGAATCCCGAAGTATAAAATGAAGAAAATATCGTCTATGCAGGCTTTTCGTAATTGTGAAGTCGTTTTTGTGATATTAGGTTATGAATGAAATGTGGGGGGCTTATGGAGAAGAATAGAGAGGTATTTGTGATAACGGAGCAATTGTTACAGGATAAAATATACTACGTTCGAGGGCATAAAGTTATGTTGGATTTTGACTTGGCGGCAATATATGGATATACTACGAAGACGTTTAATCAACAAGTAAAAAATAATGAAAATCGCTTTGATGATGATTTTAGATTTAAACTTACCAGAGAAGAAGTTGAGAACTTGAGGTCAAAAAAAATGACCTCAAATTGGGGTGGTTCACGATATTTACCATTTGCTTTTACCGAGCAAGGGATATATATGTTGATGACAGTTCTTCGAGGAGAACTTGCGATAAAACAAAGCAAGGCTTTAATCCGAACGTTCAAAAAAATGAAAGATTATATCCTGGATAATCGTGAATTGATGGGGCAAAGAGAGTATATACAACTTTCTTTGCGGACTGCTGAAAATATACGTGATATTTCAAAACTGAAATCGGATATAGGTTTTATCGAAAAGCAAATGTCCGATGTTATGGATCAACTGGGAGATGTTGTTACCAAATCAGATCTTGCCGAAATGATGAATAGTTTTGTAGATAATGAGGAACATGGTTGGCTTATATTTAATGCAAAGTATTGTACGGCTGATTTGGCCTATTCGGAAGCCTATGGGCAAGCGAAGAAGACCATTTTTGTAGTAGATAATTATATCGGGTTGCGTACTTTGGTGTTGCTAAAGAATGCACCGAACGGTGTGTCGATAACGATTTTCAGTGATAATGTGGGTAATAAATTACACCGCATTGAGTATAATGATTTTTGTAATGAATATCCTTGTGTAAGTATTGATTTGAAAAAGACGGGAGGAATTTACCACGATAGATTTATTGTACTTGATTATGGTACAAATGATGAAAGAATATTTTTATGTGGAGCATCATCAAAAGATGCCGGTGCCAGAATAACATGCATCGTAGAAGATTTCGGAATAGAGAAATATAAGGAGTTGATTGGAAGATTACTTGGCAATCCTACTTTGGAACTTACATAATTTGTTGGTGTATATCTGAATATGTTCGGATAATATGGAATGGCTACTACGGACACTGGGGAATCGACAGAACCTACGGAGTATTATTTGTAGGACAGATAAAAGTGTTGCAATTATCAAAATAATATGAATGTTAGAGAAACTGTTAAAAAATAGATTCATAAATTTTCGTCAAAATGATTGTATCTTTCGCATAATAGGAATAAAGTAGTAAATAAGAAAAAATGAAAAATAACGAGGTAAAAATATGAAAGTTTTATTGGTATGCGGAAGTCCCCACAAAGAGGGATGCACACACACTGCATTGGCAGAAGTGGCGAAAACATTACAGGAAGAAGGAATTGAAACCAAAGAAGTATGGATCGGAAATAAGCCGGTAGGCGGTTGTACGGCCTGCGGTGCCTGTGGGAAACTGGGCAAATGTATGTATGATGATGTGGTAAATGAAGTACTGGCAGAAATCGATACATATGACGGTTTTATTTTTGGTACGCCGGTATATTATGCATCGCCTAACGGAAGTATGTTAGGATTTATGGACCGCCTTTTTTATGCGGGTGCGGCGAAAATGGCTTATAAGCCTGCGGCAGCAGTTACGTCTGCAAGACGTGGCGGTACTACGGCGACTTTTGATGCTATGAATAAGTATTTTACCATTAACAATATGCCCGTGGTGTCTTCACGCTACTGGAATATGGTGCATGGTGCCAACAATAAGGGCGAGGATGTTTTGCAGGATGCAGAAGGCTTACAGACCATGCGTTATTTGGGACGCAATATGGCTTGGCTGTTAAAATGTATTGAGGCCGGTAAAAAGGCCGGCATTGATGCTCCGAAGCCCGAAGAAACGAAGATTTTTACAAATTTTATCCGATAAAATCAGGTGTATAAAAAGGAAAGCGGCAGAACGATTTTAGAAGGCCGGTTGGTGTTTTGGGGTATCATAAGATACGGTGGTGTTGAGAAGATAAGGTGAGTGGTATGTACGGTGAAGAACATAAATCCAGGGGCTTGGATTTGGAAGAAACGGTATCTGTTGATTTGGAAGCGTCGGATGAAGCAGAGTATGAAGATTTTATGGAATTGGCCGATGATGACGATGCGGACGAAGATTTTATGGAATTGCTCGGCGATGACGATGCGGATGAAACGGAATATGAAGATGCTGAGGATGTAGACAAAGCAGAATATGCAGATTTCGAGGATGATAAAGCATCATCCGCCGTTCACATTATTTTTATTACGCTGACAGCCTTGGGTGCGTTGGCGGTGTTGGTAGTGTTTGGCGTGTGGTTTTATCAGGAAACTGACAAGGGAGAACCTGTTGTTGCGCTTATTCATCAGTATGTAGTATCAGAGAATGAGGAAATCGGCCAAAATGTAATGGAAGCAGATAAAAAACTGCAGGAGGAAAAACGTGCGGCCGAAGAAGCGGCAAGGCTGGAAGCGGAAGCCGCGGCAGCGGCGGCCAAGGAGGCCCAAAAGGAACTTGGAATGGTGTTTTCTCCGGTGGAAGAAACGGTCACCGCCAAGGAGGCTACCAATTTGCGTGATATGCCGAGCCAGGGCGAGGAAAGCACGGTTATGTTGACGTTACAAAATGGTCAGACGGCAACTCGAATCGGTATCAGTGATCAGGGGTGGTCCAAATTGCAATATGACGGTCAGATTTATTATGCCGTATCCAATTACCTCACCACGGATTTGACGGTAAAACCTCAGGAGGTTGTGCCGGAAGATGACGGTATTAAGACGGTTTTTACGGCGTGTAATGATATGGTAACTCCCAAGATTGAGGTTAACCTGCGTGTACTTCCCAGTGTGACCAATCCGGACGCAACGGTGGTTGTTACCCTTCAAGCCGGAGAAGTGGTACAGCGGACCGGTATTAATACAGACGTAGGCTGGTCCCGTGTCGTATATAACGGTCAGACTTTGTATTGTGTCAGCAGTTATGTGCGCGTGGCGGAGTGATATATAATTTCGTAGCGTGAAAAATAACCTGCGGAAAAAGAAAAAGTATACTAAAATAATTGTAAGTAGCCTTTTGGTAGGGAAAAGTGCGTGTGTCAGGCTTTATTTCTGCCAAAAGGTTATTTTATTATAATTAGCAGATAAAATGTGTAAGCGGGCAAAAAAGCACCTAAAATGATAATTTTAGAGTTGACAAAACAAAAATAACTGTTATAGTAATAATAGAACAAACAAAACAAATCGAACAAGGTGAGAATAAAGAAGTAAAAAATGAGTGTGCGAATGAATCGGTTCTTATGATACAGCGGAACTCATTTTGAAGATAAAAGGAGGAGACAATTATGGATGGTTCTAAATTTACACAGAAGTCATTAGAGGCATTGGAACATTGCCAGAAAATCGCGGATGAGTACGGCAATCAGGAGATTGCCCAAGAGCATCTTTTATATGCGCTTTTGAGTATTGATGACAGCCTGATTCTTAAATTGATAGAGCGCATGGATATTAATAAGGAGCATTTCTGCAATCGTATATTGGGTATGATTGAGCAGCGTCCTAAGGTGTCCGGCGGACAGCCTTATGTGGGGAATGATTTGCGCAAGGCATTGGGGAAGGCGGAAGATGTGGCAAAGCAGATGGGCGATGAATTTGTGTCCGTAGAGCATCTTTTTATCGCCATGATTGAAGTTCCCTCATCTGACCTGAAGGCGGTTTGGAAAGAGTACGGCATTACCAAGGAGCGTTTTTTGCAGGCCTTGGCAACCGTCCGCGGCAGCCAGCGTGTAACCGGTGATAATCCGGAGGCGACGTATGATACCTTAAATAAATACGGTCAGGATTTGGTGGAGAAGGCCCGCGAGCAGAAGCTTGATCCGGTTATCGGCAGGGATAATGAAATTCGTAACGTGATTCGTATTTTATCCCGTAAAACCAAGAACAATCCGGTTCTAATCGGTGAACCGGGCGTTGGTAAAACTGCCGTAGTAGAAGGACTTGCGCAGCGTATTGTGCGCGGCGACGTGCCCCTTGGGCTTAAGGATAAAAAGATTTTTGCCCTGGATATGGGCGCTTTGGTAGCAGGTGCCAAATACCGCGGTGAATTTGAAGAACGCTTAAAGGCAGTCTTAGATGAAGTGCGTCAGTCGGAAGGGGAGATTATCCTTTTTATCGATGAATTGCATACCATTGTGGGTGCGGGTAAAACAGACGGCGCCCTGGATGCCGGAAATATGTTAAAACCTATGCTTGCTCGTGGGGAATTGCATTGTATCGGTGCTACCACTTTGGATGAGTACCGTAAGTATATTGAGAAGGATGCGGCTTTGGAGCGCCGTTTTCAACCGGTGCTTGTAGATGAACCTACCGTAGAGGATACCATTTCGATTTTACGCGGAATTAAAGAACGCTATGAGGTGTTCCATGGAGTTAAAATTATGGACAATGCCCTGGTGAGTGCGGCAATGTTGTCGCATCGCTATATTACGGACAGATTTCTGCCGGATAAAGCCATTGACCTGGTGGACGAAGCCTGTGCCCTGATTAAAACAGAGTTGGATTCCATGCCCACCGAACTGGATGAATTACAGCGCAAAATTATGCAGATGGAGATTGAAGAAGCGGCATTAAAAAAAGAAGATGACCGCTTGAGCAAGGAACGTCTGGAAGTGTTACAGAAGGAACTGGCAGAAGAGAAAGCGGAGTTTGTGAATCGTAAGGCGCAGTGGGAGAATGAAAAGACTTCCGTAGACCGCTTAAGCAGTATGCGTGAAGAGATTGAGACAGTGAACGGTCAGATTCAGGTGGCACAACGTGAGGGCAATCTGGAAAAGGCTGCGGAATTAAGTTACGGTAAATTGCCGGAATTAAAGAAGGCTCTGGAGGCAGAAGAAGAGAAACTGCGCAAAGATGGTTTGCAACTTTTGCACGAAAGTGTATCGGAAGAAGAGATTGCAAGAATTATCTCTCGTTGGACAGGAATCCCCGTGGCGAAACTGACGGAGTCCGAGCGTAATAAAACCTTACACTTGGAAGAAGAATTGCATAAAAGAGTGGTTGGCCAGGATGAAGGCGTTGCTATGGTAACGGAGGCAATTATCCGTTCCAAGGCAGGCATCAAAGATCCGACCAAACCCATCGGTTCCTTCCTGTTTTTAGGGCCCACCGGTGTGGGTAAAACAGAACTTGCCAAAACATTGGCAGAGTCTTTGTTTGATGATGAAAGCAATATGGTTCGCCTTGATATGAGCGAGTATATGGAGAAGCATTCCGTATCCAGACTGATTGGAGCACCTCCGGGGTATGTTGGATATGACGAGGGCGGACAGTTGACTGAAGCAGTCAGACGCAAACCGTATGCAGTAGTACTTTTTGATGAAGTAGAGAAAGCACATCCGGATGTATACAACGTACTTTTACAGGTATTGGATGACGGCCGTATTACGGATTCCCAGGGTCGGACCGTAGATTTTAAAAATACGATTCTGATTATGACGTCCAATATCGGTGCAGATGACCTTTTGGAAAGTATGGAAGAAAACGGTGATATCAGCGAAGAAGCACTGGAACGGGTGCAGGGAAAACTCCGTATGAACTTCCGTCCGGAGTTTTTGAACAGACTTGACGAGATTGTCATGTTTAAACCGTTAACCAAAGATAATATTGCGGGAATTGTGGATTTGATTATCGCTGATTTAAATAAAAGAATTTCTGACAAAGAAATCAGTATTACGGTGACACCGGCAGCAAAAGATTATATTGTGGAAAACGGCTATGACCCTACCTACGGGGCAAGACCGTTGAAACGGTATGTGCAGAAGAATGTAGAGACACTCCTTGCACGTAAAATTCTTGCCGGAGAGGTACAGATGGGTGATGTGGTAACCATTGATGTGATGGCGGAACACCTGGTGGCACTTGTGGCAGAGGAAGCGTAACTGAGGCTGTGCGACAGAATTTTAGGAGCCCGGAAAATTAAGATGACAAAATGAAATACCACAATGCTTTTGCATTACAGCGAAAGATTCTGTTTGCAGTTGATTTCCGTGAGCAGATATTTTATAATTTAAAATAAGGGCGGTGGAGAGTGCTCCATCGCCTTTTGTTATGGTATTGCATGAAATGAAAGTGATATTTATGGCACGGAAGTATATGTAATTTTCCGGAGAAAGTTAAATAAGGAGTTTGATATGATACCCAAAGACCCTGTGATGTTATTGAGTTTTTTGAATTTGAAGTTACGTGATTTTTATAAAAGTGATGAAGAAATGTATGACGATTTAGATATAGACCGCAAGGAAATTGAGGAAAAACTTGCGGGAATCGGCTATTTTTATGATAAGGAGCGAAATCAATTTGTCTGAGAATCTATCGGTAAATTTTCAAAGCGGCGGTTGTGTGGATTGCAGTAACTGCGGGCTTTGCGGTAAAGGTAAAAAAGAAGCAAGTGTCATAACGGACAGTGTAAATGCACCGAAGAAGGCGAGCGAGTCGGCGATGATGCACACATTTGGGGGTGCGTCGGATGCGACAAATATGTCGGATTTACAGAATGCGTCTATGCAACAGGATGAAATACCTACCGTTGTAGCAGTGGATTTAGGTACTACAACAATCGGAATGTATTTAATCAATGCGTTGACCGGTGAACAGATGGGGGTATTTGTGTCATTAAATCCGCAACAGTTACATGGCGCAGATGTCATTTCGAGAATATCCAATGCCAATGCGGGCAAGCGGGAGGAATTGCAGGCATTGGTTACAGAAGCCGTTGAGAATGGTGTAAAGAAACTGATTAAGGAACGCACGCCGAAATTGATTGTGATTTCCGGTAATACGGTTATGGGACATCTTTTGATGGGATATGATGTGTCAGCGTTAGGTGTCTATCCTTTTAAGGCGGAAAAAACCGGGCAGGCGGAGACTGTCATTTGTGGTGTAAAAACTATTTTAATGCCGGGAGTTTCGGCTTTTATCGGCGGTGATATCGTATCGGGTCTGTATACACTTGGATTTAGGGAGCGGAGAGAAGTTTCCCTGTTGATTGATTTGGGTACCAATGCGGAGATGGTAATCGGTAACTGTGACAGAATGTTGGCGCTTTCGGCGGCAGCAGGACCTGCTTTTGACCAAAAAGTATACGGAAGTCAGTTGATTAAGGCGGTAGCGCAGATTCTCAGAGAAGAAAAAGCGGACCGCACCGGATGTCTGGCAGAGGAATATTTTGAATTAGGCTGTATTGCCGGCAGAACCCTTGTAAAGCAGGAAGAAATCCGTGAATTACAGAAAGCGAAAGCGGCAGTGGCGGTCGGCATTCTCATGTTGGCAAGAGAATACGGAGTTGCTTTGGCGGATATTGATAAGGTATATATTGCCGGTGGTTTGGGCTTTTATCTGGATTTGGATGCGGCGATGGAAATCGGTTTGTTCCCTAATGAATTTGCGGGTAAAATGGAAGTTGTAGGCAATACATCCTTAGAAGGGGCGTACCGGTATGCGCTGGCCTTGGAGCGCAGGACTGAAACAACAGCGGAAGGAGATGCGTCTGAGGAAGGGACGGCGGATGCTGCATCTGCAGACGGACCGGTAAGTGAATTAAAAGAATTGCTTTCTAAGGTGAAGGAGTTGAATCTTGCGGAATTGCCGGGATTTGAAGAAGAATATATCAATGCCATGAATTTTTAGACGTGCTGAAATAACGTGGATTTTGGTTCGCCGGGCTGCAAAATGTAAGGCTTGGCAGGAAAGGATACAAAATGGATTTATTTTCGTATATGCGTGAAAATAAAATGAAGCAGGAGTCGCCGTTGGCGGCAAGGATGCGTCCGAAGACTTTGGATGAAGTGGTTGGGCAGCAGCACATTATCGGTGAGGATAAGTTGCTTTATCGTGCCATTAAGGCGGACAAACTGCAGTCTGTTATTTTTTACGGACCGCCGGGGACCGGTAAGACGACTCTCGCAAAGGTAATTGCCAATACCACCAGTTCGGAATTTACGCAGATTAATGCAACCATTTCCGGCAAAAAGGATATGGAAGAGGTAGTGGAGCAGGCGAAGAATACCCTTGGTATGTACGGGAAAAAAACGATTCTTTTTGTGGACGAGATTCACCGTTTCAATAAAGCGCAGCAGGATTTTTTGCTTCCTTTTGTAGAAGACGGTACCGTAATTCTCATCGGTGCCACTACGGAGAATCCCTATTTTGAAGTAAACGGGGCTTTGATTTCCCGTTCGGCAATTTTTGAGTTAAAACCTCTTGCCAAAGAAGATATTTGTAAGTTGATTCAACGGGCGGTATATGATACGGATTGCGGTATGGGTTCTTATGACGCCGTAATTGACGAAGATGCCGTTGATTTTCTGGCAGATATGTCGGGTGGTGACGCAAGACACGCGTTAAATGCCATTGAATTGGGGATTATGACTACGCCCAGAGGCGATGACGGTAAAATACACATTACCTTGGAAGTGGCAGGCGAGTGTATCCAGAAGAAACTGCTTCGTTATGATAAGGGCGGGAACAATCATTATGACACGATTTCCGCTTTTATTAAGAGCATGCGGGGCTCGGATCCTGACGCGGCTGTTTATTATCTGGCTAAAATGCTGTCCGCAGGAGAAAGCGTTACTTTTATCGCAAGAAGAATTATGATTTGTGCATCAGAAGATGTGGGCAACGCTGACCCGAATGCAATTCAGGTGGCTGTGAATGCATCCTTGGCGGTAGAAAGAATCGGTATGCCGGAAGCACAGATTATTCTTGCACAGGCGGCTGCTTATGTTGCCTGTGCACCGAAAAGCAATGCGGCAGTCAATGCCATTCAGTCTGCCATGGCATGCGTGGAGCAAACCGGTGATTTGCCGGTACCGCCTCATTTGATGGATGCCCATTATAAGGGTGCGGCCAAATTGGGGCATGGTTTGGATTATAAGTATTCCCATGATTACCCCAATCACTATGTGGAGCAGCAGTACCTGCCTTATGAGTTGACCGGAACAAAGTTTTATGTGCCTTCCGGACAGGGATATGAGAAAAAAATTGATGAACATATGAGGCGGATCCGGGAAGAAGAGAAAGCGCGTCAGTCCGATAAGAATGCATAAAGAAAGAGAATGTGCCTGCACATTCTCTTTTTATGGTTTAAAACAACTGCTCTGTTAAATATTGATAAATCTGCTGACTTTTATCTTTCCATTTGGTACAGATGGAATCGGCAATTTCTTCCGTGGGAACGGTTAATTTGATGCTGACCAGTTCGCTGTCACGGTCTTTGGCCCAGAGATGTGCCTCGTACTCACCGCCAACGGATTTGTAATAGTCCGCAAGAACGGATACTTCGTTCCGAAGTTCCATTTCGTTTTGGCGAAGGTATTCGATGACATCTTTTTTGATGGCGTTGCTGATTCGGTTCTGGAAATAGGATAAGGTGTTCATACCTTCTTCCGTAATGGAGAACAGGGTGCGGTTTCTTACGGTTTTGGAAGCAATCAGATTGTTTTCTTTTAAATCCGAGAAAACCTGCTGTAACGTAAGAAAGTTCGTATAATCTTTTTCTAAAATAAAATCTCCGATTTGTGAACTGCTCAAAGGAAAACTTACCTTGTTCAGCATATACAACACAATTAATTTATATAAAGTAAGCGGGTCTTGCAACATTTTCAATTACCTCTTTTCTTTTACCTGCATAATGTAGAATTCCAAACCATTGGGTGCGCATACCGTATCGCACTGTTCAAAATAAGTGTTTGGATATTTACTTTGATAATATTCTTCCAAATAGTAATGGTCTGTATTGTCCCCTTTTAAAAAGACAAAATAAATATCGTCCCGGGCAATGGCGTCGGTTTCGTAAGAAACGATGTCAAACTGTTCTGCGATGCTGTCCGTCCAGGGGCTGTTTGCGGTCCAGGAACCAAGAAGTACGAAATTTGCCTTGGAGGGCATGGTAGGAAGAAATGCATCTTCCGTAAAATAGGTGAATGCGTTGGTGTCCACCAAATACAGGTTTTCTTCGTGTTCATAAAAATAGGTCCGCATTTCCCGGTAGGCACAGGCAAAATCCACGCGTTCCCGGCTGTAGCGCATAATCAGGTCAATGTGAGGAAGTCCCCAACGGATGCCCGCAAAAACCGTAATTGCACAGAATAATACAAGAAGGCTTCGCTGGAACAACAAACGTTTTTTCTTAAAAAGTGCACGGAACAGGGCGCGGCTGAGTTTTATCTTTTTCTCTTGTTTTATACCGAGGCCAAACAGGTTGTTGGCAAAAAGGATGGCAACCAGAAGCAGGAATTCCACGATATAAACGCCTTGCGTCACGCGGGCTTCCGGACGGTTTACAAACAGGAGATAGGTCCATATAATCATACGTCCGCCAAACAGGGCGACGATGTCCCGCAGGGCTTTTTTGTTTTTACACACCAAAGCAGATAAAAGGGCAAAAAAGTAAAGGATGTAAACAACAATATTCAGCGGACGATCCATATAATCCGTGGTATGGCGGTTGAGAAAAGCAGTCGCCATCTGTCTTAAGTCCAATGCATGATGATTGGATAATTCTTCCATACGAAGCATGAAACCGGTATCGATGTTTTCGTCCAGAAGCAGCTGGTAGCGGGAAGATGCGGCAATATAAGAGTCATAAGTAATGCCCAATGCCTCGTAATCTTCCCGGTGGGCTTCATAGTCTGGATAACCGTTATAATCCACCACATTTTCACGGGCGGTGTTATAGGCGTCAAAAGAGGCCCAATCCGGGTCGGAATAGGCGAAGAAATTGATTCCGTAAACAAGAGCCGTCATCAGCAAAAGAACAACGCCGCAAGTCAAAACGGGTTTGAACATATTACGTTTGCGGATGCATTTTACCGCCCCAATCAGAAAAATAAGGGGGAAGAACATAATGCATGCCTTATCCCTTAATTCCAATGCGAGGAAAAAGAAGAGCAAAGCGGGCAGATTTGCCTTGAGATACTCTTTCGGGTGCTCGCGGTCTTCGGACAGATAAAAACAGACGATTCCCGCTCCGCAGACGATTGCGGTAACGGTAGTGTACTGCAGTTCCACGAGATGAAGCCACAGAAACGCAAAACTTACAAATGTCCAAAAACAAAAGTAAAGAATCCGATGCCACTGCTTTTTGATTTTGGCAGAGATGAAATACAGGGAAAGATAGATTCCAAGATATCCGTAGGTAAAAAGCAAAAGGCCGTACCAGGGCATGGAAGGAGCAAGGGTATAAAGTCCTTGCAAAAGAAGCCCGGTCAGATAACCGACATGTACCAGGTGTGCCTGGGGGATGCCGGTAAATTCGCCGGAGGCAATTGTTTTCAGATACAGGTCATCGATATTGTAAAGTGTCACGGTAATGTCCTGCATCCAAATCAGAAGAAGGGGCAGGAACAGAAACGGGACAAGCAGAAAATCAAATTTTTTGTTAAAAGCGCGCATCTGCGTTCTCTCCCATATTTTTTATGTGGTTTTGCATCCGTAGGGGTGCGTTTGGTTAATTTGCAATTCATATCGTAATTATTATGAACAGTAACATTATATC